>Ga0172364_10003253_pt1 | contig 12961 bp, 13 predicted proteins | sample LakKivSesite10cm_FD_114545 | JGI IMG/M metagenome (GOLD analysis project Ga0172364, IMG submission 114545) | Sediment microbial communities from Lake Kivu, Rwanda - Sediment site 10cm | ecosystem: Environmental > Aquatic > Freshwater > Lake > Sediment | place: Rwanda: Western Province, Lake... | reverse complement strand
ATGAGATCACCGGAGACATCGTTGAAGTTGGGAAGAATGTTAAAAAATACAAGGTTGGAGATAGAATCTTTGTCTCCCATCATGTTCCTTGCAATACTTGTCATTTTTGCCTCAACAATCAACATACACTTTGTCATACTTTACACTCAACAAACTTTTATCCTGGAGGCTTTGCAGAATATCTAAGAGTTCCAGAGATTAATGTTGATCGAGGCGTGTTCCTTCTTCCTAAAGAAGTGTCATATGATGAAGGAGTTTTTATTGAACCACTTGCATGTGTTGTAAGAGGACTTAGGGTAGCTGAGATGAAACCAGGGCAAACCATTCTTATAATTGGTAGTGGCATCTCAGGGCTACTTCATATAAAACTAGCTCGAGCACGGAAAGCAAGTCGAATCCTTGCAACGGACATAAATGACTATCGATTAAAAACAGCTAAAAAATTTGGCGCTGATGCAGTCATAAATGCCAAAGATGATATATCGGAACAAGTAAAAAAACACAATGACGGAAAACTCGCAGATATTGTCATTATCTGTACAGGTGTCCCATCCGCCATGAAACAAGCACTAAAATCGGTTGATAGTGGTGGCACTATTCTCTTCTTTGCACCTACAGAACCCAATGTAGAAATACAGTTCCCGTTGTTTGATCTATGGAATAAACAGATAAAGATGGTTTCTACCTATGCAGGAAGCCCTGAAGATATCAAGATTGCAATAGATCTTATTAAATCAAAGAAAGTCACAGTCACAGATATGATAACACACAAACTTCCACTTTCAGAAACAGCAAAAGGATTTCAGCTTGTGGCTAAAGCACAAAATTCCATCAAAGTGATCATTGAACCATATGGATAAATAATTGGTATACTCCTTATCAAAAGTTTATAATTTAGTACCCTATTCTAGTCAGTAATGAGTAAACTAAAAGCCATCTGGCAACTCATGAGATTAGAACATGGCGTTATGATCGCCATTGCTATACTCATAGGTTCTCTAATCGCATTAAAAGGTGAAGCGTTCCCCCCACTAGATAAATTTATACTGACTTTTTTAACAGCGTTGTTTCTTGAAGCAAGTACCTTTGCATTAAATGATTACTATGATTTAGAAATCGACAAGAAGAATAAACGAACCGACCGCCCTCTAGTAAGAGGAGATATATCTCCTCAAACAGCGTTATATCTGTTTTTTATACTATTTCCACTCGGAATCATCTGTTCATTTTTTGTCAATCTGCCCTGTTTTATCATAGCACTTGTAACAGCGTTTCTTGCCATAGTATATGATGTTAAACTCAAGAAAATAAAACTCCTTGGCAACTTCTATATAGCATATATCATGGCCATCCCATTTATTTTTGGAGCAGTTGCAGTAATCGAAGAAAAAATGTTTTCCTTTGATATTCATCCTGTGATCTATGTTGTTGCATTGATAGCTTTTTTGACTGGCTTAGGTAGAGAAATAATGAAAGATGTAATGGATTTTGAAGGAGATAGAGAAAAAGGAGTCAAATCATTTCCTAAATATATCGGTGTTCATCGGTCGAACGTTCTCGCAGCCATATTTTATATTGCGTCTATTGTAATCAGCTTTCTTCCGTACTCGCTTAGCAATTACGGGTTTTACTACCGAAATACTTACTATCTTCTCCTTGTTTTTATTACTGATACCATGCTGTTAACTACATCATTGCATCTGATTTTCAAAAAACAACCGCGTCTAATAATATATAGAAAATTTACCTTGTTAGCCATCTTCGTAGGTCTTCTTGCATTCCTGTTGGGAGCATTTATACACTGATAAGAAGACAAAACTACGATATAGGATGATTTTTCGGAGTAGCTCTTGTCTATATATATGTCGCAATCCTATTGATTACTACTGAAAAAATACCTGATAACAAAATATGATTTTTGTTGTTTGTAGCGTATAGTCTAATATTAAAACAATATTTATATAAAAAAACTTATATACTTATAAAACCATTATATATTAGTAGGATGGGGGAGTAATCCTAATTTTTTCCTATCTCTCCTCACCACCTCCACGCTTCCCCATCCGAAAGTTTTATTCAAAGAATTTATACACGATATCTTTCAAACGAGGAACGGTATCATATCTTGTTATATCTGTAGGCAAGATCCACCTATAATCAGAATGTTCATAGTCTATTTGTATCTTATCCTTTTTTTCAATTCTAAACAAAAAAGGATATACTATCCAATCATATCGTCTTCCTTCATAATAATCTGTAAACTCAATGGGATCCCCCCGTCTGATAAGGTTAATATCTCTTTTCTCCATACCAATCTCTTCTCTGATTTCTTTAAGAGCAGTCTTATACGGTTCTTCATCCTTCTCTACATAACCTGCGACGCCGCCCCATAATCCCCTATAGGTACCAACCTTTTCACTTCTCTTCAAAATAAGAATTTTACCATTGTGTTCCAAAAGACAGGTTACAACCCTTGGCATCTTAAAACCTTTTTGAAATATAGTCCATTACGGATTCGAATATCGCCCGTCCATCTCCAATATTGTTACTTATTCCTGTTTTGGTCCAATTAGGATGCTGATGTCGATAAAACGATCGTTCAGGATGCGGCATCATCCCAAACACGTTCCCTTGGTGGTTACAGATCCCAGCGAGATTGAAAAAAGACCCATTTGGATTCCATGGGTATCCAGCGTATTTACCATCTGGATCCACATAGCGGAATACGATCTGATCGTTTTCCTCAAGTTTTTTCAGGTAAATATCTTGTTTATTAAGCGGGAAAAGAAGTTTTCCCTCTGCATGTGCACTAGGAATCAATCGAATATCACGATATGGGATTTTTGAAGTGAATATGCATTTGCCTTTGTTTTCATGTTTCAACAAGGTAGGTCGACATTCAAACCGATTAGAGTCGTTTAGGTATAGACATGCATCTGGTGAAGGTTGGATGATCGTGTCTATTCCTGGTAAAAGGCCGAGTTCGGTGAGTACTTGAAATCCGTTGCAGACACCTAGGATTGGATATTCTTGTTTTACAAATTCTTTGAGGTTCTGTTGGAGTTTGCTTTTTATTCGCGCGGCGAAGATTGCTCCCGCTCGTATGTAATCTCCTGCGGAAAATCCTCCTGGTATCATGAGGCATTGGTAATCTAAAATTTCTCTTTTTTCTTCTTTGTTACAATCTATATTTAAGAGTTGTTTTAGATGAACGAATTCTGGTTTTGCCCCAAGTCGTTTGAATGCATCGTAGGATTCTTGTTCACAGTTGGTTCCTTCTATGCGAAGGATCGCGATTTTAATGTCTTTTGTTTTCACGTTTTTCACCTGAGGAAACAGATAGGTAATAAGCTGTCTAGTATTTCTTTTTTTATGGTTGTTTTATGTTGAATATTTCGCAAAGTTTATATGTATAATTACATATAACTATATATAATTATAAGTAATTAGGTGATATCATGAAAGAAGAAACAGAAGGAAATAAATACACCACAATCTCCATTCCAACCCCTCTTGCAGAAAAAATCAAAAAACGAATCAAAGGAACCGGCTTCACTTCGCTTTCCTCCTACGTGACCTATGTACTCAGAGAAGTTATATCAGGAAGTGAAGAAGAAAGTGATGAGGCTTTTAGCAAAGAAGATGAAGAAAAAGTCAAAGAACGACTCCGGGCGCTAGGATACCTAGACTAAGGAGAAAAATTATGCCAAAACCCCACGGCGGAAAACTCATAGATAGGCACATAAAAAAAGATCTATCAGAAACAGCAAAACTACCAAAATCAGAAATAAATACAAACCTCGCAGAAGACATAGAGAACATAGCTAAAGGAGTATTCTCACCACTGGAAGGTTTTCTCTGCAAAAATGACTTGGAAAATGTTGTGAAGGAAAAAAGACTAGAGGATGATACTCCATGGACAATCCCTATATTATTAGATTTCGACAAACAAGAAATAAAAAACCTAAAAGAAGGAGACCAAATATTACTCACAAACACAGAAACTGGTCTTCGTTCTATATTAAATATTGACGAAATCTATACATTTGATAAAAAAACATTGGCACAATCAGTATACGGCACACAAGATACAAATCACCCTGGAGTCGCAAACGTACACAACATGAAGCAATTTTTACTCGGTGGAAAAATAACACTTCTTCAAAGCAAAACTAGAGACTTCGATGAATATAATTTAACACCAAAAGAAACCCGTTTTCTCTTCAAAGAAAAGGGATGGAAAGAAATCGTTGCATTCCAAACACGAAACCCCCCACATATCGGTCATGAGTACGTTCAAAAAACAGCACTAACCTTCGTAGATGGCATATTTATCAACCCAATAATTGGGAAGAAAAAGAAAGGGGATTTTACAGACAAAGTTATACTTGCATCCTATGAAACACTGATGAAATACTACTATCTCAAAGAAAGAGCAGTTATGTCCATTCTTCGAACTTCCATGAAATATGCTGGTCCACGTGAAGCAATACATCACGCGATCATGCGGAAGAACTATGGCTGTACCCATTTTATCGTGGGACGAGACCATGCAGGTGTCGGTAACTACTATGGCCCTTATGATGCACATGCCATATTCCAAGAATTTCCAGATATAGGCATAACTCCTGTCTTTTTCAGATCTTTCTTCAAATGTACCAAATGTGACGCGGTTGTAAACGAAAAGATATGCCCCCATGAAGAAAAATATCACATCAACTTTAGTGGGAAAAAAATACGTGAACTACTTGTAAACGGTCAAATCCCTCCAGATGATATGATGCGAAAAGAAGTATCAGAGACCATCTTGAAATTTGACAAACCATTTGTAGAATAGGGGGGAAATCATGCTAGAAAAACTACATGGTAAAGGTCTCTTGATACACCATTGGGATATTGATGGCATTTGTTCTGCACGACTTTTACTAGAAAAACTATCTGATAAGGATATGGATAACAGAACACCCATTCTAGGCAACTATTTTCTAACAGATAAGGAGCTTAATGATTACTCAAAATATGACTTTGTTATTGTTGCAGATATGTCGCTACCTGAAGATAATATCCGAAGACTAGCAGAAAAAGCCCAAGTATTGATATTTGACCATCATCTAGGACCAGAAATAAAAGAGGTTTTTCATCACAACCCAGTTATAAAAGGAGAAAATCCAGATGAGTATCCCTCAGCAAGCTGGATCATAAATAAATTTCTTTGTAATGATGTTAATCTGTTTGCACTGCTAGGTATCGTTGGAGACCACGAACAAAGAATAAAGAACAACAAACAAATCTACAAAATAATAATGGATTTCTGCCAGGAAAACAAGATACATTTTGACGACATGTTGAAAATTGTTTATCTCTTAGATTCCAACTATAAACTAGGTGATAAAAAAACTGTTGAAAAGGCACCCCGTTTTCTCCTCGCCTGTAACTCCGTTGACAAGATACTAAGAAACGAAAAATGGAACAAAAATCTTACAATACTCAACGAGGAAATCACAAAACAACTTGAAAAAACATCCAATGAAATACAAGGAAAAATTCTGAAAAAAATAGATACAAAATACAATATTATTTCAACCATAACGAGAAAAATTGCCTGGGATAGCGGAAAAGACACGATAGTCATAAATACGGGTTTCTTCGATGATAAAGACCAAATCTATGTGAGAAGCAGTAAAAATTTAGAACCCATGATCAAACGAGGCAAGTTTTTAGAATATAAATGCGGTGGGAAAAAAGAGGTTCTAGGGGCGATAACGCCTAAGGATAAAACCAATTCTTTCGTAGAAGAGATATTAGATTTCCTAAAATTATAATAGGTGGTATAAAACATGGAAAAGAAAAAAGCTACAAATGTTACATGGCATGCCCATAAAGTGAGAAGAGAAGAAAGAGAATCATTTTTAAAACAAAAAGGCGTAGTACTATGGTTCACAGGACTTTCAGGGAGCGGAAAATCTACTATCGCAAATGAGGTAGCCTACAAGCTACATTCAATGGGGCATTTATCATATGTTCTCGATGGAGATAACATCCGCCACGGATTAAACAAGGATCTTGGTTTTTCCCCAGAGGATAGAAAAGAAAACATCCGTAGAATATCCGAGGTAGCAAATCTTTTTGCAGATGCAGGTTTCATTACAATAACTGCCTTTATTTCGCCTTATGCCATAGATAGGAACTATTGCAGAGAGCTAGTTGGTAAAGGTAGATTTTTAGAGATTTATACAAAAGCATCCATTGAAACCTGTGAAAAAAGAGATACTAAAGGCCTCTACAAGAAAGCAAGAGAAGGGCTCATCAAAGATTTTACTGGCATAAACGCACCTTATGAAGAGCCAGAAAAACCGGAGTTACTCCTCGGTACAGATAGAGAAACCATCGAAGAATGCGCAGAAAAAGTATTGAAAAAATTAGAAGAACTAAGATATATAAAATAGAGTGATAAACGTGAAACTAGATGAAAAAATAAACTATATTGTATCTGGACTGGAGCGCTCAGGAACATCGATGATGATGCAAATACTACATGCTGGTGAGCTATCAACTGCATTTGACAACTCACGACCACCAGATGAAAACAACCCGAAAGGATACTATGAACTTGAAGGTGGAAAAATAATAAACAAATTAATGAACAAATCGTTTCCATTTGATAAACATAAAGGAGAATTCATAAAGATAACAGCATACGGTCTCAGATATCTCCCATATGGTAACTATAAAATCATCTATATGGAGAGAAATATCGAAGAGATATTGGACTCCATGGAAAAAATGGCAGAAATAAGAGATAAAAATCGCGATGAAACGCGAAAAACCTTCGTTAAATTAAATCAGATGATAAAAAACCTTATTGCAAACAGAGCTGACATAGAAGTATTGTTTATTAATTATAACGAGATGATATCTAATCCTGAGCAAAGCATAAAAAAAATAATTAGTTTTCTCGGCTTATCCGAAGCCAATTTAGATAAAATGATTCAATCCATCGATAAAAAACTCTATAGACAAAGAAGAACAACATAACATAAAAATAATTTTTTTCCCTTTTTTTGTTGTAAATTGGCATTGAGAAAATGTAAAATATGCGAATCAAGCTTACATTTGGAAGGAGATTTTAATGAAAGCTGTAATTTTGGCTGCAGGCGAGGGTAAACGATTACGACCATTTACTGAAACTATGCCAAAGGTCATGCTTCCCGTTGCAAATAAACCTGTATTGGAATATGTTTTTGATGCGGTGAAAAAAAGTGGAATTGACGAAATAGTTGTTGTCGTTGGATACAAGAAAGAAGTTATTATGGATTATTTTGATGAATATAAAGATGTCAAAATCACCTATGTAACCCAAGAGAAACAACTCGGAACTGCCCATGCACTTTTGCAGGCAAAAAAACACATAAAAGATTCATTCATTGTTCTCGCTGGAGACAACATCATCGATCAGAACAGCATCTCAAAATTAATGAAAGATCCATCAGACTATGCGATCCTGATTAAAGAACATCCATATCCATCGAAATATGGTGTTGTTTTTGTAGAAAATAACAGTATCCGAAGAATCGTCGAAAAACCAAGAGAATATATCGGCAAATACATATCCACAGGTATCTACAAATTCCCTCGTTCGATCTTTAACGATATCGAAGGATGCACATCCCAAGGTGTCCATGCCCTTTCTTCTGTTATCCAATCCCTAGTCGATAAAGGAAAAAAAATCAATACAGTATTGGCGAAATCCTGGATGGATATCGTCTATCCATGGGACCTCATCTATGTAAATGAAGCTATGATCCAAGGTACATCAGCATCAGCCGGTGGAATTATAGAAAAAGGAGTAACTATGAAAGGCGCAGTTTCAGTAGGAAAAGATACCAAGATTTACTCTGGTTCTTACATCGTAGGGCCAGCATTGATTGGTGAAGGATGTGAAATAGGTCCCAATGCCTGCATCTTCCCATCAACAACGATAGGAAATAACACGGTAATTCATCCCTTCGGTGAGATTAGAAGTAGCGTAATCATGGATGATGTACATATAGCATCGAATTCTTTCATTTCTCATTCGGTTGTTGGGCGAGGAAATATAATAGGAAATAATTTTTCCACGATCGCAAGAAAATCAACCATTGAAATAGAAGACGAATTCAAGAAATTAGACATGCCGATCGGAGCTATGATTGGGGAAGATTGTATCATAGAAAGCCATGTGGTAACAGAACCTGGAATAATAATTGGGAGAAAATGTAGGATTAACTCGTTAAAAAGAATCATAAAGAATGTGCCAAGTGAAAGCAAAGTGATGTAAAGTGTGCGGAATCACCGGTTATATTGGATTCAGAGATGCAAAGAATATACTTATCGAAAGTTTGAAGAAACTCGACTACAGAGGATACGATTCGGCTGGTGTCGGCATTGTAGATAAAAAATTGAAGGTATTCAAAGAAGTTGGAGAGATCACAAATGTGGAAAAACAGATCCCTCAAATCAAAGGAACTCTTGGGATCGGTCATACCAGGTGGGCAACCCATGGTGCAGTCACCAAAGAAAATGCTCATCCACATGTGAGCTGCGATAAAAAGATTGCAGTCGTCCATAACGGAATTATCGAGAACTTCAAAAAACTAAGAGACGAATTGAAGAAAAAAGGCCACAAATTTATTTCTCAAACTGATACGGAAGTAATCGCGCATTTGATTGATGACGTATATAAAAAAGGAAATCTGGAGGACGCAGTTATTTCTGCTGTTAAAAAGATCGAGGGGTCCTATGCAATTGCAGTTGTCTGTGCAGATGAACCAGAAAAACTAGTCGGTGCACGCAAGGAGAGCCCTCTCATAATTGGCGCTGGGGATAACGAAAACTTTCTCGCATCAGATATACCTGCATTTCTCAAATATACTAATCGCGTCATTTATCTGGAAGAAGACGAGATATGCGTTCTTACAAAAAACTCAATAAAAGTTTTCGATAAAAAGAAAAAAGAAATCAAAAAGAAAGAAGAGGTCATAACATGGGACGTAAAAGACGCGGAGAAATCAGGTTTTCCTCATTTTATGTTAAAAGAAATCTATGACCAACCAGATACTGTACATCAAGCGTTGAGAGGAAGAATATCAGAAATCGAAAATTCTATAGAATTTCCTGATCGTGTAGAAAAATTACTCAATAATAACCCTGCTTCAATTCATATTGTGGCATGTGGCACATCGTTCTATGCTGGATTGGTTGGTAAATATCTCATAGAAAATCTGACAAATATTCCAGTCTTTGTCGAACTTGCTTCTGAGTATAGATATTTTGGAACGAGAAACGAGTCATCGCTAGTTATTGCTATTACCCAATCCGGCGAGACAGCAGACACTTTGGCTGCCTTAAAGGAAGCAAAGAATTCTGGTTGTAGAACGTTCGTCGTTACTAATGTCATAGGAAGTACTGCGACAAGAATTGCAGATGCTTATATTCTCACACAGTCAGGCCCGGAGATAGGTGTTGCCGCAACAAAGACGTTTACATCCCAGATAGTCACTCTATTTTTGATTGCATTAAAAATTTCATTACTAAGAAATAAATTAGGATCGGACGAATTATATAATTACATCTTTCATCTAAAGGAGCTTCCAAGAAAAATACGACAGGTATTAGATAGAAGCGATGAAATAGCAAAGATTGCGAAACATCTTAAAGACGTGCAATCTGTTTTTTTCATTGGGAGAGGCATCAATTATCCTCTTTCACTTGAAGGTGCATTGAAACTGAAAGAAATTTCATATGTTCACGCAGAGGGATTTGCTGCCGGCGAACTCAAACACGGTCCCTTTGCACTTCTCACAAGACACACACCCGTAGTAGCAATAGTGACAAAAGATTCTACTTATGATAAAATGTTGTCTAACATCGGCGAAGTAAAAGCACGAGGACCAAAAGTCATTGCTATTGCAGAGGATAAGGATACCGAGATAGAGAATCATGCTGATTTTGTTTTACGTTTCCCATCTGATTCGCGGGTACTTCCTTGTCTTTCCATTACTGTTATCCTTCAGCTTCTTGCTTATCATGTTGCAAGCTTAAGAGGATGTCCAATTGATAAACCCCGTAATCTAGCAAAATCCGTAACTGTTGAGTAGGAGATGTTGAAAAATGAAATGTGTGATTCTTGCAGCCGGCGAAGGAAAACGCATGCATCCATTAACCTTCACTCGACCAAAGGTTATGCTTCCTATAGCAGGCAAACCTATCCTGGAATGGAATCTATTGAATGCAAGAGATGCTGGTTTGAAAGATTTTATCCTTGTTATCGGCTATAAAAGCGAGATGGTAAGAAACTATTTTGGTGACGGCAAAAAATGGAAAGTTAGAATAGAATATATAAATCAAGGAAAAGCCCTTGGAACCGCCCACGCCATTGGAACAGTCGAAAAGTTTGTTGATGATTTTATTGTTTTATGTGGAGATACAATTTTTGGGAAGAACGATATAAAAAATATCATAAAAAAAGGGACAAAGATAGGGTTAGTAGAAGTAGAAAATGCCGGAGAATACGGAATCGTTGAACTAAATGGAAAAAAAGTCATCAAGATATATGAAAAAATGGAAGAACCCTTTTCAAATGTTATAAACGCCGGTATATATCATTTCAATAAAAAAATTTTTAATTTCATTAGAAAAACAGAGAAATCTCCAAGAGGAGAATTTGAAATTACAGATTCAATAAATATGCTCGTGAAAAAAGAAACGATGAAAGGCGTACTTTTAAAAGAATGGAGAGACGTAGTATATCCATGGCATCTACTTGATGCAAATGAAGAATTATTGAAAAAAATAGACAAAAAAATCGAAAGCCCACTAGGAAAAAATGTCACAACAATAGGAAATGTTTCTATCGGTAAAAACAGTAGAATACTGAGCGGGAGTTATATAGAAGGGCCAGTAATAATAGGTGATGATTGTAAAATCGGACCGAACTGCTACATAAGACCATATACATCAATAGGTAAAAACTGTCATATTGGAAACGCATGTGAAGTTAAAAATTCAATAATTATGGACCACACCAATGTACCTCATCAGAATTATGTTGGCGATTCTATCATGGGACAAAATTGCAATCTTGGGGCAGGATCAAAAGTAGCAAATCTTCGACTCGATAAAAAGAATATTAAAGTTGTTTTGAACGGTAAAAAAATAGACACAAAACGAAGAAAATTCGGAATAATCATGGGAGATAATGTACAAACAGGGATAAACTCTATGATAAATGTTGGCGCAATGATAGGTAACAATGTTTTTGTAGGCCCTGGAACAATAGCAACCGGGGAAATTAAACCACACAGTAAAATACTATAATTTTTTTTATTGTTTCATTTCTGTTTACAGGAAATAATCGCAATATGTTTTAAAATCGGATGAATGATATAAAATATTTCACTCTCTCCTTTTTGAGGACAGGAAACAAAATGATTCTGCTTTGCATACTCCTTTATTGTTTCAACTAAAGCATCGGATCTAATATACGAGTCATAAACATAGTCAATGTTTTCACCATCAGTCGGCATCGGATATTTTTTAATTTTAATAATTTCACCATGGTCAATTTGTTCATCAATGAAAAAAACAGTAGCAAAACATTGCCCCTCATTTAGAATACTATAATATATTGTTGTACTCCCTTTGTATTCTGGGAGTTTACCAGAATGAATATGAATAAAACGTTTACCACATGAAAGAACATCCTTTCTAAGAATAGTTCCACCATATCCTGAGTAAATAAAAAAAGATTCAGGACGATTTTTTAACACTTGAATAAATTCTTTACTGTTAATATCGGTGTGACGACATACCTCAAATGAGACATCATGGGTCTTAAGAGTTTCAACCATATTTTCATCATACTTAAAATATGGATTATTTAATTGATTGAAAACATGCTTCTTTTGTTTAGAACTATAAAATCCAGCATTATCGATGAGAAGATGTTCTGGCTTGCAATTACTATAATTATCCTCCAACAAAATAACATAAGAAGGATACAACTTATGATTCACTAACGCTTGAATATAGGCTTTTGATCTAAGGGAAGGCGCAGCAACCATTCCAATATCTTTCAATATCATAGTTTAATCCTCTTGATTTCAAGCAAATCATCGATAATTTGCTTCTCGAGAACTAAATTTGCATAGAAAGTTAATTTAACCAAGTCATTCTCTTTTACAATTTTAGTGACCCTTGAGCAAAGCATATCATTTATTTTTAGGGAGCAATTTAAAAACCTCAAATTGAAAAAGCATTTATGATAATGCAAGAGACAGAAACTAAGCAGAGTGTATATAGTCAAATCTGAGTAGTCTTTCGACTCTGGTTTAAGTTTCTCGTCCCGCCTAAGATATTTGGAAAAAAGTTTCTTTGAAATTTCATATTTTTTACAGAAATCATTTAAAAGAGGATACAATAAAATTTTTTCTTTCTTTTGAGAATTAAGAATCAATAACGCAATTTCTTCAAAAAAAACTTTTGTTTGAATTTTTTCATTGTTTTTAAATCTTTTTAATAAACCTTGAATATCATATGTCTCATCACTTATTGATTGTTTTAAAATAAAATAAATATGTGATAACAATTCTTTTTCATTATATGAAAATCCTATTTTTTTTATGCAGTTTTCCCGAGATTTTAGAAAAATCTGTAAAAATTTTTCTCCGATATAATGGGTATACATGTAACTATGTGGATTTTCTAATCGATTTCCTTTACTGTATTCATATAAAATTGTCATATTTCAGTCTCATAACTTCAAATATTTAATTTTTCAAATATTCTTCGGGCGATCGTCTCAGGTTTTTCTTTTCCTTCATTTTTAATTATTAAATCAGGTTTTTTTGGTGCCTTAAACTTGATATCTACTCCTACGACATTTTTTATTTCACCAGCAAGCGCACGTTTGTACAGGTTTTTT
>Ga0172364_10003252_pt1 | contig 12962 bp, 13 predicted proteins | sample LakKivSesite10cm_FD_114545 | JGI IMG/M metagenome (GOLD analysis project Ga0172364, IMG submission 114545) | Sediment microbial communities from Lake Kivu, Rwanda - Sediment site 10cm | ecosystem: Environmental > Aquatic > Freshwater > Lake > Sediment | place: Rwanda: Western Province, Lake... | reverse complement strand
TCCTATGGTTATCATTGTTAAGCCCATCGTCAAATGCAGAATTCTGGTAAATTTGTGCCGTAAATGCGTCATCCTTTTTGTAGATGATGCGCCTAGAAAAATAAGTAAAGTTATGAGGATAAGTGGTGAAATAAAAATTAAGTTATAGTATAATAATAATGGGACCGCGGTTGTTCTCGTCGTCTTTTCAGCCATCAAACCAAGAATATAGAGGTATGGTCCTCCCGTGCATGAAAGCTCAAAAAGACAAACGGCGAAGCCCGTGGTGAAAGCGCCAATTGGGCTTGTAGCAGTCGAGAGTAAGCTGTTCAGAGGCTTTTTCAGAGATGCAGGAATCTCCGTCACGAAGCCTAAGCCGCCGTATCGAATAAAATCTTTAACATTGAAGACTCCAACGATTATGGCTAGGATGCCGACAATCCTGTAAAAGATATTGGACAATCCTGTCACCTGTATTGTTGAGAGTATTCCGAGACCAAAGAGGAAGTACGCCAAATAAATTGAAGCGACGAATGCAACACTAACCCTAATCAGCTTTCCCTTATCCTTGGATGCAGATATAAGACTCAACAGGAAAATTAAGACGCCGATAGCGCAGGGGTTTATTGAGTCAACTAACGCAGCCCACGTGACAACAAGCAAAGAAATTGGTGTAAATGCTTTATCTCCTTCTAAGGATGGGCATGGGCAGCCTGTTGTAAGATGGCTTTGGATGGCTCCTTCTAGCCCTGAGGTTATCTGTTCCTCGTCCACAAAACATTTATCACCAATGAACACTGCTGGGATTACCCTCTGTTCTTCCGGTATACCGTATTTGTCGAAGAGACTATTTAGGAGGTTGATGTTGCTTCTATTCCCATAAACCTCAAACCGCTGAACAGACAGCTGCGGATACTTCTGCTCCAACCCACTTATGAATGGCTTAACATTCTCACAGGCAAGACAACCATCACCATAAAAAAAGTAAACACATACCCCAATGCCTTGAGCATAAGTAAAAGCCAAAAAAGGTGGAAGCAAGGCTAAGAACAACAAAGCACTGTAATATGTACAAATTTTAGTCATTTAGATACCATAATGTTTTTAATTATTTGAAAAAAACCTGAAATAAGACGAGAAGACACAAAAGACCCACACACGCAAGAATGAACCACTTCTTCCGTATCATCTTCCTCCTTAACAGTGTGTACATGGGGAAGAAATCAAGAACAGAGGGAAAAATCAACGCATAAATCTTCTGGGGGAGACCAAGGTAAGGATTGTATGCGTTGAACATCATTAAGAAGGCGGAGATGAGGCAGAGAATAAAGACCGCCATGAATGTCTTGGTACGCGAAACCGTTCGCCCCTCCATTGCAACTTTACGTGCCCACCCATATATACCACCGTAACCGGTCGTACAAAGTATCAACAGAGGGTACCATAAGTTGAGCCAACTATAATCCGGCGGATACAAAGCCATTACCTTCATAATGCTTCTTCTCAGAAAAGTGTCGAAGCCATATTATTGCTCCATATAATGTACCAAAGCTTGTTCCTAAGACTATAATCCAGTTTTTCTCCTTTACAATCAGAAAGCTCAGGAACATTGATGCAAGAAATGAAACCAACACCATTGAAAATACGAATATGAAATATTCTCTTTTTCCATCCATTCTGTTATCACTCTATATGTGATTGCTTAGCCAATTCTATAGATAAAATCAGTGTGATTTTATCTTTTGGACGTGTGTCGAAAGCCAATTATTGCTCCACAAAATACACAAAAACCTATTGCTAAACTAATAACCCAGTTTATCTCCTTTTCGACCAAAAGACCAAAAAATATATTTAAAAGAATCGTTACCAGTGCTAAATATAACGAAAATGCGAGACCCGTCTTCATATTCATTGTGTTATCACCCTATATGTGGCTGCACAGCCATCCACAACCAGGGCTGCAAGTATATGTCCCTATAAGTTGGCATACTGCCCAAGCTACTGCACCACACATTATCCCACACCAGAAACATCCGGAACAAGTCCAAGGCGAGGGTATTCCAACGCATCCCGCACATGGAGTTGAACACGCAATGACGCAAATATAACCAGTTCCAAGTGCACATCCGAGCGAGCATGCCACTGTACATACGAGACTACATACCCAACTCTGTGGAGGCGGCGGGGGTGGAGGAGGCTGATAACCTGGTTGTCTACAGCAACCTCCATAACAAGTCCAGCCCTGACCAAATTGTGATACACATTGAGAAGATTGCGAACATGAAAAACAGGGACCGCAGCTCGAACCTAAGCAAACGTACCCCTGACCAATATATGAACAGTCTGAATCATATGTGCATCCATCCATAATGATTGCTCCACTCTTTAGTATTAAATGATCGTATTCTTGTAGTTGCCGACTAATGAGTTTCATTAAATAATTAGCTTCAGCTTCTATGGTGATGTAACGCTCAGTCAGATACGCAAGAGTCCTGTTCATCGAGTAGAGTGCGCCCATCTCTCTAGCCACTTTTCCTAGGATACGATAATTCTGTGATAATGTTACGGGTAAATTAAAATTGACAAGCTCCAACGACACTGTTTCGGATTCGTTAGCTGGTACATAATTTAACACAATAAAAGAAGAATTATATGTTTTGGAATCCAAAGGTAAAAGTCTCATGTATGCTGTTAATGAGTATTCTAAATTCTGAACTAAGTAGCTAAAACTATAATATTGAATAGACTTGCCTTCTGTTGTTATCCTTGTTGAAAGAAACGTTGCTGTTCTATTGATATTATTTAGCCGTTCATTATAGCTCCACAATAATTCTGTTGTAACGGTGATCTCAGAAATTGTATTATTAAATTCATACATCACAAGAACGGAAATTCGGTTCTCATTCTGCTCTAGTGCAGTGTAATTGATGATTTTTATGGACAATTCATTGAGACTCATATTTGTCTGGTCTTGGGTTTTTACACAGGACTGACAACCACAAGAACTGGTTTCTGGTATTGTCAGGTTCAGAGGTTCAATCTGCGATGAAACCTCTTGACCTATAACATTAATTGTAACTTTATGGATCGTTGTGCCCGAATTATTATTCTTATTATTTGCACCCCATACGGGAGCTCCATACATGCTCCAAAAAGAAATTGAAGCTATGAGAAAGATGAGCGTTATAGAAGCGGTTTTGATTCTCACGTTTTTATCATTAATCAAATTGTCTACTAAACCCATAAGCTAAACGCACTCCCACTATTCTATTATTATCTTTTATTAATATATAAGATTATTGGTCTTGTATTCAATGTGATAATTATTAAAAGAAGATTGCATTATTTACATATTAAGCTCAAAGACTTAATTTGTTTATAAAATTTTTTATAATTAAGAATGAAGGGTAGAAATGTAAATCCCGTGTCTATTACGGAGATTATTATCAAATGGTAAAAGAACTATGTGCCATACACGACCGTCGAGGTGATTTCGACCGAGACCGAGGAGGGGCAGATGCTGTGGAAGTCGTTCGGCGGAATAGCCGCAACCCTCAGGTACAAGCTGCCGAACCAGCCCTAAAGACGCAACACTGATACTTCTTACTTTATCGTTTTATACCAACCTTAGCAGTGCCGCTGTTCCTAAGGTTATCATGGTTAAGCCCATAATCAAGTGTAACAGTTTTGACAGTTTGTATCTCAGATGAGTTATCTTTTTTGTTGATGTGGTCCTTAGATAAATTATGATTACATATCCGTTTACTAAGAACGGGGTTGGTGACGACTTTTTATGAATTCGCACACTGAATGTACAAGGAAGCTAATAAATAATAGGGCAAAAATTATGGAAATTATTGTTCCCATCAAGTCGCCTCGTGTGATATAATAAAAATATATATTTATAGATGAAAGTAATGTAAAAATACTTAGGCCAATAATTTCTTTTTTTCCACTCATATAGGACACTTCTATAAGGAAGGAATATTTATATCCATCTCATACAGTGTGCGCATTCATAACGTAAGGCGACTGTTTGAACAAATCCTATGATTTGAGATATGGGTGCTATTACGCAGTATGCTAATAGACATAACGCGCATGCCCAAAGCATGAATATAGTTACGCAAGGAACGAAATGAGACCAGCAAAATGTAATGATAACTCCCGTACTTATTACACAATCAAGACATGGCCAGAAACAATCAAAACGTGGTGGCGGTTGCTGCGAAATTTAATTAGAATCAGGGTAGGCACTGCATGCAAAAAAGACTAATGAAATAATGTGCGGGTTTTTATTCGATTACCGTTGAGGAATTTTTGGATAAAAGTTTTAAGCTCATATGCGATACTTGAAAAGTCAATTGGTTAAGACTGGTGCAAACGAGTTGATGACTAAAAATATCATTATCAAAGTCTCCGTCGCGTCGTTTTTACTAATGCTATCTTCACCCGCTTTTTTCCTCAATTCTAATCTTTTAGTCTGCAAGGCTCAAGACGAATACACTTACTTCGGCGTCATCCCGAACAAACTTTGGGAGTACGTCCTGAACGACACGCAACACCCCGAATACGGATACATCTACGAACAAGACGTGGACACTCGAAGAACCCAAATCCTGGTTTCGGTCACAGCAACAGAAGACAACACACACGCGCTCATTTACAACATGGACAACAACAGCCTCGTTGCTCAGCCTATCTTAAGTGTCATGCAGAAGTACTTCGTGCTATTCCCTAACGGGACAAAATTTAAAGTCGTGACGGACAAGTACGTGTCCGTTATGATTCTGAATTTCCCGAGTATCCCGCCCAACTCAAGCCCGAACGTGAGGGACGCGATGCCATTCACGTATATTGCTGGTGTAGATGGCGCTTACGTCGGGAAAGAGTTTGTTTTCATGGCTTCGTGGAACCCCGGGGCAGGCATGTTTACATCCTACAGAATTTTCGCGCTGGAAAAAGCGGACGTCACAGTAACTAACGAAAACGGCAGCGAACAAAGCTACTCGGTTGCCACCAATTCATACAGAGACGTTGCGTTGGATACCTACGTGTCCTACAAGGTTGAGTCAACGGGCAACGTCATGATCCAGGCCATGGAGGGTCTGGGTCGAGGAAACGGGCGGATTTACTATTTCGTGCCCTCCGCCGAAGGAGGATTCGTGGGAACGACCTTCTACACAACATCGACAACCGACTGGGACCAAGTAGAAGACTACGGGTTCCGCATATCCGCCACACAAGATTCCGAAGTCGCAGTTTGGGACCTCGACCTCAAAACAAAAATTCTGGATGTCACGGTCCAAGGCGGAGCAGGAACGTGCATTCAGCCGAAGGCAACAGCGATTATGATACAAAGCACCAAACCAGTCACGGTGGAGTGGCTGACAAACGGGAGCACGACCAGACGAACCGCCGGAGACGCGTACGGGGCAGGAATAGCCTACATCGGCGTCAAACCAAACGAGGGAACCCAGATTCTCCTGCCGACGAACTCGACTAACGAGGCATACATCTTCGCCTACACGCAGACAACGGTCACAATTGACAACGACGCAGTGCCAATCAATGCGGGATCATACTACCTTTTGACCATGCCCGGGAAACACGTTATCGTCTCCGACCAGAACGTCGTCGTCGAAGTGATAAGCTGGCCTCTTTACCCTCCTTTCCAAGGACTGAACTTTGGCGGGGTCGAGATTCCCTGCGTACAATTGACGGACGTGGTTCCGAACGTGACCCTGACCCCGATGGAAGAGTCCCCTCTGATGACGTACGCGATAATTGCAGTGGCGGTTGTTGCCGTAGCTGCGGGCTCGGGATACTTCGTCATGAGGCGCCGAAAGAAGTAACCGATGAAAAATTGTTACAGAACACGCAAATACCTTTCACGCTGAGCATCAAACCGAATGTGAAAATGTTCGCAGAAAATAATGCGTCGCACATTAGGTCAAAAGACTTAACAGAATCGTGTTGATATTCTTTTCACATCGCAGGAAAAGCGGGACCAGCTTAATGTCCGACACGGAACTCGAAGCCATAAGACGAAAAAGACTTCAGGAGCTGAAGAGGCAGTTCGGGAAGAGGGCAGAGCCTGAACTCGAGGGCGAGAAGGCGGAGTCTCCTCAGCAAATTTTGAATAGACTCTTCGTCGACAGGGCGTGGGAAGTCTTCAACGAGGCCAAGGTTCAGTACCCTCAGGCAGCTGAATACGTCGAGAACACCCTAGTCAAACTTATCACTGCGGGAAAGTTGAGGACGCAAATTTCGGGGGAGGAGCTCTACGGGCTTTTCCTCCGCCTCGGGTACAGGGTTCGGCTTCAGACGAAAATTTCGGTCCTCGAGCACGGGAAGGCCAAGAGCCTCGAAGACAAAATTAAAGAAGAGACCACGCAGTAGCGATTATTCTTGGATGAATTTTCTGACGGTCCTCAGCGCTTCGAGGAACTCTCCTCCCGTGTCCGTTATCCTGAAGAGCTTTCGGTTACCGATGTTCACTTCCTTAAGCAGTCCCTTTGATAATAAAAACTCAACAACGGTTTTTGTACGGTCAACGGGAAGCCGCGCAGAGTAGGACAACCGAGTGATCGGACAGGCACCTCCGCTTCTGACCGCTCCCAGAATGGCAAGGTAAATTTCGTACCTCGTCCGCTTCAACAATTCTGTTCACCAAGAACCCTTTTTGAATTTTGTGGCTCATCACAATTCTTTGTACTTTAATCAATCATTTGTTATAGGCGATTAGGCTTTTATATCATAATACAATCACGTGAACCCCTTATTCAGTCCGTTGAAAGGAAAACAGTTTGTTTCCACTTTGTTCTCGTAGAAAAATAATAATCCCAGTCACTCGCGAGCTCCCTACACCTCGCCAGATTTTCAATGATCAAATGGTAATGTTGGCTTTCGACGTGGTTGTGAATTTCTTCAAGTTCGCCTTCCCGCAATCCTTCTGCGAAGCGACTACTCAGCGAAGTATCAACAGGCAGCTCAAACCCGTAGCCTTTAACGCCATCCCTCGAGATGGCTGGCCTGACGGTCCATCTTGCTTCTTTCGCGACTAGAAACATAAAAAGCGTGAAGGCGCCGATTCTTTTTGACCAAACACCACTTCCGCCATACTCCCATTCTTTCTCCAGCTCCGCGATGTCTTTATCGAACCCCCCAGTTTTAGTGACTCTCTTAAACACCGAAAGTTCCGCCGGGCTCAGCCCCTCAACTGCTGTGCCCGATTCTCGTAATTCCTCAGGCAGGAATATGTCGGGATGCAACCTTTTTAGGAGTAAAAGCTTCTCAACGTGCCTTTGCCTAGTGACGTAAACGTAGATGGCGATTCCTTCCTTCGGCAGCTGCCTCCGCACAATAATCGAACTGAAGTTCATCTTCTCAAAATTCACATAAAAAGGTGGGACCTCAAGGGTTAAAAAATTGGTGCCGAGACGAAACTCAATTCTGCTAATCTGATCCAACTCTCAGCCGCCAACGGTTTGCCCTTGAGCCCAACGCTTAAATTGGAGGCGACGGAAGCCGAGACACCTTAGCAGGTTCCTTCGCAAAGTATACGTCCTGTTCTTTCCTCAGCTCGTCAGTGTACTGCAGCTCCCCGTTGATCTTACATTCTCTTTCCAGGCGAACCCGGTTCGCGTAGACATTCCTCGCCGAGGACCGCTCCTCCATGACCAACGACCCAGCGTAGATGTCTTCAACCTCAGCCTCTTCCTCGATCTGAACGTTATCGGCGACGACGACGCCCCTGATTCTTCCTTTCCTCCCGATCTCAACGTGGGCAGCCTTCGTCCCCTCATTTGTCTCGATTTTGCCACCGACGTCAACCGAGGATTCGGCCTCGATCTTTCTGGATTTTAGTGAGCCACCGACCTCTATGGATTCGGCTTTCAGGATCTCGCCTGCTTCAGCTGTTCCTCCAACGTCGAGCTTTCTGGCCAACGTCAGGCTTTTTTCAACTGAAAGTGTGCCACCGACGTCAATCGCGTCGCCCTCGGCTTCGCCGCGTATATCGACCGTGCCGCCGACGTCGATGTCCTCGAACTTCAGGTCTCCCTCAGCCTTCAGGGTTCCGCCGACTTCGATCTTTCTCCCTTTTCCTCCGCCGACAAGCTCTGCTTTGCCTCCGACGTCAATCGAGCCGTAAGTCAAGGGCTTGCTTGAGAAGAAGACTCCGCCGACGTCGACCCTTCCTCTTATCTCGCCCCCTGCGACTTTGGCTGTTCCGCCGACCTCCAAGTCCTCAACTATTATTTCCGATTCCGCCTCAAACGTGCCGCCGATGTCAATTTTGTCAGCCTTGATGATCCCGACGCCCCTGAACGTGCCGCCCACGCTTATCCTCGAAATCGTCGTTTCGCCGTCTATCTTCGCTGTGCCGCCTACCTCCAGTTTTTTGGCCTCGACGTTGCCCCTCGCCTCGAAGGTGCCGCCCACTTCTATCTCGACGACCTTCGCGTTGCCCCCGACCTCCAGCTTACCACCCACCTCAACGTTCAAGGCGGTAAGGTCTTTTCCTACCGAAACTTTTTTGTCGACCTCGATGGTTCCAGCCGTTAGGTTGCCTCCGACCCCAAGACCGCCTTCCTCGATTCTGATCGTCTTCTCGACCGACAGGTTGCCCTCGACGACGAGGTCGCCGTCTTCTCCCCTGATCGAGTCTGCAGCGAGGCTGCACTCGAAGACGCAGTTGCCCTCGTAGCGAACACTGCCTGTAACTTCAACGCCTTTGACGTCTCTCGCCCTGACCCTTGCGCCGTCAGCCAAGTTCAGGTCGCCGTCTACTTTATCGAGCGTTTCGACTGAACCCGAATTCACGTTAACGCTTCCCATTTTTTTCACCTGTAAAAAATTTCCTTCAAATTCGTATATAAGGGTAGGGCAACAATTGTGGACACTCAACGTAATCACAAAATGTTACTAAAAATTTTTCAAAAATTTTTTCTGATTAATTGTTTATGTCGTTTTTGTTACGAACATAATAGAAAGATTTAAAAGTGTGTTTAGAAACGCATATTTTTTTCGTGGCATGTATGTGCCACAGCGCGTGTAACGAAAAGATGGTTGAAGACTGGAAAAATAGTCTTTCCAAAAGTATAACGAGACCCCATCAAATTCTCGAAAAATTTTCTGTCGACGCGAAAGCTCTAAATTCCGTTGTCGCAAAGTACCCGATGAAAATTTCTCGCTATTACTTTAACTTAATCGAAGAAGTGGGAGACCCAATCTGGAAGCAGTGCGTACCCAGCCCGCTTGAATTGCAGGACCCATATGGAACGGACGACCCGCTGAACGAGGAAGGCGACAGCCCAACAACGGGACTGGTTCACCGCTATCCTGACCGCGTGCTAATGTGCGTGTCAAACTGCTGCGCGATGTACTGCAGGTTCTGCACCAGAAAAAGAAGAGTCGGCTTGCCATTAATTGATCTTTCAAAAGAAGTCTTGTTAGAACAGATCAGGTACATCCAGAGGACGCCAGCCATTCGAGACGTTCTGCTATCTGGCGGAGACCCACTGATGCTGCCCGATGACACGATTGAGTTTTTGCTGAAAAGCCTCAGGGCGATCCCTCACGTTGAAGTCTTAAGGATTGGTACGAGGGTGCCGTGCACGCTCCCGCAGAGAATAACACCCGAACTGTGTAACATACTGAAGAAGTACCACCCGCTTTACATCAACGTGCACTTTAATCACCCGCGGGAAATAACGGAGGAAAGCTCACGAGCCTGCGGGCTCCTCGCCGACGCGGGAATCCCGCTTGGCAACCAGTCAGTATTGTTAAAAGGAGTTAATGACGACTCGGAGACCATGAAGAGTCTCGTCCAGAAGCTGCTGAGGATCAGGGTCAAACCATATTACCTGTTCCAGATGGACCTTGTGAAGGGCACGTACCACTTCAGGACGAGGGTCGAAACCGGACTCAAAATAATCGAGGACCTCACGGGCTACACGTCGGGCTTCGCCGTCCCACGCTATGTGATCGACGCGCCGGGAGGCGGAGGAAAAATCCCCGTCCAGCCGAAATACGTCGTGAGCATCGGAGACAGCCAAGTCGTCATGAAGAACTATCAGGGAAAGGAGTACACGTACCCGCAGATTCCGAGGGAAAAGAAGCCTCTGCAGCAGATGGAGTTTCCTGTGAAGGTCCCTAGTGAAAAGCGATGACGCTTAACGTCGGGCTAACGTACAACCTGAAGAAGACCGCTGACCCAGTCGCGGGGCAGCCTGAGGATTTTTATATCGAGTTCGACGACGAAGCCACGGTGGACGCCATCGCAGGTGCTTTACGAAAAGGCGGGTGCGAAGTCACAAAAATCGAAGCAGACGAGGAAGCGTACGGGAAAATTAAGGGTCTAAAACCCGACTTCGTCTTCAACATCGCCGAGGGGATACGTGGTGAAAGTAGAGAGTCGCAGGTTCCCGCGATGCTGGAGATGCTTGGGACGCCTTATACTGGCTCAGGACCGCTGACGCTTGCCATCGCGTTGGACAAAGCCCTGACTCACCAAGTACTGAACGCCAACGGTGTTCCTTCCCCTAGGTTTCAAGTCTTCTTTTCACCTAAACAAAAAAGACAACGCAGTTTAGAGTTTCCGCTTGTCGTTAAGCCTTTAGCGGAGGGCTCAAGCAAGGGCATACGAAGCTCCTCCCTCGTGAAGGACGAACGTGGTCTGCAGGAGCAGTTGTCGTGGGTTATAGAGACGTACAAGCAGTCAGCCATCGTCGAGGAGTTCCTTCCCGGAAGAGAGTTCACGGTCGGCCTTATCGGCAACGGCGACCCCCTCGTCCTGCCCATAGTTGAAATTCTGCTTGAGAAGCTCCCGAGCGGAGCCAGCCCGATTTATTCGTTCGAGGCAAAGTGGATTTGGGACGTGCCGGAAAAGCCGCTGGACATTTTCAAGTGCCCAGCAGACGTACCCGATGACCTTGAGAAGAAGGTTCGAAAGACAGCTGCTAGAACATTCAAGGTTCTGAATTGTCGGGACCTGTGCCGAATGGACGTGAGACTCGATAAAGAAGGCAAGCCGCGCGTGCTCGAAGTTAATCCTTTACCTGGGCCGATACCTGACCCTGACGCTCATTCCTGCCTTCCCGAAGCAGCTGCGGAAGCGGGTTTTTCTTATGACCAGCTCGTCTGTACGATTTTTTGGCAGGCCCTGAAAAGACACGAGATGCAACACCTTTTTAGTGACCGTTCACTTGTCCGTCTTTTCTGATTATACCTTATTGCCACTAGCTGCGTTTTGACGCACGTTGTAGGGCGAACTGAATTATTTTTTCGACGAACTGCTCGTACGATATTCCCGCGGTTTTTAGTGAACGCGAGAAGCCTGCTTCCATAGAAATGTCCGGGTTAGGGTTAACCTCGAGAATCCACGGCGAACCGTCTCTCAGGCGAATGTCGACCCGCGCGTAGTCCCTGCAGTACAGAAGATTGAATGCCTTTAATGCGATTTTTTCAACTTTGTTTTTTACGGAAGGGTCAAGTGCAGCTGGGCAAACGGGTTTGGTTTTTTCGTACTCGTCGCTTTCCTTGAACCACTTTGCTGAGTAGCTTACTATCTTGGGTTCGTCTCTGAAGCCGAACGTTATCTCGGAAATCGGCAGCACCTCTGGTTCGTCGTAGCCCAGAATCGCGACGTTCAGCTCCCTCCCGGCGATGTACTTCTCGACCAGCACGGGCTGCTTGTAGCGGTCAGTTATGTATTCGACCTGAGCCCTGAGCTCATCTTCGTTCCGGACGTAGCTATTTCTGGAAATTCCTAAGCTCGCATCTTCCCTCAAAGGTTTCACGAAAAGCGGGAACTCGAAGTCGCCCTGACAATTGACGGAGTCTTCGAAGACCCAGTATTTGGGTGTAGGCAGACCGTTTGCCTTTAGAATTTTCTTCGTCAGCCCCTTGTTTTGGCACATTCCGAGAGACAGGGGAGGCGAACCCGTGTAGGGGATGTTCAGCAGCTCAAGTATCGAGGGAACGTTCGACTCGAGGTGGCTGTCCCCGAAGGCGCCCTCGCAGAGGTTGATGACCACTTCTGGTTTGTACTTTTTTAGTGCCCTGATTAAAAGCTCGAGGTCAACTTCGAAGGGCAGCATCCTGTAATCGTATCCCAGTTTGTCTAAGGCTTTTTGGACCCATTCCGCCTGTTCCTCAACTTCCGCCTCGGCCACGAAGTCGGAATCTTCACCTCTCGGTGGTTCAGCAGGACGGTTGAAGAGGACGCCGACTCTAAGGTTTTTCTTCCGGTCCACGCTTGTGCCCAATCCCTTTTCGTCCTAAACTACGGATTAATGAATGCCCCCAGCATTTAACGTTTAATTACCGATTTTTTTGGCTTTTTGGGGGTAAAATTATGTAAAAACGTTGAGACAAAGCTTAAATAATTCCACTTTGGTCTCTTTTTTCAACACTTCGGATGACCGCTTTGAGAACTGAAATTGTCAACGCGCGGCTGACCAAACTGAAGGTTAAGGACATCAAAGCCATCGCCGAGATCGAGTGCCACGACAAGGTCCGCGAGTGGCTCGTCATACGCGTTGAGAACGACGTTGAAAGGGAGTACCTTGCCTACAGGAGGTTCTTCCGAAACCTGCCGAAATCCAGAAAAGCCGAGATTCTCGTCGCGAAACAGGGCGACAGGGTCGCTGGGTTCCTGGGATTGTGGCGGCAAGGAGGATACATGGACCACGTCGCAGGCATAGGCGTCAGCGTCCACCCCGATTTCTGGGGCAAAAAAATTGCATCGCGCCTCATGAAGGCGGCAATCAGGCTCGCAAAGAGGAACGGGATTCTACGGTTGGAGATTGAGACCCGCGCGGACAACATGGCGATGAGACACGTGGCGGAGAAGGCGGGTTTCAAGCTCGAAAAAATTAGGCGCAAGCGGATAAAGAAGAACGGCTCCCTGTTCGACGAAGCCTCGTACTATATGCTTCTCGACGAGGCAGCCTAAGGGATTGGAGACGCGGGGAACG
>Ga0172364_10003251_pt1 | contig 12963 bp, 10 predicted proteins | sample LakKivSesite10cm_FD_114545 | JGI IMG/M metagenome (GOLD analysis project Ga0172364, IMG submission 114545) | Sediment microbial communities from Lake Kivu, Rwanda - Sediment site 10cm | ecosystem: Environmental > Aquatic > Freshwater > Lake > Sediment | place: Rwanda: Western Province, Lake... | reverse complement strand
TTTTCAAGGAGATTTTGCAAATGGATAGAAACTGGCCGTCCTGGGTTGAAGTGCGAGTTGATTCGATTGTTCACAATGTCCAAGAAATAAAAAATCGCATCGGGCCAAAAGTGCAATTGCTGGCAGTGGTGAAAGCGAATGGCTATGGACATGGGGCAGTAGCTTCTTCGTGGGCAGCGCGGCAAGGAGGAGCAACTTTTCTTGGTGTGGGTTCACCGCAAGAAGGAATTGAACTGAGGGAAGCCGGTATCTCTGATCATATTTTTATTTTGGGTGGATGTTTTACAGATCAAGCGGACACGATTGTTGCTTACGATTTTATTCAGGGCGTACACAATAAGGAAGTTCTTTTGGCTTTGGACAATGCGGCACAAAGATTGAAAAAAACCATTCGTGTTCACCTGAAAGTGGATACAGGAATGGGAAGACTTGGGTTTAAACCTGAAGAGATTTTTGAACTGTACCGTGCGTGGCCTTGCTCGAAACGGACTCGAGTTGAAGGCATTTTTTCACATTTTGCCACTTCTGACGATGTCAATAAAAATTATTCCATTTTGCAGATAGAACGATTTCAACAGGTAAAGGATCGTTTAAAGGAAAAGGGCATAAAAATTCCAAATTGGCACATTTGCAACAGTGGCGGTACTTTAAATTTCCCCCATGCCCATTACGATATGGTGCGTTGCGGACTTCTTATGTACGGTTTATTCCCCTATAATCTTATGCATCCGTCCATGCACCTGAAACCTGTATTGACTTGGAAATCCAGAATCGTTTCCTTAAAAGAGATACGAAAGGGGGAAAGCGTAAGCTACGGACGGAACTGGATTGCAGGAAAGAATGAACGCATTGGTGTGATTCCGGTCGGCTATCATGACGGTTTCGATCATCGGTTAACCAATAAGGGGGAAGTACTCGTACGAAACACACGCGTTCCAGTGGTTGGCGATGTATGCATGGACAACATGATGATTTGTGTTACCAATATTCCGGGTGTGCAAGTTGGAGATGAGGTGGTTCTTATTGGATGTATGGGCAAAGAAACGATCTCTCCTCATGACATGGCGCATTGGACGCAATCCATTGCGTATGAGGTTTTGTGTCGAATTGGTAGACGGGTTCCAAGAATCTATATTTTCAATGGAAAAGAAATTCACACTTCATCTTTTTTGGATCCCTGGGTTCAAAAAGACGAAGGGAAGTATGACACCTATTTTTCGAAAATATCGAACTGAGCCTGTACTAAAAGTCAAGACAGCAAACAGCAAGGATCTGCTGGATTTTTGTGTTTCAGGAGAATTTTCCATTTTTGATGATTACGGTCAAATGGTTTTTGATAAAATTTCCTCAAATCGGAAATGGAGAATTAAACTCGAATCGTATGAACCTGCACACTTTGTTTATTCGGTGTTGATTGACATAAAAAACAATCCCAAAGATGCAGAAAACGTCATTCAAAAACTGAACCGGAACGGATACGATGCAAAGATTGAAGTTCTGGGAGGAGATTTCCTTTTTCAGGATGAGATAGTAACAAAAAATACCCAGTATCGGATTCAGGTTGGGGAATTTAATTCAATTGAGGATGCCAAGCGCTATCGCTGGAATTGTGCGAATGGATGGCCGGCGGAAATTGTGCGCGAGAAAATTCGAGAACCAAGAGGCGTTTTGGAACTCTTTGATGCAGAATACACAAAAACCGCAAAAGTTAAAAATTGTATTCACCTGATTCCTTCCCATCCTGAAACGGAAACCACTCTTTATAATGTCATAACAGGCAGGGATTTCCCACGGCAGCATTGTACAAAGCGAGTGTGCAGATGGCCCATGACGTTTCGCATAGGGAATCAAGGGATGGATGCCATCGGTGAAATCCCATTGGAAAGATATCTGAAGGGAGTGCTTGCTGTTGAGATGGGGCCAAGCGCTCCGTTGGAAGCGCTAAAATGCCAGGCAGTTGTTTCCAGAGGTTTGGCTTTGACAGGTCTGGGATTATGCCATCCGGATGAATTTTTCGACGTCTGCAGTGAGAATCACCGCCAAAATTTTGGTGGCGTTCTAAATTCACATCCCAGAACCGACAGAGCCGTGGAGGAAACGCGCGGGGAAGTACTTTTCCACAATGACGAAATGTGTAACACTCCCTATACGGCTCTTTGTGGAGGGCATACGGAAAATGGCGATGGATTTTTAGTGAGGCCTTATGCATCGTATATAAAAGCGATCTATGACGGTCCCAATGAAGATATCGGTAGAAGAAAAAAATTGGATCGGGAAGATCATGTTTCCACATGGATATTGTCAAAACCGAATGCATACTGCAATACAAATGGCCAGTTGGATTTTTCAGATTTCGAACACCATAAATCCACTTTTCGATGGGAAATCTCTTATCCCCGCAAAGAACTGGAAGATATTATTCGAAAAAAAACCGGTGAAGATATCGGTACCTTGTTTGACATTGTGCCATTGAAAAGAGGAAATTCAGGCAGGCTGAAAAAAATTGAAATCCTGGGAAGCAGAAAGAATATTAAAATTCAAAGTGATCTTCACATACGTCAGACCCTCTCAGAAGACATACTCAACAGCAGTTGTTTTATCATCGAAACGGAGCTGGGCAAGGATGGCATTCCAGTGCGTTTTTCGTTTATCGGCGCAGGGTTGGGACACGGTGTGGGGATGTGCCAAATGGGTGCAGTTGTACTGGCGGCTGAAGGGAAAACGTATCCTGCCATTTTAAATCATTACTTTAAAAATGTAGAATTGAAAAAGATCTATTGAATAAAACGATACAGTCGAGGATCCCCAATGTACGATGAATTAAAAAACAGACTGAAAGATATTGAAAGCAGAATCCAGAAACTCCGGAGGCATCTTTGACATCCCAGGCAAGAAAGCGGCCATTCAGAAACTGGAAGAGCAGAGTACGGCCCCCAATTTCTGGAACGACAATGAAAAAGCGCAAATGATTTTGAAGGAATTGACAGAAATCAAAACATGGACAAAAACATGGGAAGACATTGATTCGAAAACCCAGGAACTCGCACTTCTGTTGGACTTGGCCAAGGAGGAAGATGACAAGACCGTATTCGATGATATTTTCAAAGATTTGGATACACTGGAAAAATCTTTAGAAAATTTAGAGCTGCGTCGAATGCTGGGAGGCGAAGACGATGCCAAAAATGCGATTTTGACGATTCATCCAGGAGCAGGTGGTACAGAATCGCAAGACTGGGCTGAAATGCTTTTTCGTATGTATCTCAAATATGCACAGAACCAAGGTCTTGAGGTGCATGTCATGGACATCATGGCGGGTGAAGAAGCGGGTATTAAAAGCGCATTTATCGAAATAAAGGGAGCCTACGCTTACGGGTATTTGAAAGCCGAAGCAGGTGTTCACCGACTGGTTCGTATTTCTCCGTTTGATGCCAACAAACGGAGACATACCTCTTTTGTATCCGTGTTTGTCTATCCTGAGGTGGAAGAAAACATTGAAGTGATTATCAATCCATCCGATCTCCGCATAGATACTTACAGAGCTTCGGGTGCAGGCGGACAGCATGTCAATAAAACAAGTTCAGCCGTGCGGATAACACATATTCCAACGGGCATTGTTGTCCAGTGTCAGAACGAGAGGTCTCAACACCAGAACAAAGCCAATGCGATGAAAATACTTACCGCTCGTCTTTATCAGAAAGAAAAGGAAGAAGAAGCGAAAAAATTGGAGACGATCGAGAAACAAAAAAAAGAGATCGCGTGGGGAAGTCAGATACGTTCCTATGTGTTTCATCCTTACACCATGGTGAAAGATCACCGTACCAACATTGAGACGTCCGACATTCAGAGTGTAATGGACGGCAATCTGAACGATTTTATCAAGGGGTATCTACTGGAGTCTTAGGCATTCAAGCGATAAAGGAGTCTATCTTTTGGAAGAATTAAGGAATCAGAGACTTGAGAAATTAAAGAAACTGGAAGAAATGGGCGTTTCTCCTTTTGCTTACAATTTCCCGCGGACACATCTTGTTCAAGACATTCTCGATCTTATCCAAAAAGGAAAAGGCAACGACATTCACGTCCAACTCGTTGGGCGTCTCATGGCCATCCGGCGCATGGGAAAAGCCAGCTTTGCGCATATCATGGATCGGTCGGGACGAATCCAAATCTACGTAAAAAAGGATTTGGTGACACAGAACGGCTTTGAGGTATTTGCACTTTTGGACATTGGCGACATCGTTGGTATTTGCGGGACTGTTTTTACTACCCAGACAGGAGAAATTACCGTTCTCGTTCAAGAATTGCAACTGTTGTCCAAATCGCTTCGTCCTCTGCCAGTGGTGAAAGAAAAGATTCAAGAGGACGAAAAAATCCTCTACGATCAATTTGCGGATCGAGAGCTTCGGTATCGCCAGAGGTATGTGGATTTGTTGGTGAATGCGGATGTGAAAAATGTCTTTATCTTGCGCTCAAAGATCATTTCGCACATGCGGCAGTACCTTGAAAAAAAAGGCTATATCGAAGTGGAAACGCCGGTTCTCCAACCTCTTTATGGAGGTGCATTTGCCAAGCCCTTTATCACGCATCACAACACATTGGATACGGATTTTTATCTTCGGATTGCCGATGAACTTTACATGAAGCGACTTATTGTGGGAGGTTTTGATGGCGTTTTTGAAATCGCCAAAGATTTCCGGAATGAAGGGATGGACAGAAACCACAATCCCGAATTCACCATGATGGAATTGTACGTGGCGTACGAAGATTATGAATTCATGATGGATCTTGTAGAAGACATGATAGGTACAATGAGTATGAATGTTCTTGGGGAAAAGGAATTTACGTATCAAGATAAGGTCATCGCCTTGGCGGCTCCATGGGAGCGGATCGCATTTTTTGATGCCATTCAGCGTTTTACTGGATACGATTTGTACAAAAAAGATATGGACGAACTCAAAAAGATCGCAGTAAAAATCGGTTTGGATATCAATGAATCTACGAGGGGCAAAATTATTGAGGAGATTTTCAGCCAGTTTGTAGAGCCCAATCTCATTCAACCCACTTTCATCATGGATTATCCGCTGGAACTTTCCCCGCTTGCCAAAAGGCATCGTTCCAAAGAGGGGCTGGTGGAGAGGTTTGAAACGTATATCGCCGGTAAAGAGATATGCAACGCGTTCAGTGAATTGAATGACCCCTTGGATCAGAGGAAACGATTTGAGGATCAAGCACGAAGCAAAGCACAGGGGGACGAAGACGCCATGGTCATTGACGAAGATTACATTCGTGCCATGGAGTATGGAATGCCTCCAACAGCCGGATTGGGCGTTGGCATTGATCGCTTGGTTATGCTCATGACCAATTCTGCTACCATCCGGGATGTGATTCTTTTTCCGCAAATGCGTCCCGAGAGAACATAAACTTTGAAAAAGGGCAGAAGACGTGCGAACACCGTATGAATTTTTCATTGCCAAGCGCTATTTGAAGGCGAGAAGAAAGACAGGTTTTATCAACCTGATCACATACATCTCCGTGCTTGGAGTGACAATCGGCGTGGCTGCACTCATCATTGTACTTTCTGTAATGAATGGATTTGAATCGGAAGTACGGTCACGGATCATCGGTTTTGACACGCATATTCGTCTGCGCAAGTATCACTTTGAGGACATTGAAAACTATCAGGATGTGATTGCGCGTCTCAACGATATTCCCCATATCGTTGGAATGTCGCCTTACATAGATGAAAAAGGAATGATACGAAGTGGAGAAAATAGCGACGGAGCCATGATACGGGGTGCGGATCCACAGACACTGGACAATGTGTCCGATCTACGGAAAAACATCGTTTACGGAAAATTGGATTTGGGTTCTGTGCCTCAGGAAGAAGGAAGGGCGCTTCCGGGTATTGTGTTGGGGCGGTATCTGGCAGATCGGCTGTTGGTGGATGTCGGCGACATTGTGTATCTTATCAGTCTGACAGGAATCCATTCGATGTTTCAAGTTCCTCCTGTCAAGCAGTTTGTCTGTACGGGGTTTTTTGAAACCGGCATGTATGAATACGACAACACGTATGCGTACATCTCCTTAAAATCCGCCCAAGAACTCTATCGCCTGGGAGAAAAAGTATCGGGAATCGAAATTCGTTTGGACGACCTCTACAAAGCAAATGGTGTCGTGAAGCAGATTGATAAACGGTTGGGATTCCCGTATTATCCGGAAACATGGTTTGATATGCGGCAGAATCTATTTTCATGGATGCAGCTGGAAAAGTGGGCCATGTTTATCATTCTTTGTCTCATTATTCTTGTAGCGGCATTTAACATCATCAGCACCTTGATTATGGTCGTTATGGAGAAGACCAAGGAAATTGGGATTCTCAAGTCCATGGGAGCGACATCCCGAAGTATTACACGCATTTTTCTTTACGAAGGCATTGTCGTAGGTGTGATTGGCACACTTTTTGGATTTGTTATTGGTTATGTTCTATGTTGGGCGCAATTGAAATACCGTTTTTTCTCTCTTCCCGGGGATGTCTATTTTATCAATGTTCTCCCCGTGAAAATGGAAGTTCTTGATTTTGCCTTTATTGGCATGGCGTCTGTACTCATTTGCCTTTTGGCAGCCGTTTATCCGGCAAAAAAGGCATCTTCTTTGATCCCTGTGGAGGCGATACGGTATGAATAGAGGATTCGGTCTTTGATAAAATCAAAACAAAAAACCATTTTATCGGCTGAACAAATCCATAAAAGCTACTCCATGGGGAGGTTCTTAAATCTGAATGTGCTGAAGGGCATTGATCTTGAGATTTTTGAAGGGGAGATACTGGCCATTGTCGGAAAATCCGGCGTTGGGAAAAGCACTTTTCTTCACATTCTCGGAGCCCTGGATCGGCCAACGAGGGGGAGGGTGATTCTCGATTCTGTTGATGTTTTTTCCATGGAGGACATAAAATTGGCCGGTTTTCGGAATCAAAGAGTGGGTTTTGTATTTCAATTTCATCACTTGTTGCCAGAATTTACCGCCTTGGAAAATGTTGCGATGCCGGGTCTTATTGCGCGAATGAATCCAGAGGATGTGTATGCCAACGCGGAAAATTTATTAATCGAGGTCGGTCTCAAAGAGCGAATGGATCATAAACCCAGAGAACTTTCGGGTGGAGAACAACAGCGGGTTGCTTTCGCGCGTTCCTTGGTTAATGATCCTCTTCTTGTTCTTGCGGATGAACCGTCAGGAAATTTGGATCTTGCAAATAGCAATTCACTTCATGAATTGATATGGGAATTGGTGCGAGAAAAAAATAAAACATTTGTTGTTGTGACGCACAATAAAGAGCTTGCTACACAGGCCGATCGCGTGATTGAACTGTACGATGGAAAAATAAAAAATGAATCAAAAAATAGATTCACATAAAAAGAATCCATTGATGGGGGACTGACTGTCATCATGTTATGCGAAAAATGCCACCAGCGAGAAGCTGTGGTAAAATTTACTCAAGTGATTGGCACAGAGAAAAAGACATTAAATATCTGCGATGTGTGCGCGGAAAAACAGGGACTCAGCAATCCGATGGTAGATATTTCCAAAGTATTCGGAAAGATTATCATCGCAATTCTAAGCGAATATCTGGCCTCGCAAACCAGTCAGACGGTAAGCGAAAAAGATAAAAAGGAAGTATGCAAGGAATGCGGTCTCTCTTGGGCAGATTTTAAATTGACTGGCCGATTGGGTTGTCCTGCATGTTACAATACGTTTGTGGAACATATGAAAATGCTTCTTCGACGTATTCATGGAAATAATCGTCATATTGGCAAGCCCTTGGGGAAACATCCGAAAGAAAAGGAAGAAACGATACGTTCATTGAGAAAAAAGCTTCAGAAGTATATTTGTGAAGAAAATTATGAGGGAGCGGCAGAACTACGGGATCGTATACGAAAATTGGAGCAAAAAAAGTAGGAAATGTCATATCCATGCACAGTGTGATTGAGCAAATGAAATTTCAATTCGCAGATTGGTTGTCAGGCAAAGGAAAAGATTCCGATATTATTATTTCGAGTAGAGTTCGATTGGCTCGAAATTTGCAAAATATTCCCTTTGTCAATCGGGCAAGTGAAGATCAACACAATGCAGTTTTGTCAACCGTGCTATCCACTGCACAAAACGTTGCAGTATTGAAGAATGCAAAATATTTTAACATGTTTGCCTTAGATGAGCTGGATAAAATATTTTTTGTAGAAAGACGTCTTATTAGTTCTGAATTTGCAGAAATGCAAAGTCCAAGAGGTTTTCTTGTTACAGACAGCGAAGAAACCAGCATGATGATAAATGAGGAGGATCACATTCGGATTCAAGTGATATGTTCTGGTTTTTCGCTGGATAAAGCGTGGTACAGTATCCGGTTAATAGACGAAGAAATGTCAAAAAATTTAAACTACGCATTTTCAGACCAGTTTGGATACCTCACGGCATGTCCAACAAATGTAGGAACAGGTGTACGATTTTCGGTCTTTATTCATTTGCCGGTACTTACGTTCACAAAAAAAATTGAAGGTATTTTCTCGGAAATGATTCCCGCAGGTATCGCTGTACGCGGATTTTATGGGGAAGGGAGCAAGGTGATAGGTAATTTTTTCCAGATTTCGAATCAATATACTCTGGGATGGACGGAGCAAGGAATCTTGGACCGCGTCACACCTTTGATAAAACGTTTTATTATTCAAGAACGCAAAGCAAGAGAAGATATTATGAATGACCAGAGGATCGTCATTGAGGACAAGATTTACCGTGCATTGGGTTTAATTTCAAAGGCGCGCATTCTTTCTTCTATTGAATTTCTTGATCTCCTCTCTGCTTTGCGATTGGGTGTTGATTTGAGTCTGCTCAAGGATTATGATACCAAACTTTTCAACGAACTTATTGTGTTGGCCCAACCGGCACACATTCAGAAATTGGAAGGAAAGACGCTTACCGAGATGGAACGCGATATTTTACGTGCCAGCTTGGTAAGGAAAAAGCTGCATTTGAATTGAACACGTATAGTTTTCATAAAGGATAGACCACATGATACGAAACAATTTTTCACAAAGAGTACAGGCCGTTATTCAGCTTTCACGTGAGGAAGCCTTGCGTCTCGGTCACGACTATATAGGAACGGAGCATCTTCTTTTGGGACTCGTCCGGGAAGGTGATGGAATTGCCATTGAAATTTTACAAAATCTCGATCTTGATCTCGATGAGCTCAAAAAAGCCATTGAAGATGCGGTACGTTCTACGGGTGGGACGATCACCATGGGGAACATTCCATTTACAAAACGGGCTGAAAGGGTCTTACGGCTGGCGGCTGCTGAGGCGGAACGTTTTAAATCCAATGTCATTGGTACAGAGCATCTTCTCCTGGCGCTTTTGAAGGAGAGCGATGGAGTCGCAGCCCAGGTTCTACAGAGTTTTGACATCTCCTACGATACGATTCGTGAGGAACTCGAAAATGTCCTAAGAGGAGCCGATAATCCGGTAAAAGAAACCAAAGACAAGTCGCAAACACCGGCTCTGGATCATTTCGGACGGGACCTTACCGAACTGGCGAGCAAAAATGAACTGGATCCTGTTATAGGAAGGGGAAAGGAGATCCAAAGGGTGGCGCAGATTCTTTCCCGCAGAAAGAAGAACAATCCCGTGCTTATTGGTGAACCCGGCGTCGGGAAGACGGCCATTGCAGAAGGGCTTGCGATGCGAATCATAGAGAAAAAGGTCTCGCGTGTACTTCACAACAAGCGTGTCGTCACCCTTGATCTTGGCGCTATTGTGGCCGGTACAAAATACCGTGGTCAGTTTGAAGAGCGCATGAAAGCCATCATGAACGAATTGATGAAGTCCAAAAACATTATTCTGTTCATTGATGAATTGCACACCATAGTCGGTGCGGGAGGTGCTTCCGGATCTCTCGATGCTTCCAACATGTTTAAGCCCGCTTTGTCGAGGGGCGAGTTGCAGTGTATCGGAGCGACAACTCTGGATGAATATCGCCAACACATAGAAAAAGACGGTGCTCTTGAACGGCGATTTCAAAAAGTGATGGTAGATCCTCCTTCTGTAGATGACACGTTGGAGATCCTCTATGGATTGAAAGAGCGCTACGAGAAGCATCATCGGGTAAAATATACCGATGCAGCAATCCTTGAAGCCGTGCGACTTTCCGACCGTTATATCACGGATAAATTTTTGCCGGACAAAGCCATTGATGTTATGGATGAGGCGGGTTCCAAGGTGCATCTGGCCAACATATCCGTACCTCGCGAGATTACTATTTTAGAGGAGCGGTTAAAGGTAATACGCACGGAAAAGGAAAACGTGATTCGGAATCAGGAATTTGAGAAAGCCGCCATACTTCGGGATCGTGAGAAAAAATTGTCCGCAGAGTTGAAAAACGCCAAGAAACGTTGGGAGGACACGGAAGGAGAGGTTTTGGCAGAAGTCGTTGTGGAGGATATTGCAGAAGTGGTTTCGATGATGACCGGTATTCCTGTTTCGAAAGTGGCACAATCCGAATCGGAAAAACTGCTTAAAATGGCCGACGTTCTTCGGGAGAAAGTTGTGGGACAGGATGAGGTCATTGATATTTTAAGTAAGGCCATACGTCGTACGCGTGCTGGATTGAAGGATCAGCGTCGTCCCATTGGATCGTTTGTGTTTCTTGGACCCACGGGAGTTGGCAAAACCTATCTGGCCAGAGTGTTGGCCAAATATCTTTTCGAGGATGAAAAAGCGTTGATCCGCGTGGATATGTCCGAATTCATGGAAAAATTTTCTGTTTCGCGAATGACCGGAGCCCCTCCAGGATATGTGGGTTATGAAGAAGGCGGCCAGCTTACTGAAAAAGTGCGTCGGCATCCTTATTCCGTGGTGCTTTTGGATGAAATTGAAAAAGCCCATCCGGACGTATTTAATATTTTACTGCAGATATTGGATGAAGGGCACTTGACCGATGGACTGGGACGAAGGGTGGATTTTAAAAACACGATTCTCATCATGACTTCCAATCTGGGTACCCGTTCTGTACAGAAAGGTGGATTTGGATTTGGTCAAAAAGGCGATGAAATTGATTACGAGAAAATGAAATCCAACATGATTGATGAGACAAAACGACTTTTTACACCGGAATTCCTCAATCGAATTGACGAAGTGGTTGTCTTTCGCAATTTGACCCGCAATCACATCATGAAAATCATTGATATCGCGATGGACGAGATGTTGGAAGAATTGAAAGAGAGGCATATCGCTGTAACTCTTTCAACGAGTGCAAAAGAATTTTTAGTTAATAAAGGATACGATCCACTTTACGGTGCCAGACAGGTGAAAAGAACAATTCGGAAGTACATTGAAGATCCTATTGCAGAGGACCTTCTTAAAGGACGTTTTCAAGATGGGAGTCATATTTTCGTGCGCCGCAAGGACGATGCACTGAAATTTGTTGAAAAAGAAAAGACCACCAAAGATGTAAAATAGAAAATCCTTGCTCTACAACATATACCCCCATAAAAAATTACGTAACGCATCTCTTGGGATAATCGTTGGAGACGCATAAAAATGCAACGACGCGATTTTCTTAAAAAGACAGCAGAAATTGCAGCTGCATGCTCTTTTCTACCCAAAGCGCCTTTTTTACTCGGTAATACGCAACCACCCGATCTGGTCGTAACAAAAGACGGCTCGCCGTCTTTATTGGTAAGAAGGGCTTTGGAAGAATTGGGGGGCATATCCCGATTCATAAAAAGAGGAGATATCGTTGTCATCAAGCCCAACATGTCGTGGGATCGGTTGCCAGAACAAGCAGCAACGACAAACCCCGAAGTCGTTCAGGAAGTTGTTCGGCTCTGTATCGCAGCGGGAGCGAAAAAGGTTAAAATTTTTGATAACACGCTCAATGAAGCGAGAAGATGCTACGCACGAAGTGGAATTGAAAAAGCAGCAAAGGATGCGGGAGCGGAAGTCTTTTTTGTCTATGATGGGAATTTTAAAAAAGTCTCTTTTCCAGAAGGGGAATTGGTCAAATCATGGGAGTTATACAAAGACGCTCTTGAGGCAGACAAAATCATCAACCTTCCGGTGGCAAAGCATCACAGTATTTCCGGAGTTTCTCTGGGTATGAAAAACTTTATGGGGTTTCTCGGCGGGAATCGGGGACAGTTTCATCGTCAGTTTGACGTGAAGGTTACAGACCTGAACACCAAAGTGCGGGCGAATCTCATTATTCTGGATGCCTATCGTGTACTGCTTCGCAATGGACCGAGTGGAGGCAACTTGGCGGACGTGGAATTGAAAAAAATGGTGGTCGCTGGAACAGATCCTGTGGCTGTGGACAGTTTTGGAGCCACCCTTTTCAACTTGGATCCTCAACGGATTGGATTTTTACAGATCGCACAAAAGCGTGGATTGGGAGAAACGAACCTCCAAAAGTTAACCATTAGAAAACTATCCTTAACGTCATAAAAGGGATTGGTATGCCAAGCGTGAGGCGCGTCTTCCAGGTTTTTTCTCTTGTCATTTTTTTTCTACTTTTTTTCTTTGCAACATACCCATTAACAAGAATTCCAGTAGATTTTTTTCTTCGCGCGGATCCTCTTCTTGGTATTTCTGCGTCGCTTGCCGCGAGATCATTCATTCTGAAAACTATTCCTGCTTTTGTCCTCCTCTGTATGACTTTTTTTCTGGGTAGATTTTTTTGCGGTTGGATTTGTCCTTTCGGGACCACCATTGACGGCATGGACAGTGTAAGCAATGCAAAAAGCAGAAACGATCGTTTTTTACGATTTCGGTGGATAAAATTCAATGTGCTCATCATTGTGATAGTAACATCGCTTCTTTCAGTTCAACTTGTTGGCCTTGTGGACCCGATCCCTTTGTTCACACGAACGGTGGTTACTTTTATGTATCCGCTGTTTGTGCTTTTTACGGATGGCCTATTTCGTTTTT
>Ga0172364_10003250_pt1 | contig 12964 bp, 19 predicted proteins | sample LakKivSesite10cm_FD_114545 | JGI IMG/M metagenome (GOLD analysis project Ga0172364, IMG submission 114545) | Sediment microbial communities from Lake Kivu, Rwanda - Sediment site 10cm | ecosystem: Environmental > Aquatic > Freshwater > Lake > Sediment | place: Rwanda: Western Province, Lake... | reverse complement strand
CTTCCTTTTCCAGAGTGTTGACCCTAGGCGAAATCGTGCTCATTTCGTCTGCCATGCCTTGACCTTAATCTAAATCAGGTAATTGTAACAACAAAATGGTTGTACGGGTCTTGCTCAGCGCCGCCAGCCCATGCCGGGATATGCACATGCGCGTCGGCATTACGGTAGAACAGTTACACGCAAGCAGTTAAGGCCCATGCCGGCCTCTACTGAAATTTTTAAAATTCCCTGAGTTGTGCTGCCATCCGTGTGGCCGTTGGCAATAATACTGTATTCGTGGAACCCAGGCTCTAGCGATTCGGCGTCAACGATACCGAGCGTTCCGTAGTGCTGCGGGTTACGGTTCGCCACGTTGTCTCCGGTAAACATGTTAGGAAGATTCAGGAACGCAGCGGCCTTCAGGCCGGCAAGCGTTGGCGCACTGCGGCGGCAAATCCAAAAGGAGTAACCAACCGGCACGCTAGCGTCTGCGGCTTGCCCGGTGTGAATTACAGCGGCATGAAAATCAAGCAGCACATTGCGCGGCTCTGACAAGTAAAAGGCTGTGCGGAACTGGTAGACCTCAGAGCCTGCGCTTACCAGCGGCACTAGGTCGTTACATGATCTGCGGAATACATGAGATCCAGGAGCGAGAGGCTCAGGCTCTGGTATAGGCTCAGGCTCTGCCGCCTCGAACAATCGAAGGTCCGCAACTACCGACCAAACGCCAGTAGATAGGCGTAACCATACGTGGTCGAATAGAGTCACCTTGTCATTGCTTTGCAGGGTTACAGTGCGCTGCACGTTCTGATCAGTAAACGACGCCACGCCGATAACAACACCATCTGTTGCAGTCGCTGGCGCGGTACCTTTCTTGCCGTAGAGCTGTAAAGTTATGCTGGTAGTCATGCCGCTGGCGTCAAAACCATTCGTGGCACTAACCACATCCACGCGATCAATGCGCTTAGGCTCTGGAAGCGAAACGCCTACAAATCCAGCAGTCGATTTCGCATATGCAATCGTTCCGCCGTTGCTGTCAAACGCTGCTGCCAATCCTCCGCCTAACGTAAGATTACCGAACTTAGCGGCCCCGTCAGTATAAATTTGCATTCACTCCCCCTCTGGCCAAGGGAGTTCCGCCGCAATCTCTGCGCGTCGCGCCAGCCATTTCTTCTCAGCGGCTTTTGCAGCCTCCTCGTTACCGCTTAGGCGCTCGGCGTCGGCTTCTATCTTGAAGCGGTCACTTCCAGTGATCGGATCGGCATACGCAATTAGGCGAGCGCGATGAATATCTGCATCGGTTAGCGATGGTGACGCAAGGTGATCCTTAACCTCGGCGTCAGTCATCCGCACAAGATCGGGCTTGCCGTATTTTTTTCGGGCCGCTTCGTCGTCGTACTCGTAAACAACTCCATCGTTGTCTTTATAAAAGAAGCGTTTCATCGAAATTCTCCCCAGTATGCGGCCGAGATTCCACCCTGAAGCCGGTATGTCATGCCGTCCTTAACAGGAAAAGCGCAGTAGGACACATCCGCGCCAGTGCCATTGTTTGAAAAGTTTCCGATTGACACACCGTCCAATTGCAGCAGGACGTTAGAGCCTGATGCCGTGTTGATCGAAGCCATAACAAATATCGTCCGACCAGTTGAGTTCGTGTAGGTGGTGTTAATCGCACGAGAACCTAACAACGATTGAAGTGTTTGACCGCTACCGATGGCACGGTCAACCAAGAAAGTCCCACCGACAATCTCAACCGTGTTAGCGGCAGTTGAGCGCATCAAGAAGCTATCCCCAGCAACAACTGGAATGTTTGCGCCTCGACCCGTAACAAGCGATGCACTGTTTACCAGCGTATTGCTCGCGCCCGTCATCTTGACGACAAAGAACCGATTGGCGGCAACAGTAAATCCGTTGATGTTTACGCCAGTGCCACTAATTGCAAGCTGACTTGTATCAGGCGCGCCGGTTGTCAGGTTGATGGTGCCCGCCGCTGCAACGGTGGCGATTGGGGCGTTCAAAAGGTCAGCAGAATCCGCAACGCCTAGCGCCCACTGCGAACCCGAAACACTAGGCTCATTTCCCAGGTTGCTATCGACAAGCGAGCGATAAAGCTGGCCGTTGACCGGGCTGCGTACAACAGCATATTCGTCGTATGGAATGTCATTCTGCCATTCGTGACCGACGGCTAGCAGCATCTGGCCGCCAAGCCATGCCGTGCGCTGGTCGCTCAGGTTCTGGAAGTAGTCGAAGTTGACACGCCGGGGCGGGGCGCCAGTTCGGAAAACCCAGCCGGCAGCGTAGTCGCTGGCCTCGATAGGCGTAAAGGGCGCGTTATCCGAACCCCAGATTCTGGAAAAGTCAGGGCGACTCATCAAATGATCTCCGTTGTAAATGGGGCGTCATCGAATGCGGCATAGCCGTCATCCTCAAAGCCGAACACGTTAAAACCATCGCCTTGCAGCAGTACGTCAATGCCGATACCGGCGCCGTGAGGAATAATATCCTGTGTGGCAAGTATGGCACGAATATTGCTGTCAATGTCAGCACCAATGTATATCTCGAAAGCGGCTGGCGGACGATTCCATAGCAGCACTTTATTGGTGCCGGTGATGTTCTGCACGGCCTCGACAATTCCGGGCGCGCTAATGTCGCCCCAGTTGCGGGCAACCCTTGCCAATATCACGACGCGATATTCTTCGTCAGGCAGGATTGACGAGGCAGTTAGCGGGTCGCCGTCGTTGTAAAAGCGGCCATCCTCAAAGCCTAAGCCGCCTTCCTCGTCGAAGCCGAAATACTCAAACAGGATAGCGTCATCGACCTGGCGCGACTGCCCAACAATCGCCCCGATCAGGTCAAGCCATACGCCGCGTGCCTCGAAAATATTGATCGTCTGGACGTATGAAAGAATGTCTTGCAGGCGGTCGTAATTCTCCGCCAGCCATTGAAGGATCTGGTTGTATGAAGGCGAGTCTCCAAGCTGGTTAATTACCAGCGTGCGGACGTACTGCGCGTTTGTCATACGATGTTCACCGTCACGTCATCTACGGTCAGGACTACGCGCTCGAAAGGCTGCAAGACCAAACGGTCTGTACCGTCGATGGTTAGGCTGTTGATCTCATGCCCTGGCACGTTATTTGCAGGTGAATACAGGCGAGAGCTAAACAGGGTTTTCCCGTTCGGCCATTGGTTAGCAAACGCCACCACTTCCGACTTGATGCGCGCCACGCCATCCGCTGGGAAGTTTGCCTGGGTCTCAATCTCAATAACAACCGGCGCAGATATGGGAGACGGGCGGGCAAACCAAACCGTTACAGCCTGGCCGTTTGCTGGGTTGGTGACTGGCACGCTCACCCAGTTCGGGCCGGTCGGAATGTCGGTGTTATCGGTGAAATCGATTCCAGCCGCCACGGAGCGTAGCAGCGCCTCACCCAGCGCAAGATCAGCACCGCCGTCCACGATAGGGAACACGCTATGCGGCGGCATGCCGAGGGCGTTTACGCTGTTGGTGCGATTCTCAAGCACGGCTTGATAGATCACGCCATCCACCTCGGACAGCGCCGTAAAGATGCCTTCTGGCGTGCCTACAGGTGCCGAGCTGGTGGCCAGCATGCGGGCGCGCAACTGGCCGTCAGACTCACGAGAGCGGCCAATGCTGGCATCTGCTGCGTTCGTGGCGGATGTCCAGCCGCTAACAGGCGTGTCAATCTTGGTCAGGGTGCCGGCTGCTGCCTCAATTGCGCCGTCCTCGGTCGCCCTGGCAGGCACGGACGCCGAGCCGTTAGGCGCGACGATGACCTGCTCAGTGGTGGCGAACTTGGCGGGGGCAGACACCTGAGAAACGATGGAGCCTACAGGGATGGTTGCGCCAGATGGCCCCGCCGTTACGGTGAGCGTAACGCTAGAACGCACAGCCTCACGGCGGCGCTTGCTCATAAGCGGAGACAAGCGCGAAAGCAGATTTCCGCGAGCAGTAAACGGGCTGAACGATTCCAGCAGCGCGCCAATTTGGCCGTTCTGGTTATCGACTAGCTCGGCCTCGATGCTGATGATTCGACCGTTGACCGACTGCGCGTCAGTGCGCCGGCCAGGTAGGTAGAAATTCCACCGGGCGGCGATGCTGTCGCGCTCGTCTTGGTATCGGTCGCGGTTGAATCCGCTGTCGTTGATTTCAGTCATGCGAATATCATGCCAGATTTATTGACGCGCTAAAAGTCTCGCCATCCTGAGCGGTGCCCGAGAATGACCCCTCTGCTGTGCCCGTTGCTTCGTCTACCGCGATATCCAGGCGCTCAAGCGATACAGCGCCGGGAGTGGACAAGATCACGTTGCGCAGAATTTGCTTCTTGTCGTCAATCGAGACGCGTGGATCAACCATGTCCGTTAGCCAGGGCACGCCTGGGCGGGTATCCTCGAACAGCTCGCCGGCAATAATTTGCAACCTGAACTTGCTGTTTTGGCTTGTCTCGACTGCGCCGGACGCCTCGACTAGATCGCCGGATTCGTCGAAGTAAACATCCCACACCTCGCCGGTTTGCTGTAGTGCTAGCTGGGTCATTTAGTCCGGGACAGGCCCGCCTCCGTGTCTGTGCGTGGTGAACACTCGCCCAGCAATTGTAGCCTCTGGCGCGCTAATTGGCACGGAAAATGCTACGGCTCCATCTGACGCCGTGAAGATGGGCGCACCGCCTATGCTTAGCGCAAGCTGGCCAGCCGTCAGGTTGAGCGACGTTTGCCCGTCGCGGGTGCGGATATCAATGCCTTCCTTGATGTTTTGATAGGCTGCCGCGAAGTGATTAAGGCCAAAGAAGGCAACAGAATCGGTCAGGTTGTGCCGCCGCCGCTCGCCTGGGTCGATAACGCCGCCAGCCTGCTTCCAGCGCGTGAGACTTCGGTCGCTAGCCATCAACAGGCACACGTCACCCGCCTGCGGCTTGTGCGTGATGACGTACCCGCCTGCGCCATAGAACGATACCGGCACATCCAGCAGCTCAGGCAGCGGCTTGGCGTTACGCTTGGCCATCTTGCTCATAATCGACGGCTGGACATGCACGGTGTTCTGCGTTTCGTTGAACGAAATAACGACAGCGGGCTGAGCGGTGCGCAGCAAATAAAGCATGGTGTCGATGCTGTATTGCAGCGCCTCTTCTGCCTCAAGCTCCTGCCGGGTTAGGTCAGTCATAGCGGATCGCCTCGATGTTCACTTCAAACGCGCCACCGTAGTTGTTGCCGATGAATTGCACGGTCTGGCACAGGTACACCCCTGCATAGTCGCGCCCGCGCTCTGGCACACTGTCACCGCCTGGCGTCACTTGCACCGCTATCGGCTCAAGCTTGATTAGCTTGCCGGGGCGAATGTCCGGGTTTAGCTGGGCCTTGACGTTGACGCCCTTGTCCGTGATGGCCGGATGTTCCAGCAGGCCGGTATCAGCGCGCAGGACAATAGCAATATTTTCAATCGGCTGGCCGAGTTGCGTGATGTTCAGCTCGTTATCTTGGATAGACCACTCAGCGCCAGAGTCCTTCATCAGCACGTCAAGCTGATCCTTGGACTTGCCGTCAAGCGTCAGGCTGCCGCCAAGCGCGCCGGTTATCGCTTCCTTGCTGGACTTGACCACCAACCCCATGTCAGCGGCGATCTGGTCAAGAATTACCTTTTTTTCTACTCCATTGGCATAGGTCTTGCTTGTTACGGACTCGGTGAACGCCGCGAACCCGTCACCGCAGTGAATAGTTGTCACCCAATCCGGGCCGTTCTTGAGTGAATTGACGAAAACAATGTCACCCTGATAGATCAGCTTGGCATCACCGTCATACCCGGCATAGCACCGTACAGCCTTGGCATCTGTCTCAATTTCTTGGCGAGTGCTGGCGCTCAGGTTGTAATAGTTGAACACGCCCTGATTCGGCTCTTTGCTGCGCGTGGCCTTGGTCTCAAAGTCCAGCGCAAGCAATCGCCCGTCTTCGTCTGCAATGTCGAATCGGCGCTCAAAGCCATCGTACTCGATGACCAGATAGGCGTATCCCTTCCAGAACCTCACCGAGTCCACCCAACGGCCTGATTAAACTCAGCGCGCTCATCCACCGGGACGTAGATCAGCGAATGGGTGACGCCAAGGTCTGCCAATCCTGGGTCGCGTGATTTGCCTTCATCATCCAGCATCCACAGCCCGCCAAGGCCGGTGAAAGCGTATGGCTCAAACATATCGCAGCCAGTCACCAGCGCCATGCCGTACAGCTCAATGGCTCCGTCAGTGCTTACCATATCCCAATACCACTGGCCTTCTATGCCGTCGCCAACCAGCGCCTTGGTTATGTCGTCAAACTGCGACCACCAGACGCGCACGGCCAGCGTGATGCCTTCCAGCGTGATGCGGAACGGCTGGTCTGGGTAGTTCGTTACCGGGATGCTCTGAGTTGTCATTATTCAGCCCCGAAAATCTGTTTGGCCAGGCTGCGGCGCTTACGCTCTGCCGATCCGTTAGCGCCTGGCGTGTCGGTTGTGGTCTGTTGCTTGCCCCGGTCTTGCTTGGCCGCCTGCTTGGCCTTGCGGCTTTCCTGAATGGCGCGCAGTGGCACTTGAGCCGTTTCGCTGGCGATGATCCGCACTTGAGTCAGGTCGGCATTAAAGAACACCGCGCCTACGCTTGAGACTTCACGGCTTGCGCTGATGCTGGTAAATATCATGTTTTCGTATGCACCAAGCGACGTGACCACGGTGAAAGGCTCGCGTGAACGGCGAATCTCCAACAGTGCGCGCCACTTTTCAGCCTGCGAAGTGCCTAGGCGGTCGTCAGTCAATACGCCGCTGATGTTCACCTTGGCATTGCCCAAGATCACGTTGTCGTTGATGTTGCTGCCATCCTCTACCGGCTTTTCAGTCACGGTGGACGGCAGCTCATGCGACTCGGATAGCGTAACGTCAACTTGCAGCGTGCTGATGCTGTTGAACTGCGGCCCGAACAATCCGCGCAGTGTGCCGGGGTCAAATATCAGGGCCATTAGTATTCGACTCCGGTATCAATGGTCTTGGCGGCAAATGCATTTTTCTCGTTTAGCACGCGCTTGACTTCGCCGATGTCGGTGCCGGTGATGTTGTACTGGCGGTTATCCTGCATCGTGCGGCTGGTACTGTTTGATACGGCCTGAGACGCGACGGCGGGCGCAATCATCGGTGAAGCGCCAAGGTAGCCGCCTGACGATACGCCGGCTGCGATCTTGTTACCGACTTGGCTGGCCAGCCCGAAAGCCTCGGCGATAGGCTCAGGCAGGTTGTCGCCAATCCAGCCGATAAAGCCTGATAGCGCCGTTTTCCAGCGCTCAACAATGCGCCCGAAAGCGTCACCCATACCGCTAAAATCGAGCGTCACGATGGACTTGAGCAGGTCGAAAACGTCAGTCGCATATCCCCACAGGAACTTGAGCGCGTCGGCTGCACCGTTGATAGCCGTACCGAGCAACGGCCACTTGGCGATGAAGTCGCCAATCATGGATTCGCCGCCGCTGAAGAACTGGTACAAGTCCTCGCCAAACAGCAGCAGGGCAGCGACGGCCAGGCCGATCAGGATGGGGATAGCCAAGGCTGCGGCATTCATCAGCAGCGCCCCGATGCGGGCGGCCTTGAATGCGGCTGCCAGGATCATCACGCCCTTTGCCGCCAGGATCACGGCGGCGCCCATCTTGAAGGCCACGAACAGGCCGGCAGCGTAGGCTAGACCCTTTAGCGCCACGGCGGCGCCCTTGAAGAACACCACCAGCGAGCTGCTGATTAGTTCGCGGTTCTGCTTGAAGAACTCGACAAAGCCCTCCAGGGCCTCGGTTAGCGTGGGCAGCAGGGACGCGCCGACGATGTTCTGAATGCCGCGCATAGCCCGGCGAACGTCCAGCATCCGGTCATTGAACGTCTCGGCCATGGCGGCGTCTTCGCCAGTGAATAGGCCGAGGTCGCGGGCCTCTTGGCGCATGGTCGCAATAGCATCAGCGCCACCCTCGAAGACCGTCACCATCGAGCGACCTTCTTCCTCGAAAAGCTTCATGGCAACTCGGGTTCTGTCGGCGGCAGATGGCAGGCCGGCCATTGCCTTGGCTATCTGGTCGAATTTCTCGTCAGGCGACGCCTTGGCGAACTGATCAGCGCTTAATCCAAGCTCCTGGAAGGTATCGGCCATTTCCGCAGAGCCATTAGCGGCCTGGCTAGCCTTTGCGTTCAGCTTCTCAAGGCTGTTGCGCATGAGATCGACCGATACGCCTGATCGCTCGGCAACGTAGTCAAACTCTTGGATAACTTCGGCAGTCGTACCAATACGTCGAGCTAGCTTGTTTGTCTCGTCCGCCTCATTGGCGAAGCTCACCACCATTGACCCGACCGCCGCCTTCACCGCCGCGATAGATGCGCCAATGATGGCACCCATCTTAACGGCGGACTTGGCGAGGTCATCCATGCCACCTTCGCCCTTCTTGAACGATTGTTCGTCCGTATCAAGGGCTAAGCGGGCTATGAGTTCTTCAACGAATGTAGCCATTAGCCTTCCTGCGCCTCATGGATTCTGTGGGTTATCTCGGCTTCCACTTGCATGGCCTCCAGGGCGTCAAGGAATAGCGGCATAGACCAGCGGCGCAGCACTTCGTCTGGCGATACATTGAAATGACGCGCCACGCTGAACACGGCCTTTAGTTCTTCGCTGTAGCTGGGGCGGATGTCTCCGATACGGACGGACTTTTTGCCGACCCGAACTGAGTCGCCAGGGCGTCCAGAAACATACCTTTCAGGCCGCCCAGCTTCTGAAAAAAACCGGGGCAATTCGCCTTAATCGCCTCGAAAACCACAAGGTCTAGCTCATCAATGCGGGCTGCGAAGTGCTTCTCCATATCGAGCGGTAAGCCGTCAACTTCGGCGTGCTTGAGCAGCATTGTGGCTACGTTCCACATAGCAGCCGGGTCTATTTGCCCAACCCCATTCCCTGACAGCCCCTTCAGTTGATTAGCTAGCGTGAACTGAAGGCCAAAAGCTGCGGCCACGGAAAGCACGTTGATTTCGTAGGTGCACTCACCTACCTTGAATTGCGCAGTATGTCCGCTGTAGTTGCTTGATAGATTCACTGGTAATCCCTTTGGTCTGGTTTATGCACAGAGTATGCCATAACAGCGCGGCGCGCAAAAGAAAGCCCCGCACAATGGCGGGGCTGTTTGCTACGGGCTAGCCGGTCAGCGGAGTAGCCGTGCCACGCGGAGCCGTGAAGTTCCACGTGGTTGTAGGCTTGTCCCGAGAACGACTCACATCGGGCTGCTTTGTTACCATAGCCAGCTCTGCAAAGGCGGCAACGGCAGTGCTTGAGCGGTCGCGCAGAAGTGCCGGCCCTTCAAAGTTTGCCGAATACATCGCATACCACTGGGCGTTAGTCGGGCTATCGGACTGCAAAATAACCTGAATTTCACAGCGCTTATCAGGGCTTAGAACGTTCGAACCCTCACCACGAACACCGACATAACTTGATACCTCTTGGTTGGGGAATGTCCACGTTATCGCCTCGCCATCGGCAAGACCCTTGGCAGCAACGCCACCCCATGAAAACGCATGTTTAGCACTATCGTAAGCCATTACACACCCCCTACTTTCCAGGTGCCCTGGATGCGCCACTGGTCAATGGCCGAGTTCAGCTCAGCCTCATACACGTTATTGAAATTAGCGATACCGCTTGCGCGAACGCTAGCCGGAATGGTGTCGGGATCAGGCAGGGTGACGACGAACGAACCAGGTTTGATGATGCGGCGAGCTTCTGCGCGTGCGCCCCAGTTGTAGAGAATGGCCTCCACATCAGTAAACGTATCTTGGTCAAACGCCATCAACGGAGTGCGGAAAGCGTAGTTAGCCAGACTGGCTTGCACGTTCACATCGAACCAGTCGGCACCCCACTGAATGCGAATCTCGCGGTCAGTGCAGAGGCGCGCCGGGAACACATGAATGAACGTGGTGTTCTTGATCTGCTCCACGAAGTTGTAACCCTTCGTGCGTAGGGCGTTTTGCTGGCTTTCACTCAGGCCAGAATCAGCGATCAGGGATAGGGCTTTCCAATCCCACTGTTCAGCACCTTCGTCAGTGGGCAGCATGCGGCCAGCCAGTGCGCCGTCAGGGCGCTGCGCGGTCAGGTCGATACCGTTTACCGTGCCAGTCGGGTGGAAGATGACGGCGGTTCGCTCAAGCGCGTTATTGCGGCACTGGTAACCAATGTCAGAGGTAGCCAAACCGGAAAACGCGTTGGCGTCATTGGTCAGCAGCAGTGTCTGAGTCTTTTCCTCAAACGACTGGTTGTATTGAGCAATAGCCAGTTGTAGCGGAATATCTGCGGCAGCGTTGCCGACGTAGTGCAGCTGATACCATGCTGCGTTTTGCGCTACGGCTTGATCCAGTTCAGACTCAAGCCTCAGCGCAGTGGTTTCGTCATCAATAAGCACTAAAAGCGCAACGGTCGGGCGCAGTGCTTGGCCGAAGTAGGCGCGTAGCCAGGCGTTTTCGACGGGATGGGTGGCAGCCGGTACGGTTTCGGAGAAGTCATCCTCGAAAACGCTAATCCAGCGGGCGCGACCAGTAAACAGGTCGTCCGATTTGGTAATCAGCGCGGCCACGTTCAGAACCGCGATTGGCGCGGTCTTGTCGAGCAACAGGGTGTCAACCCGGAAGCGGCGACGGAGCGGTGTAGGCATGGTTCTATCCTCTAGCTAAAGGGGTGCATTGCATATGCCATGCCAGTTTAGCGCATTAGCAAATATCGTGCCATAGGTAGAGGATAGACAAGAAAAAGCCCGCTTATCGGCGGGCTTGGCGTCAGTAGTAAAAGCCCGGCAGCGGCACTTGCTTAGATTTCGGCGTCTTGACGATTACCACCTCTTGCATGTGGGCCTCAAAATCGCCTGTCAAGCTTTCCTGCACATAGACAACAGCAAACAAGCCTTCTTTACGACGTATAAGCTCGCCAAGTTTTAGCGCCTCAATCATCCATTGGCGCGCGGCTTTGCTTTTTGGCCTAACTATGTCGTAACGCGGCTGGGATTGCATTGCAAACTCTTCGTACTTGTCCATAACGTCACCTATCCGTCATTCACCAATTGAGGGTTTGCGCCATGCTGTCGGTGTTCAGCTTTTCGGGTTGCATGCCCTAGGCGCAATTGCACGATACTATCCTGGCCGCACCCAGTCAACCGAGGATGGCACGAATACTGTGCCATCGACCTTGAACTTGCCGTCTAGCGCCCATTGATTGATCAGGCTGCGCGTGCGCTCATGGGTAAGGTCGGCGTGAAACATCAGATCGCACTGGAAGCGGCTGCGGAAGCCGGTATCGCCAAGGCCGGTCAGGTTGTTGGTGTTGCCGCCCTGCATAAAGGCAAGCGCGATGCCACCAGCCGAAAGCGCCGTGCGGCCTTCCCATGCGCTGCCCAGTGCCTTTGCGTTCGACAGGTACTGGTATCCCTTGGGCGCGTAGGCGTTCACGCTCACAGTGATAACTGCGGACGTGCGCAGCGTATCCTTGCCGTCTGCGTAGTCCGCACGCCAACCGGCCTGATTCTCCAGTACACCGATAATCTGATACGTCAGATAGTCGCCCGATGGCCGGTCGCCTTCATACGGTGCCTGCTTAACCTCTGCGCCAGGCGCTGCAAGCAGCAGATAGCTGCGGATATTCGCCTCAATTGTCATTCTGCACCTTCACCAAGTAGACCTTTTGGTAGCTGCCAAGCGGCTGGCGTACGTCGATCTGGTGTACTTCGTACAGCGTGTCGGCATACGTCACCCGGTCGTTAATCAGCAAAGTGGCGGGCGTGTACGTCTTGACGATGGAGCGCCGGAACTCGCCGCCTTCGTCCATGACTAGATCATTCTGATTGACCGGCTGCGGTGGCATGGCCATGAATGACAGAGCAGTCGCAACGCCTGGCACATAGACGCCCTCGGCATTGTCTGCGCCCTCGCCTGCGCGGGTGCCAGTCCACTGCTCCAGCAGTTCGGCAAAATCCGTGCCAAAATCAATAAGCGCGTTAATCGCCATAGTAGAACTTCCATTTGATAGACGCCCACAGCTTGCGCGTCTTGATTAGCGGATCATCAAAGCCCTTTTTGGCCACGGTGCTTGCAGCGTTTGGCGGCTCTTTGATGTCCTTGATCTTTTGTTGTATGTCATCCCGCGCCAGGTTGCCAATGAACGCAGCCGAGGCCCGCAGGTTCATGCCGCCACGGATGGCCTCAAGGTAAGCCTTTTCAAACTCGCCCTTGTACTTTGCGCGGTTGGCCTGAATCGTGGTTCGCAGGAATGGCCGCTCAGGAATGTCAGGCGTGCCAAACTCGTTATAGGTCGCCACGTCTACCACGGTCTCGCCGCTTTCATAGCTGCCGGCGTCCTTGTGAACGCCAACAGTAATCGAACTGTCTTGCAGGCGCTTTAGCACCTGATCAAGCGTCAGCCCTTTGCGGCTCACCGTGACGCCCATCAGACGCGGCTCACGTTGAAGTTAGACCCGCCGCCAAGCCGTAAGTAAGGGCCAAGCAGGGTGGCCACAGCCGGGAACAGTGGTGCCATGTTGCTGGATCCATTGCCGTAGCTCAGCGATACGTCGCCCACTGACTTGGCGGTGACTGCGCCGCTCTGCTGGGCCTTGATTGCCGGCAGTAGATCCATGCTCATAGCCAGGATGGCCAGCATCATCTGGGCGCGCTCTATGGCAGCCGGCACGGTTGCGCTATCCAGCTCGCGGCCATTCACAAACACACCAGAGCGCGGCCACGCCAACTCTTGCTCATGGTCGGTACGCTCGCCTTGCCAGCGGGCGTCCAGGGTGTCGAGGTAGTCCATGGCCTTGGTCAGCAGGACGGGTGCTTGCGCCTCGGTCACAGTCACGCCACGCGCTGCGGCGTAGGCGATCAGTTCAGCGTCTGTTGCGTAGGTCACGGGCGTTCCTCCCAAAAGGCCGAAAACACGCCGTTAGCGGTCAGGTT
>Ga0172364_10003248_pt1 | contig 12971 bp, 10 predicted proteins | sample LakKivSesite10cm_FD_114545 | JGI IMG/M metagenome (GOLD analysis project Ga0172364, IMG submission 114545) | Sediment microbial communities from Lake Kivu, Rwanda - Sediment site 10cm | ecosystem: Environmental > Aquatic > Freshwater > Lake > Sediment | place: Rwanda: Western Province, Lake... | reverse complement strand
CGACGGGATTCGTCGGGGCCGTGCTCATGCCGCGGCTCATCGAGCTCTACGGCGAAGAGGCCGTCGATGCGTTCGTGCTGCCAGGCGACACCGTGCCCGAGACGTGGCGCGCGACCGCGGTCGGCAGGATCGAGGGCGACATCGCCGACCGGGACGCCGTGCAGGCCGCCGTCGCCGGCCACAGCCGCGTCGTCCACCTGGCCGGGTTCATCTCCTATTGGAAAGGCGACGAGGCCCGGCTCGAGGCGGTGAACGAGGCCGGCGTCCGCGCCGTCGTCGAGGCCGCGCTCGCGGCGCGGGTCGAGCGTCTGATCCATGTCTCATCGGTCGGCGCCGTCGGCTATCGCCCGGACGGGACCCCCGCCGGCGAAGACGCGCCCTTCAACTGGCCGCCCGAAATCCTCTACATGGGTTCAAAGCGCCGCGGCCAGGACATCGTCGAGCGGGCGGTCCGGGAACGGGGGCTCCAAGCCGTCATCCTCAATCCCGCCTCGATCATGGGGCCCGGCGACCACAATCCCGCGACGCCTCACAACGAGCTCTACAGGAGGATCTGCCGCCGGACGCAGATCGGATCGTTCGCCGGCGGGCTGGCGATCGTCGACGTCCGCGACCTCGTCGCCATCATCCTCAAGGGCCTCGAGGGACGAGGGCGGAACGGCGAGAGCTATCTGGTCGTCGGGGCGAACCTGACCTATCCGGAGGTCGTCCGCCGGATCAGCCGGGCCTGCGGCCGCCGATCGTATCCGTTCCGCGTGCCGGCGCCCGTGCTGACGTTGGCCGGCCATATCCTCGAGGGGACGGCGCGGCTGACCGGAAAGCGGCCGCTCGTGACCGCCGCCTACGGGCGCCTGAGCGGCTGGACGGCCTACTACGATAACTCCAAGAGCCGGCGCGAATTCGACCACACCTATATTGACCCCGACACGACGATCCGCGACGGCTGGGCCTACTTCCGCGACAAAATAAGATAAGACGGGGTCAGACCTACACCTTTTTAGTTTCTCTCGTGCCTCTTTCGGGGAAAAACTAAAAAGGTGCAGGTCTGACCCCTTCTTTAACGCACGCGGACGGGCAGGACGATGTGCGAGGGGTGCCCGGCGGAGCGGAAGATCCGCTGGGTCGCCGGCTGATAGTCCGAGGCCTGGGCATAAAAGATATTCTCAACAAAGGTCTGGGGGTTCCGGTCGATGAGCGGGAACCAGGTGCTCTGGACCTGGACCATGATCCGGTGGCCTTTCAGGAAGCGGTGGTCGGCCGCGTGGAGGTCGATGACGAATTCCTCGACCGCGCCGGGAACGAGAGGCTCAGGGCGCTCGAAGCTCCTGCGGAAGCGGCCGCGGAAGACGTCGTTGGCGATCATCAGCTGATAGCCGCCCATCGTCGGCTCGGCCGGATTGTCCTCCGGATAGACATCGATCAGCTTGACGATCCAGTCGCTGTCGGTCCCGGTCGTCGACGCGAACAGGTGGGCCGCGAGCTTTCCCGTCACGGTGACGTCCGCCTCAAGCGGGGGCGTCTCCCAGCTCAGGACGTCCGGCCGCAGGTCGGCGAAGCGCTGGTCGCCGACGAGCCACGTGCCCCACCCCGAGCCGCGGGGGTCGTAGGTCGGCTCGACCGGCCGGGGCCGGTACGGGACGGGATGGGCCGGGTCGGAGACGTAGCTGTCGAAGGCCTCTCCCGCGCCTTCCGCGGGGGCATCAAAGGAGAGCCCGCCGTCCTCGCGGAAGAAGATCTTGCGATCCTCGGTCAGGCGCCGCGGCGGCCACTCGTCGTAAACCTGCCAAGCGTTGGTCCCGGTCTCGAAGGTCACCGCTTCGGGGACGTCCCAGCCGGGCTTGTCCTTGAGATAATGGGCGAAGAACGGGGCCTGGATCCTCGCCCGGAAATACTTCGCCGTGTCCTGGCCGAACTTGATCCGGCCGAGGGCGCTCCCGTTGGTCCGCATCCAGCCGCCGTGATTCCAGGGCCCGGCGGCAAAGAAGCTGATCCGGCGGCCGTCCCGGGGCTCGAGGGTCTCGTAGATCTTCTGCGGGCCGTAGAAATCCTCCTGGTCCCACCAGCCGGCGACGTTGAGCGTCGGGACTGTGACCCGCGTCAGGTAGGGGGCCATGGCCTGCTTCTGCCAGAACGCGTCATCGTTCGGATGCGCCACGAAATCGTTCCAGCTGGGGATCAGGCCATGGAGATAGCGCTCGTTGGCCGTCGCGAGCGGGCCGAGGCGGAGATACCATTCGTAGGTGTCATAGCGGTCGAACTGGAACGAGAAGTTCTCCTTGGACGTCTCCATCATGGCCGCGTACTCGAAACCGTAGCTCAGCCGGAAGGCCCCGTTGTGATGGAAGTCGTCGCCGAGATACATGTCCGCGGGCGAGGCCTGGGGCGAGACGGCCCGGATCGCGGGGTGAGGGTCGAGCATGGCCATGGCCGTGAGCCAGCCGCCGTAGGAAATGCCCCTCAGGCCGACCCGGCCGTTATGGCCGGGCACGTCCTTGAGCAGCCAATCGATCGTGTCGTACGCGTCGGTCGACTCGTCGATGGCCCGGGGATCGCGGCGGTCCCGCGGCGGCCGCTGCATGACGAACGTCCCCTCTGACCCGTACCGGCCGCGGATGTCCTGGAAGACGAAAATGTAGCCCTCGGCGACGAGCTCGTCGTAGGTCCCGTCGGCAAGCGCCTTCGGCGATCCGGGAACGCCGTAGGGCGTCCTCATGAACAGGAACGGCAGCGGCCCCGCGGCGGACTTCGGGCTGAAAACGACCGTGTGGAGCCTGACCCCGTCCCGCATCGGGACCATGGCCTCGACAGTCGTGAATTCGGGGGCCGGGGCGGCGCCCTGCGGACCCAGGCCCGGGGCGGCGGCGGCCGCGGCGGCGGCGAGCAGCACGAACGGGGCGAGCTTGGCGGCGAGCGGGATCGGCTTCACGGCTCCTCCTTATGTAAGGAGGATGATAATCCCCGGCGCCGGGGCGAGTCAATGAGAGGAGGGCCCGGCGCGTTGACAGGCCCGCGGCGTTGCGCCTAGAATGAGGAGAGCCGCGGGAACCCCGCTATGAAGATCGTCCTTTCCGAGACCCTGAGTTATTGCTTCGGCGTCCGCAAGACGCTCGAGCTGACCAAGCACCTGCTCGCCTCCCGCCCCGACCGGACCTACTACATGCTCGGGGAGATCGTCCACAACGAGCACGTCATCGAGGCCCTCAGGGCCAAGGGCCTGCGCGTTGTCCAGAGCCTCGACGAGGTCCCGGCCGGCGGGGTCGTCATCCTCCAGAGCCACGGCTCGGCCCGTAAACGCTACGACGAGCTCGCGGCCCGCGGCCTCGAGTTCGTCGATGCGACCTGTCCCATGGTCCGGATCATCCACGACCGCATCCGGGCCGTCGAGGCCCAGGGCCGGGTGCCGGTCGTCATCGGCCAGGCCGGGCACGAGGAGGTCCGCGGCATCGTCGGCCAGGTTTCCCGGGCCCTGGTCGTCAAGTCGCCCGACGAAGTGACCCCCGAGCTCTTCGCCGGCGTCGAGCGGGCCGGCGTCGTGGCCCAATCGACGTTCATCGAGGAGGAGGCCCGCCGCATCGTCGAGCGCGTCCGGGCGGTCGTCCCGGACGTTGTCTTCTACGACACGATCTGCCAGCCGACCAAGATCCGGCAGCGCGAGGTCGAGACGCACACCCGGACGGCCGACGACGTCATCATCATCGGCTCCCGGCACAGCGCCAACACGCGGCATTTGTTCACCATCGCCCGGGCCATCAACCCGCGGACCCACTTCATCGACCGGCCGGAGAACGTCGAGGAGATCGATCTGCCGGCCGAGGCCACGGTCTTCATCGCCTCGGGCGCGTCGACGCCGATGGAGCTCATCGACGAGGTCGTCCGGCGGCTCGAATCGCGCGGCGCCTCGGCGGGCGGCCGGGACGGGGCGCCATGACCTTCGAGCGCTATTTCGCGGCGGCCCGGCCGCGCCTCGAGCGCGACCTCGAGGCCTTCCTCGCGGCCAAGCGCGGGGGAGTGGCCCGTCTCAGGCCCTGGGGCCGCGAGGTGCTCGACCGTCTGGCGGCCTTCACCCGCGCCGGGAAGATGATCCGGGGCGTCCTCGTGTCGCTCGGCTGCGAGATGGCCGGGGCCCGGTCCGGCGCCGCCTCTGTCCGGGCCGGCACGGCTCTCGAGCTCATCCAATCGGGCCTCCTCATCCACGACGACATCATGGACCGGGACCCCCTCCGTCGCGGCGGTCCCTCGGTCCATGAGCAATACCGCCTCCTCGCGCCGGAGCCGTGCGGTCCCGGGGCCGCCCACTACGGAACGAGCCTGGCCATCTGCGCCGGCGAGATCGCCATCTTCCTGGCCTTCGAGGCGGTGGCCTCGCTCACCGGGCCGCCCGAGCGCGCGGCCGCCGTCCAGAGGCTCTTCGCCTCGGAGTTCGGGCTCGTCGGCCTCGGCCAGATGCTCGACGTCGAGGCGGGCTCGGCCGCGCGAGCCCTCCCGGAGCGGCGGATCCTCGATATCTACCGCTACAAGACGGCCCGCTATTCCTTCTATCTGCCGTTCGCCGCCGGGTGGGCGATCGGCGGCGGCGCCGGGCGCGTCCGTCCCGCCTTGGAGCGCCTGGGCGAAGACCTCGGGCTCGTCTTCCAGATCAAGGACGACGAGCTGGGCCTCTTCGGAAGCCCCGACGAGACCGGCAAGCCGGTCGGCTCGGACATCCGCGAGGGCAAAAAGACGCTCTACGCGGCCGGCCTTCTCCGGCGGTCGGAAGGGACCGACGCCGAGCGTCTGGCCGCGGTCCTGGGCCATCCGGACGCGTCCGGCGAGGACATCGCCTTTGTCCGGGACCTGGCCGTCCGCCTCGGAGTCACGGCCGAGGCCGGCCGGATCATGTCCGGCCTGGCCCGTCGCGCCCGCCGGGAGATCGAGGCCCTGCCCGTCGGGGAAGGGCACCAGGAGGCCCTGCAGGGGCTGCTCGACTACATCTTGAACCGAACGAGTTAGCGTTCTCGATATCGGGGGGTGAGATATCACCTGGGGAATCACCCTTAGGGGTGATTGACGGTCAGGGGGGCCGGACGGATGATGGCGGACGGATATTGATCCGAAAGCCCCTGCTCGGAAGGATGTGCAGAATGGACAACCGGAAGGACAAGCGGTTCCAGGAGCGGAACACCGTATTCATCAAATCGACCTCGGAGACGGCCGAGGCCTTCTACGGCCACGGCATCAACGCCCATACCCATGACATCTCCCTCTCGGGGGCCCGGATCTGCACGCCCCACTACTTCCCGATCGGCAGCGTCGTCCGCATCGTCATCGACCTCGAGCGCACGCATCAGTCCATCAAAGTCGACGGCGAGGTCAAGTGGACCAAGAAGAGCGAGGAGGACGACGACCTCTTCGAGAGCGGCATCGAGTTCCTGCACAGCATCTCGCAGACGCTGCTTTCGCTGATCAAGCACCTTTACGCCGAGCGGAACGGCGGCATCCCGACCAGCGTCTCCCACTGATCAGGCCCAGGCCCGCGCCAGGGCGTCCCGGTTCTCGAGCAGCAGGCCGATGAAGACCGCCTCGAGATCGACCCTGCCGCGGATCGGAGGCGTTCCCCGGCGGGCCGAATTGGCCTATAATCGGGCCTCTGACGCCATGAGCGATCTCACGCCGTTCCTGTCGGACCAAGCCGGGCCCCTTGGCGCCCGCGTCGAGGGGCTCGTCCGCGGCCACTTGCGCATCTGGGAGCTGTCGGTTTCGGACGCGGCCCCGGCCGGCCGCCGCTACACGCGCCGGGACAAGAGGTTGGCCGAGGAGGAGCTCTCCCGGCTCGTGTCCGGCCTCTCCTCGGAGTCCGTCAGGACCGCCTTCCTCGACCGGACCCTGAACGCGCCGCAGCTCGAGGCGCTCGGCGCCGGCCTCAAGCCATCCTTCAAGCGCCTTCTCGAGCTCACCGGGCTTCCCCTCGAAGCCGTCTATGACGCCCGCTTCATCGACGCGACGCGCCGGTTCATCCGGACCGCCCGCGATTTCGACCCCGACCTGGGCCTGGCCTCGGCCTACCAAGCCCTGCGCAACGTCTGGATCATGAATTCCCTCCAGTTCGACCTCGGTCTCCCGGTCGAGCCGACGGAAGCGACCTTCGCCTACAGCATGGTCTACCCGTATCTCGACAACCTGCTCGACGACGCGGGCGCCGGCGAATCCGGAAAGCTCGAGGTCCTGGCCCGGCTGCGCCGCTGGCTCGAGGGAACGGACGCGGCCGCGGCCGCGCCCCGCGAAGAGAAGCTCCGCTCGCTCGTTCGGCTCATCGAGGGCCGCTTCCCCCGACCCTCCTTTCCCGGCGTCTATCAGTCCCTCCTCGCGATCTACAACGCCCAGGTCAAGAGCCTCCTGCAACAAAGACAGGGATCAGCCTCGTCCGCGGACGAGATCCTCGCGATCAGCCTGGAAAAGGGCGGCACGTCCGTCCTCGCGGACGGCTATCTCGTCGCCGGCGCCCTCGGCCCCCGGGACGAGGAGTTCTGCTTCGGCTTCGGGACCTTCCTCCAGCTGGCCGACGATCTGCAGGACATCGCCGAGGACGCGCGTTGCGGCCATCGGACGCTTTTCTCGGCCGGCCCGGCGGGGGGGCGGCTCGACGCGACCGCCCTCCGGCTCGAGGCCTACCTCGCGACCGTCCTGGACCGGGCCCGCGGGGGGGGCGACGCCGGCGCGGGACGCTCTCTGCGACGCGATCGGCGGCGGCCTCACGCTGATGTTCCGGGAATCGGTCGGCAAAGAGAAGCGGTATTTCCGCCGCGGCATGGTGCGACGGGCCCGGCATGGTTTCCCGGTCCGCTTTTCCTATCTCCGCAAGCTGCGGCGGCGGCTTAAGGACCGCCTGCCGGACAAGTGCGAGAAGCTGGCCGACCTCGACCCGGGGCTGGCGGCGCTCATGGCCCTGTCCACGCGGGCCTTCTCGCTCGACTGAAGCGCCTACTTGGCGATGGAGATAGAGGTCTTCGGGTCCCGGACGGCCTTCCACGGGGCCGGCGCGGCCTTGGGATTGCCCGCCGGCCGGATCGTGCCGGTGATCGTGTCGCCGGTGACCTTGCCCTCATAGAGCCGGGACGTCATCTTGCCGTTCGTCTCGGCGTCGACCTTGAAGCTCAGGGCGTCGCCGGCCAGCTTGATCTCGCTGACGTTGAGCGGCCAGCTCCCTTCCTTGGCCGTGGCCGTCACGACCTGGAACTGCTGGTCGGCCTCGAGCGTGTACTGCTTGCCGCCCGAGCCGTCGGCGACATCCCACTCCCAGCGCCCGGTGACGTTGGCCGGGACGGTCCAGAAATGGATGTCGCGCTCGTCGCCGAAGCCGGTCGTCACGACGACGGTCTTGTCGGGCAGCCACTCCCCCATCTCGAAGCTGTGAGAGACCAGGCGCGTGCCCGGCTTGAGCTCGGCGAGGAGCTTGGGCCGGAGGCGCAGGTTGACCGACGTCAGCAGGTACATGGTGATGACCGTGGCGTCCTTGAAATCGGCTTCGAAAAGGTTGCCCTGGATGAAGCGGACTTTCCCGGTGAGCCCGGCCGCGGCCGCGTTCTTGTTGCTTTCGTCGATGCGGAGCGGATCGATGTCGATCCCCGTCGCCTTGGCGCCGCGCTTGGCGGCGGCGATGACGATCCGGCCGTCGCCGCAGCCGAGATCGTAGAGGATGTCGCCGGCCTTGACGCCGGCCAGGTTGAGCATGCCCTCGACGACCTCGTTCGGCGTCGGCACGAAGGGAACGTCATAGCCCTGGTAGGAGAGCCAGTTCAGGTCCTGAGCGGCAACCGGCAAGGACGCGGCCAAGAGACCGGCCGCGGACAGGACGACAAAAAGCGGGGCTCTTTTCATCGCTGACCTCCTCGCGATCGGGACGGGCGCCGGGACGGGCCCGGCGATGGAGCCATGATAATCCCCCGCTCCGGGGGGTGTCAAACGGCCCGGATCAGGCGACGACTTGGCCGTCGAAGAGGCGGATGACGCGCTCCGAGTGCAAGGCGATGCGGTCGTCGTGGGTGACCATGACGATCGTCCGCCCTCCCTTCCAGAGCTCCCCGAGGATGGCCATGATCTCCTCGCCGCTCTTCGAATCGAGGTTCCCGGTCGGCTCATCGGCGAGCAGGATGGGCGGGTCGTTGGCCAGGGCCCGGGCCAGGGCGACGCGCTGCTGCTGGCCGCCGGAGAGCTCGGTCGGGCGGTGCTCCCGCCAATCGTAGAGACCGACGGCGTTGAGGAGCTCCGCGACCCGCTCCCGGCGCCGGCGGGCGTTCTTGCCGTCGAAGAGCATCGGCAGCTCGACGTTCTCCCAGGCCGAGGCGTACGGCAGCAGGTTGAAGTTCTGGAAGACGAAGCCGATCTTGCGGTTGCGCACCGCGGCCAACTCGTCGAAGGTCAGCCCGGCCACCATCTCGCCGTCGAGGACGTAGTCGCCGGCGGTCGGCGTATCGAGGCAGCCGACGATGTTCATGAGCGTCGACTTGCCGGATCCCGAAGGACCCATGACGGAGACGAACTCCCCCCGGCCGATCAGGAGCGAAATGCGGCGAAGGGCTTCCAGCGACTGGCTGCCCGTGCGGTAGATCTTGCTGACGTCTTTAAGCTCGATCATGCCATCCTCTATTCATGGCGCAGGGATTCGATGGGGTTGGCCCGTGAGGCCCGGAGCGCCGGGAAGATGCCCGACAGGAAGCACAGGGTACCCAGCACGGCCATGTAGACGAGAAACGTCCTTAGAGAGAAATCGGGCCGCAGCAGGTAGGCCTCGATGCCGAAGGAGTCGTAGTTGATCGGCGCCAGCCGCACGAGATGGACGATGTCGAAGGCGAGGAGGAGGCCCCAGAACGTCCCCTTGGCGAAGACGAACAGGGTCTCGAGCAGGAACTGCCCGACGATCGTCCGCCGCCTGGCCCCGAGGGCCAGCTTGATGCCGATCTCCTTCGTCCGCTCCTTGGCCGCCGCGTACATCAGGTTGGTCACCCCGACGGCCCCGATGAGGAGCGTCAGGGCGCCCATGATGCCGAGGAAGACCTCGATGCCCTTGAAGATGGCCTGGCCCTGCTTGAAGTCCTCGATCGTGTTCCAGAAGCTCGTGGCATACCGGTCCGCGGGATCGAAGCGGCGCTTGCGGCCGAGGAGGGTCTTGACGCGGTCTTCGATGAGCGGCGACTGTGAGGCCTCGCGCGGCTGGATATGGATCCGGTCGAGATAGCGCTGGTTGTCGATCTGCCGGAAGGCCAGGAACGGCAGATAGATCTGCTCGGCGTCCGGCCCGTTGTACATGGAGTCCTGGATCTTCTTCTGCAGGACCCCGACCACCGTGAACGGGACGCGGTTGATGACGATCGTCCGCCCGACGGCGCCGTTCGTCCCGAAGAGGTCGGCCGCGACCTTCCAGCCGATGAAGGCCACTTTGCGGCCCTTGCGGTCGTCCTCGGCGTTGAGGAACCGGCCGCCGAGCTGCGGCACCTGGGTCCGCATGACGGCGAAGCCGGCCGTCGTGCCGTGGACGGTCCGATTGATCTCCTTGCCGTTGGCCGACACCTGCCAGAAGTTGTCCGATTCGGGAACGATGCGCAGGATCTCGGGGATGCGCTCCCTGAGGTAGTCGACGTCCTCCGGATAGAGCCGGATCGTGCGGCCTTTGGGCAGGCCTTCGAACGGGAGCGAGGTCTGGCCGCCATTGACCATGATCAGCGTCTCCCCGAGCCCTTGGAAGGCGACGCGGGCCTGAGTGCTCATGCCCTGGCCGAAGGCCATGAGCAGGAGGATGGAGAGCGTTCCCCAGAAGAGGGCGAAGGTGATGAGCGCGGCCCGTTTGCGCCGCTTGCGGTATTCGCTCCAGAAAAAGCGGGGCAGGGTCAGGTTCACGGCGCGCTCCCTACTTCCTCAAGGCCTCGATGGGGTCGGTCGAAGCGGCCGTCCGGGCCGGGATGATGCCGGAGACGACGCCGATCGCAAGCAGGATGAGGACCGTGGCCAGGACGACGAGCGGGTTGAGGACGGGGACGCCAACGAAGCCGGTGAAGCTCATGTCGCCGGAGGCGCGGCTCGTAAAGGCCTTGACCGCCTGGAGGACGCCGGCCGCGAGGCCGAACCCGACAAGGCCGCCGATGAGCATGATCGACAGCGACTCGCTGAAGAACTGCCAGAGGATCGTGCGGCGGCGGGCCCCGACGGCCAGCTTGACCCCGATCTCCCGGGTCCGCTCGTCGACCACGACCCTCATGATCGAGGCCACGCCCACGCCACCGACGAGAAGCGTGAAGGTGCCGATGACGCCGAGGAAGATGGTGAAGGCCAGGAAGAAGGTCGTGAACTGCTTTTCGAACTCGAGGGTGTCCCAGATGCCGAGGGCGTCGGGGTCGGCCGGCGAGAAGCCGAGGAGCTTCGCCAGATGGCCCTTGACCTCCTCCGTGACCGCCTTGCTCCGGGCCAGGTCGAGCGGCCGGAAGATGAAGTTCGAGACGTACTTGTCGCCGTAGAGGGACGAGTAGGTCGTCCAGGGGATGAAGGCACAGCGCTCGTCGCGCTGGCCGTTGTAGTTGGAGGACTGGAGCTTCACCCGCATGACCCCGATGACCGTAAAGGGGACGCTGTCGATGAGGACGGTCTGACCGACCGGCTCGGCCTTGCCGAAGAGGTCGGAGGCCAGGACGTCGCCGATGAAGCAGACCCGCTTGCGGTCGGCCATATCCTCGAGATCGATGAAGCGGCCCTTCTCGGCGATGGTGTTCCTCATCAGCTCGAACTGGGGATTGACGCCGCGGACGGTGTTGCGGAACTCGTTGCGGCCGAAGCGGATGACGCGGCCGCCGATGAACTCGGGACTGACGAGCTCGAGGCCGGGGACCTTCTCCGGGATGGCCTCGACCTCCTCCGGCGTGACCCGCACGGCCTTGCCCTTGAGGAAGCCCTGCCAGGGCAGGGTCGTCCGCGACGGGAAGACGAGGACGATGCCCTGGCCCATGCCGTGGAAGCGCTTGATCTGGGCCTTGGAGACGGAATCGCCGAAGGCCAGGAGCAGGATGACGGAGAAGGTGCCCCAGACGACGCCGGACAGAGTCAGGGCGGTCCGCAGCGGCTGGCGGACCAGGTCCCGGAAGAGGTTGCGGAGGAAGATGCCGATCATTTGATCTCGCGGGGCGGCCGCTCGACGACCTGGTCCCCTGCCTTGAGCCCATCCAGGACCTCGATGTTCAGTCCGTCGGAGAGGCCGGTCTTGACCTCGACCTTCTTCGTCTTCTCGCCGTCGGGGGCCTCGACGAAGCGCTTGCCGTCCTCGAACAGGATCAGGCGCTCGGGCAGGAGCACGACCTGCTTGCGCTCCCGGATTAGGATGTTGGCCGTGGCCGAGAAGCCGGCCCGGAGCGTCACGCCCGGAGCATCGGTGATGACGATCCAGATGTCGAAGAGGGTCGCGTTGCCCTCCTTCTTGGCCTTGGGGAAGATGCGGTCGACCCGAGAGGGGATCCTGGCGTCGGGCAGGGCGCCGATCTGGATCTCGGCCGTCATTCCTTCGGTGATCTTGCCGACGTCGATCTCGTCGACCGTCCCTTTGAAGAGGAGGCCGGACATGTCGGCCAGCGAGCAGAGCTCGGTGCCGGGCTGGAAGTTCGTCAAGGGAACGACGGGGTCGCCCTGGAAGACGCTCTGCGACAGGACGACGCCGCTGATCGGCGAGTTGACGATCGAGTTGATGTCCCGGTTGGCCAGGCGGATGCGCCCCTTCTCCAGCAGCTCGAAGCGTTCCGCCGCGGTCTTAGAGCGCAGCTCGGCCTCCCGGTAGGCACCTTCGGTGGCGTCCATCTCGGACTTGGAGATGAGGTTCCCCCGATAGAGCTCGAGCTGCCGCGTCCAGTCGCCCTTCAGCTTCTGCATGGTGATCTCGGCCAGCTCCATGGCCCGGCGGGCCTCGACGTATTCGAGCGGCGTCGGGTTGGGCAAGATCTTGAAGAGCGGGGCCCCGGCCTTGACCGCGTCGCCGACCTTGAACAGGACCTCGGAGACGATGCCCGAGATGGTCGACTTGACCTTGATCTCTTTCTCGGGCTCGATCGTGCCCACGGCCAGGGCCTTTTCGGCGATGTCGCCGCGGGTCGCGGCGACGAGCTTGGTCTCGACTTTCTTGTGGCCGCAGGCGAAAAGGAAATAAAAGAAGGTCAGGAGCAGGACCGCGGCCAGGCCGCGAAAGATCCATTTTTTCATAGGGCACCTCGGACTTCGACGTCAAAAGGATAGACGGATAGCCAGGCCAAAAAGTTCTGGGCCGGAGGGAGAAACTCCGGAACTCAGCGCGGGGCCTGGGTCAGGACGACCTCGACCCGGCGGTTCCGGGCCCGGTTGGCCTCGCTGTCGTTGGGCGCGACCGGGTTCTCGGGGCCGAAGCCCTGGTATTTCATGCGGGCGTTCGAGATGCCCTGCATCATCAGGAACTCATAGACCGAACGGGCCCGGTCCATCGACAGGCGCATGTTGAGCTCGGGCGATCCCGTCGAGTCGGTGTAGCCCTCGACGCTGAGGTTCATATTCGGGAAGACCATGAGGATGCCGGCGAGCTTGGCCACCGAGAGCTGGGAAGCGGGCTTGAGCGTGGCCTTGCCGACGTCGAAGAGGATGCCGGAGAGGCTGACGACGACGCCGCGGGCCGACTCGGTCGTCTCCGCGACGGACGAGAGCGCGCCTTTGAGCATGTTGGCCAGGTCGTCGCGCTCCTTCTTGACGGCTTCACGCTCGGCCGCGATCTTGTCCCTCTCGGCCTTGACGGCATCCCGGTCGGCGGCGACGGCGTCGCGCTCGGCGGCGATCTTGTCCCGCTCGGCCGTCAACGTCTCGGTCTGCTTGGCCAGGTTGGCCGATTCGCTGGCCAGGGCCTCGCGCTGGATCTGGACCTCGCGGAGCTCCCGGGCGATGCGGGCCGATTCGCCCTCGGCGTTCGTCGCCCGGGCCTCGAGGGCCGCCTTCTCGGCCTG
>Ga0172364_10003246_pt1 | contig 12975 bp, 8 predicted proteins | sample LakKivSesite10cm_FD_114545 | JGI IMG/M metagenome (GOLD analysis project Ga0172364, IMG submission 114545) | Sediment microbial communities from Lake Kivu, Rwanda - Sediment site 10cm | ecosystem: Environmental > Aquatic > Freshwater > Lake > Sediment | place: Rwanda: Western Province, Lake Kivu... | reverse complement strand
TTAAATCTCTAATAAAAACCTGAATTAAAATAGTTTTCGATGAAAAGATGTCAACTATTGTTTCGTGGTCTGTTCTTCTTTTTGATTTTCTTTTTGGATTTCTATCTTGTCTATGTTTCCTATCACTTTTTTTGCTAAGAATTCACGTATTTCTTCTGGTTTTGTTGTGTCTATGCCGAAGTATTCTGGGAATAGTTTGGTTGTCGTTATCATCTCTGTTGACCCATGTGGTTTTGAGTGTATTAGTTTCATCCCAACGAGCTCATCTACATGTTCGTATACTTTTTCTCCTATCATCCTGCGTAGATTGGATTGTTTTACTGGTTGATGAAATGCTATTAGTGCTAGTGTTTTTAGTAGATTGCTTTCTATCTCTGGTTTTGCCACCATTATTGATTGGTCTGTGAATTTTTTCTTGATTTGCATTGTGAATTTGTTTCCTGCTTTCACTATCTCCATTGATGTTTCGTCTTTGCGTGTAACGTTGTAGTCTTGGATGAGTTCTTCTAATGATTCGTCTATTTTTTTTGGTGTGAGTTTTGTTGCTTCTTGTATCTCTTCCAGTGATACTGGTTTTCCTGCTGAGAATAGTACTGATTCGACCAATCTTTTTTCTTTCAGACCCATCTCTATATCCCCATCTTATGTGTATCCTATGTTTTTAATAAAAATCTTTCCATACGGAAATTTTTGTTGATAAACAATTATTTTGTTGTCATATGCTAGGAAAAGTATTGATACTAGGTTTTTTATCAGTTCTTCTCTGTCTTTTTTCTTACCGCATAGTTCTTGTAGTGTCATTGTTTTGTTTGGATATTTCTTAATTTTTTGCCAGACTGCCATAACGTCTTCCTCAATGTGGTCTTCGTGTGCTGTTCCTATCATGTGTTTACGTGCCAACATGTCTATTCTTTCTCTTTCTTCTTGTCGTTGTTGCTCCAGTAATTGGTATTCCTCTGATTCTTTTCTCACTAGGTTAAATGCATCAAGCAATTCTATTAGTGTTACTTTCCGTTGGGAGTTTCTCCTGAGTGGTTCTTCTAGTGGCGGCTCAGGGTTTTTCATTATAAGGTTTGTGTATGAGTAATCATCTAGGTTTTCCCATATGCTGGTTGGCATGTCCTCCCAGCCAAATGGTTGTTGTTCTTCTTGTTTTTGTTGTGTCTCCATGGTTACGACAAGGTTGTCACTTTGGAGTTTCAGTATTTTCCATGCCATGTATATTATTCGGCCTGCTGTCATAAGATCGATTTTTTCTTCTTTTGCACGTTTTAGGTACATGGTTGAAAAACTTACCAGATCTATATCCCATGGGTTTAACTGGTTTCTCATAACCAGCTCAAATGCTATAGCTATTGATCTATCAAATGGGTTATCCATTGCTAAATACTCGCCCTCATTGGTTTTCTGTAACACGTCAACATAGTAGTTTATCCTTGAGGCATCGTCTTTTTCGTCTATTAGTGATTTATGGAAAAGCAGGTGGTTTATTACCTCTGTGTCAACCAGTTTAAGCTGTTGCATGTAAATGTCCTCCTTCAATTAGTTTTATTTCACCTTTTGGTCCAACTATTTCTGGGTCTATATTTCCTATCATCTCAGATACACCTGTTTCTTTCATTGTTACACCATAAACATGGTTTGCCTCTTTCAAAACAATCTTTTTTAGTGATACCATTATGAACTGTGAAAACTCGGCGTTGTTTTTTATCATTCTTGATACGATTTCTGCGTTAACACCATCTAGGAACATGTCAACTTCATCAAGGACATAGAATGGGCTTGGATCGTATCTCTGTATAGCAAATATGAAAGCGATTGATGCAATGCTTTTTTCTCCGCCTGAAAGAGCGGATAAGAGTAGTACTTTTTTGCCTTTTGGCCTTGCTTTTATTGTTAATCCGCTGTTGAATAGGTTCTCCGGGTCTTCTAGTTGTAGCTCTGCCTCTCCACCTTCTGAGAGCTGGGCATACATATCTTTGAAGTTTTTGTTTATAACATCAAATACTTCGAAGAATCTGTCTTTCTTTTTCGTTGTTATCTCAGTTACCAGTTTCACAAGGTTCTTCTTCTGATCTTTCAGGTGTTTAACATCCTCATCAAGTTTGTCTTTTCTATCTGACTGGTGCTCGTATTCCTCTAGTGCTCGCATGTTAACTGGTTCTAGTTCTTTCATGCTAGCCTCTATACTGTTAATGGTATCTTTTAGTGCCTCAAGGTTTGGTAGTTTTTTGTCTGTTATCTCAACGTTGTATAGTTTTAGTTCTTGTTCTATTTCTTTTATTGATTCTTCAAGTGTTGGTAAACGATATTCGGCACGTGACCTAAGATCTAAGTAGGATTCAAGGCGTGTGTTTATTTTGTCTAACTCGTTTTCAACTGATACCTTTTGTTTGTATAGTTTATCACGTTCGTTTGCCAGTCCTTTGATTTTACCTGATATTTGTTCTTCTACGTTCATCAAAGCTTTTAGTTCATCTCTGTATTTTGATTTTGATTCCTTGAACTCTTTTATTGATGTTTTTAGTTTTTCAATTTCATTGTCAATTGATTCTATTTTTGTTGTAATCTCATTTTTTCTATCATCCAAGAGTTCTATTTTTTTCTCAAGTGCATCTTGTTCTGAGCGGAGGCTTAGAGAGGCTTCTTGTAAGGTTGTTACCTCTTTTTCCAGGGTTCGTGCTTGTTGGGCTAATTCCTTTTTCGTCCCTTTCAACAGTAGGCTGCCTTTTTCCTCTTTTATCTTGTCAATTTCCTGTATGCGTTTTTCATGTTTCTCAACTTCTGAGACTATATTGTTTTTCTCGGTTTCTAGTTCTTGTTTTTCTTTGTTTTTGAGTTCTAGGTCTTTTAACAAAATATCTAGTTTGCCTTTGAATTCTTTTTTGCGGACATCAAGGTTTTTAGCCTGTGCATCTACATCAATCTCAGTTCTGAAACCACCAAGGCTGTTTTCCAATTCTAGTATTTCTTTCTTCAGGTTTGTGAGTTCCTCAGATAGTTTGTCTTGGTTTTGGATAGCTGTTTGTAGTTTCTGGGTTATTTCATCTAGTTTTGCTCTGTCAACACCGCTGAACGACAATCTTGTTTTTGGTATGCTGCCACCGATCATAGCACCTGTAGCTTCTATTAAAGCGCCTTTTAGATCTACTAGGCGGACGCCACCCATCAGACGCCTTGCGTCATTTAAACTGTCAACAATTATTGTGTCACCAAAAACATACCAGAATGCTCCCTCGTATTCTTTTTTGAATTTAACAACATCCATTGCAAAACCATGGGATTTTGAATCCTTGACTACCATTAGTGCTTTGCCGCGTGGTTTACCAGCGATCATCTTGTTTAATGGTAGGAATGTTGCTCTACCAAGGTTTTCTTTTTGTAAAAGTTGTATTGCTTTTGCTGCTGTTTCATCATCATCAACCACTATGGATTGCATCCTAGCCCCAGCCGCTATTTCCATAGCTACAGAGTATTTATTATCAACCTTTGCGAGCTCAGCTATTGTACCATGAATGCCTTTCAAAGATCCGTTATCTCTTACTTTTAGAACCTCGTTAACAGCCTGGTTATATTTACCCTGAATGGATTGTATTGCATCATATTCTGCTTGTAGTTTGGATTGTTCGCGTTGAAGCGATCTTATAGCATTTTCCAAATCGGCAAGGTCTTCTGTGATTTTTGCTTCGCGTTTCTTTTTATCAAAAATTTTTTTCTCGATATCCTTTGTTTTTTTGCTTTTCTCACTGTGTTCTTTACCGGTTTCACTGATTTGCCAGTCAATGTCTTTTAATTCAAACTCATATGTTGATTTGGTTTCCTGCATCTCAGCTATTTGTAGATCCAATGCACCAATTTTCTCGTTTATTCTATCGCATTTGAGTTTAAGCTCATGTACTGTGCTTTGTTTTTCGTTGTATTCTTCTCTCATTTTTATGAGTTCTTTTGTCAGGTCCATGGATTTGTCATCTGATTTTGCAATGTTTTCTTTTAAATCGTTTAGCTCTGTTTCTTTTTGTTTTAGCTCAGTTTGTTTTTCCTCAAATTCTTTGTTTATCTCTTCTTTTTGTTGTGTATTTTCCTCTAGCTCTTTTTCTATATCTTCTAAACTGTTGTTTAGCTCTTTTTGTTCGTTTTGTAGTGATTTAATCTCATCATTTGAGTAGTTAATCCTTTCATCAACTTTTATTTCCTCAGCCCTTGCTAGATCTATTTTTGTTTTGATTTCTTTTACTTCGTCTCCACCTACTTCTCCAATTTTTTTCTCTAGTTCTTCTAGTTTGTTTTGGGCTTCTGTGTATTCTTCTTTTAATTCTGTGCTTTTTTCTTCTAGCTTAGTTTTTTCTGTGTCATATGATTGTATCTGCTGGGTTATCTCTGAGATCTGAGCCTCGATTTCTTGTTTCTTTTTCACAGCTATTTTTGCTTTTGTTTCATATAGTTTGTCTTTTAGTTCCTTGTATCTGTATGCGCTGTCTCTATCGTTTTTTAGTTGCCTTATCTGACTTGATATCTCACCCAGGATGATGCTTATGCGTTCTAGGTTGCTGTCTACATCTTGTTGTTCTTTTTCCGCTCTTTTGATATCATCATCAAAAGCGCTGATTCCTGCTATTTCATCTATTATCCTTCTTCTGTCAACAGATCCCATTTCTATAAGGTTGGTTACATCACCCTGTTTAACTATGTTGTAACCATCCCCTGATATACGAGCGTGTTCAAGTAGGTTTACAAAATCTGAAAAAGAAGCTGCTCGGTCGTTTATGTAAAAATAACTGTAGTAGTTATCTGGGTTGTCTTTTAAGGGTGCTCTTTTAATCATTCTTGTTAGGGTTACCTCATCTGATTCAACTGGGAGTTTTCTTTTTGTGTTGTCAAAAACCAGTGATACTTTGCAGTATTTTGCTGGGTTTTTGTGTTTTTTCCCACCGTTGAAAATCAAGTCTGTTAGTCGGCCTGCTCTCATTACTTTTGAGCTTTTAGGCCCTAGAACAAATAATACAGCATCAGCTATGTTGCTTTTACCTGACCCGTTTGGACCGGTTATTGCTGTAAAACCTGGAAAAAACGGTACCGTAAGTTTATTTCCAAATGATTTGAAATTTTCCATCTGAATTTCTTTAAGGTGCAGACCACATCCCTTCCCATCATTTTTTTAGCATTAACCCTCATACTTAGTGGGTTATGCTTGGCATCCCGTTTGATAGTAAACAATATTTGGTATATAAGATTTTGGAGATATTATAAGAGATTTTGTTATATTATTTGTGCGGGTTTTATAAACAGTTATTTGTTTTTAGTTTTTGGGAGATTTTATGTGTGGTAAAAGTGAGAATAGAAGACGTTGCCATCAGTGTAGAAGGATTTTTCCTGTCTGTGATCTTTATAACCATAAGGTTTATGGTCCTATTTGTAAAGAGTGTTATGATAAATTAAAAGGTTGATTTTAGCTGACTATCTTTTCTTTTTGTCCTCTAGATGTCTGTTTAATATAAACAATGGTGGTATGGATAGTATTATTCCTATTATAAGGAGGGGGATTAGTAAGTTATATCCTAGATAGGTATCTAAAAGAAGCCATACGCTTCTGAAGATAAGAATAGATGCGATAATTAGGATAAGTTCCCAGAAAATATGATACTGTTCTTTCATGTAGTTAGTAGATATTAGAGTTTGTTAAAAATATTACGTTCAGATTAGCGCAAGGGTGTCTTATCTGTTAATTTGTCTATTGGGTAGTAGGTTTATATTTTCAAATCGTCATTTTTACACGATATATTTATATAGTATAACTATAGAAAGTATAACATAAGGAGTTTAGGTGGTGAGGAAAAATGAAAAATACTATTACGTTAGCAATAGTACGCCTCTTTATAATAGGATTTATAATAACAAGTACAATTGGTTTATCTGAATCTATAGCAAGTTCAGTTGCTGTAACTCCAAAGGGTTCAGGAAATAACATTGCTAATGTGGTACAAATTAATGCATCCCCAGAATATTTATTGATAGAAACTGAAACTATAAAAACTCCTTATGCAGTTCCAAAAACTTTTGGATTCCCTGAGCAGTCTGGAAATCAGTTTCATCCAGCTTTTGGACGAACAGATACAGGAATTCACATGGCAGGGTATAGAGATGAGAACTTAGCAAACATAATCTGGACTTATTCTGCTAACGACGAATCACCTTATTATGATGGGGTTTACTTTGATACAAGTGGCGATTACCCCTCGATTAAACTCTGGGGTGGTCAAAGATTCTTTGGAACATACGTTACTGACCCAAATGATCATAACGGTGGCGCATTTTATACTTTAGAATGTACCGATCCTTTATATTTTGATACTTACATCTTATACTGCAGAGATCAGTCCACCAAAGGCTGGTATAACATGATTGATGCAGACATTGCTTGTGATAATAGTCAAAACTATTGGGAATGGGGCGTTTCATCATATGTCATAAGTTCAACCTGGAATGGTGGTTACATAAATGGGCCAACTATAATGTTTGCAGATCCGAATAATAATGGCTCAGCATTTTTAACCTGGTATTCGTTTAATGGGTGCGCACACACAGATGTAGATATCGACCCTGTTACACACATGTCATATGCTGTTTATGACTGGTACAATCCAGCGTTAAGTAAATGGGAACTGCTAGTCAGAGTTTTAAACTTTACAAATCCTGGGGCGGGCAGTAACATATTTAATATCCAAGGAACTGGCAACTTGCGGTACCCTGCAGTCGCAGTATACAATAACAGTCTCATCATTGTTGCTGAGACCGATGAAAACGGAAACAAAGACATCATATGTTACCACTCAAACAGCGGAATGACCAATCTCTTATTCAGTTTTGTTGCAGATTTAGATGTCGATGAAAAATATCCAGACATAAGATATGCAACAGCAAATACTTTCTTCTGCACATTTGTAAAAGGGAACAACTTATATGCCTCAAAGACAGAAGATGCAGGAACAAACTGGAATACCCCAGTGCAGATAAATGGAAACAGCGGTTTGGTTATAACAGAATACAAAACAGCAGATATATGTGAGAAAGCATTGATGGCGATGTGGGAGGAGCAGCATAACGATAGTGACATATACATCGGGAATGTCTGGCAAAATAACATCCCTCCAAATAAACCATATATAACAGGACTAACAACAATAAATCTTGGGGTATCATATAATTACACATTTAGCACAACAGATCCAGATGGAGACGATGTTTCATATTATGTCGACTGGGGAGATGGAACCAATACAGGTTGGCTTAGCCAGTATGCAAGTGATGAACAAGCATCCGCTACACATAGTTGGAGTGGCAAAGGCACATACGTTATTAAAGTAAAAGCAAAAGACATACATGATGCAGAAAGCGACTGGGCAACATTAACTGTTACCGTAACAAAGAGTTCGCAAATCAGTCAATCTCAAAACCTCCTGCTTAGTTTTCTAAAGTTTGCTTTGGTTAATAAAATATCGCTATTTACTGTAATTCAACAAAATACACAAACAACCACTCATGTTTCTCAGGAACTTAAGTCTTCAGATGCTTCACAAGTTGTTGAATCAAATTCCAATGCTGTTTCTAATGATGTCTCAACAACAACCGAAGTTACCATCACACAAACCACCAGCTATATAAAATCAACTGATACTAGCTCTAATACAGAAGAACTTTCAATAAGTTCAGACAATGAACAGTCATCTATAAATCAAAATATTGAAAATAGCAAATTAACAATCACTAAAAATTAATCTTTCTCCTCTTTTTTTATTAGTAACTATTAGCATCTTTTTATCTGAAGGATTTATAAAGGGTTATTTGTTACTAATTTGTAGGTGTTGAGGGAAGTATGGGAAAAAACATTGTGTTAGTATTAGTAATTATGGTATTGACCTCTCTTTTTGTATTTGTTTTTCCAAGCGAGCATGTAAAGGCTGCTGGTAATATTGTTTACGTTGATGATAGTCAGAATGAAAACTGGTATAACGAAACTCAGGTAAGAACAATCCAAGAGGGAATAACTAATGTTACGGAAGGAGGTACTGTTTATGTCTATAATGGAACATATACTGGAAATATTGTGATTAATAAATCATTAAATCTGATCGGTGAGAATGAAGAAGCCACATCTATCGAGGTAGATGAACTTAGTACGGTTGTTAGTTTTACTGAACATACTAAATATGTAACTATTACAAAATTTACAATCAAACCTAATATAGATCCATATGATTATAGTATTATTAAATTAGACAATAATTCATACATTAATATCTCTAATTGTAACATTAGTGGTGGAAAAAACGGAATCAACTTATCCAAATCATCTAATAACACTATTTCAAACTGCTACATACATAACAATACTGATTATGGAATCTATTCAGAAAGTTCTTCAAACGACAACAATATAACAGGAAACCAAATATACAATAACTCATACTGCGGCATCTACCTAACAAGTAGCTCAAACAACAAAATAACATCAAATCAAATACACAAAAACACCAACTGGGGGGGCATCTTCTTATATACTGCCTCAAACAACACAATATGGGAAAATCAGATATACAACAACACCAAATTTGGCATCTACATATTTCTCAACTCAAACAACAACATAATAGCTTCAAACCAAATATACAACAACACCTACCATGGCATCCGGGTATCAAGCAGCTCAAACAGCAACACAATAAACTCAAATCATATATACAACAACCCTAACGGAACTTATGTAGATGTCTCAGACAACAACAATATAATAGGAAACCAAATATACAACAACACCGACTGCGGCATCTGTTTATATGATAGCTCAAACAACAATATAATAAGAAACCAAATACACAACAACACAAACAGAGGCATCAATATATGTAATCCGAATAGTAAGAATAGTCTAGTTTATCATAATGATTTCATCGACAATACAGCTTATGATGAGGGAGACAACGCCTGGGACGATGGATATCCAAGCGGTGGCAACTACTGGAATGACTTTGATGAACCTAGTGAAGACGCATACGACAACAATAGTGATGGGATAGTTGATTCACCGTACAATATACCCGGCCTTAGTAACCAGGATTTATACCCCTTAACAGGTCCGTGGGGAGAACGACCAAATCAACCAACTCTCATTCAACCATCTAATGGTGCAACTGATGTTTCAACCAGCCCGACATTAAAGGTGACAGTAACTGATCCAAACGAAGACGTCATGTCTGTCTCGTTCTATACATCTACTGGTATAAAAATCGGATCAACAGTCACAGGTGTTTCAAGTGGAGGCACCGCATCGGTTACCTGGTCTGGTCTATCATATTCAACCCTGTATAAGTGGTATGTGATTGTCTCTGATGACACTTACAATACAAGATCAGTGAACTGGAGTTTCACAACTACCTCTGCGCCACCGAACAGTGGCGGTGACGATACAAATATTGCGCCCTCTGCAGAAGCCGGTGGACCATATCCAGGATATGTAAATAGCACGATAACATTTGATGGCTCAGGTAGTAAAGACTCTGATGGAACAATCATTGGGTATAGATGGGATTTTGAAAACGATGGTACATATAATACAGGCTGGTTAACCACTGCAACTACAACACATTCATACCCTTCAACTGGAGTTTACACAGTTAAGCTTCAGGTAAAAGACAACGAGGATGCAACAGCCACAGACACCGCAACAGCAACAATATCAGAAGCACCACCAAAAGACAACCCACCAGTGATATCAAATATACAGCATAACCCAAAGGAAATAACAAACATTGACATTGTAACAATATCTGCGACCGTAACAGATGATTACGGCATAACATCAGTGAATTTACACTGGAACGACGGTACAGAACACACAAAAACAATGTCCAAGGTTGCTGATGACATATACACAACTACTATTGGTCCGTTCTCAGCTGGAACAATTAGATATTCAGTTATTGCAACAGACATAGCAGGAAAAACAACACAATCATCTTCATACATATTTAATGTTGCAACAGTAATAGTTGTTGGTAATGTTTCTAGTGATGAAACCAGCAATATCACTTCTGATGAATTAAAAGAAACTGGGTTTAAGAAGGTATCTTTCACAACAAAAACCGATATATATAACGTAAAAATAAAAATAGAAAAACTCGCAAATCTAACAGAAAAAATACCAGATATCTTATATATAAAATATCAAGATAATGGGAATGTATATAACTACTACAATATCACAATTACATCAAATGATATAGAGATAAATGAATCTGACATTGAATCAGGGATAATAACCATTGAGATAAGCAAAAACTGGTTTAGAGAAAACAATGTTAGCAACAACTCAGTTGTTATGTTCAGATACCATAACAATACTTGGAATAATCTAACAACAACACATCTTGAAATAGAAAATGAAACATTTGAGTTTTATGAAGTGTTAACACCAGGTTTTTCAACCTTTGCTGTGGTGGGTAGTAAAATCATTGAAACAAAGCCAATCGGAAAACAGGAAGGTTTGCCATGGATGTTGATATTTGTTTTTATAATACTGTCAGTTGTGGTGCTGGTAGCAGTGTTGTTTAAAGCTAGATATATCTATGTTAAAAAAGATGATCAGGAAAAAAAGTATAATAAAGACTACAAACAAGAAAGCAAAGATGAAAATGTGGTTTTTGAGGTAATACAAGAAAATAAGGAAGAAAACAAATAACCTATTTGAGTTATTTGATACCGATAGCAGGGATACCAAGATTCTGAATATGATGCCGTTAAACATTAGAGTTTTATATCAAGAAACTATTATCATTTAATTGATGGGACGCAAAAATTGTATAGCTGTAGTGCCAAAAAGGCGGACGGTGTAATGAAAGCAAAAATTAATTTTAGTCTTTCATTAAAACTTACATTAATCGCCGTTTTATTAGCAACATTTGTTACCATCGCCCTGGTATACATAGAAGTCCAGCAGATAAACCAATTCTCACAGATAAGCGTTAAAGATTATGTAGAATCCCATCAGGCTATCAAAGAGTTTGAGGATTATGTTACAAAATATTATAGTTGGGACAATACAAGCCAGTTAAACGAATATGTTTTTGATATCAGTAAAAGAAACCCGTATGTTTCACAGATAAACATAAACTTACCAGCAGAAAATGGTCTTGCAGTTGCTATTTCTACTGACAATGAGTCCATAGGAAAAAAAGTTGGTTATTATGATAACCTCTCCTACACAAGGGGTGATTCGTTTTTTATCTTAGATGAGAACAACCCGATTTTAACCATTGTTTCACCCATCAACATTTCTGGTAATATAATTGGCACATATAACCTGGTTATTTCTATGCAATCTTTAACAACAGCCCAAAACACGCTTTTAAAAGACCTTGTTTTGATTTCATTTGTTTTTATTTTGATTCTGATTTTCAGCCTCTTATATCTCTTAAGGAGAATTATCGTTAAACCTATTATTGCACTTCGGGATACCTCTGTGGTTATTGGTAAAGGTAATCTTGATACTAGAGTAGATATTGATACTAGGGACGAGCTTGGCGATCTTGCCTCTGCTTTTAATCAGATGGCTAAGGATTTGAAGGAATCACGTGATAAAATCCAGGATTATAATAAGATCCTTGAGAATCTTTTGGATCGCAAGGATGAGTTTATTGGTCAGCTTGGTCATGATCTTAAAAACCCGTTGCAGCCACTAGTTGCATTGCTGCCGATGCTTATTGAGGAAGAGAAAGACCCTAAGACTAGAGAAGCATTGGAGATTATGAACAAGAATGTGGAATATATGCGTGATCTGATTTTTGAGACGTTGCAGCTTGCAAAGCTAAGGTCAGCTGATGTGAAGTTTGATTTTGAAAATGTTAAACTTAGAGAAGAAGCAGAGGGATGCGTAGAATCACAGAAACTTCTACTAAAGGAACGCAATATAATGGTTGATAACAAAATCGGTGACAACATAGTTGTTTATGCTGATAAACTACGGCTTGTAGAGGTATTCAAAAACCTTATTTCAAATGCAGTGAAATACACATCAGAGGGTGGAGGTATGATAACAATTGATGCACATGAAAACGAGGACATGGTCACTGTTTCCATAAATGATACTGGCATCGGTATAGCCCAAGAGCAGCTAAATAAAATGTTTGATGAGTTTTACAAAGCAGATAGGTTTAGCAGTGATTATCATTCAACAGGGCTAGGTCTTGCGATTTGTAAACGCATAATTGAAAAACATGGTGGCAGGATATGGGTTGAAAGCCCTGGTCTTGGGAAAGGATCAACATTCTATTTTACACTTAAAAAAGGAAAAGAAAAATAATATTAACAGCATATAATATATGGAATATAGGTGAAAAAGATGGCTAAAAAAATCATGATAGTAGATGATGATGTTGGTGTTGTATATAGTATTAAACATGGGATGGAGAGACTTGATAAAGATTATGAGATCATACCAGTGAACAGCGGGAAAAAATGTCTTGAACTTCTGACGAACAATAACATACCTGATCTTATTTTACTTGATATTATGATGCCTGAGATAAGTGGTTGGGAGACTTACCAAAAAATAAAACAGAATGAGCTATGGAGAAACATACCTATTGTTTTTTTAACAGCTCGTACAGATCACATAGCTAAAAGCGCTGGTGGTTTTCTAGGTGATGACTATATTGAAAAACCTTTCAAGATTCCACAGCTTAAGGAAAGGATTGATAAAATTTTAAAAAAATAAGTAAAACTTTTTTTTGATTTTTTTGTGTTTCTGAAATACAACAAAAATTTATGATTTTATTGTTCTAACGAATATAAAAATTTTTTATGCCGCAGGTGGGAATTGAACCCACGACATCACGGTCTTCAGCCGTGCACTCTCCCTGCTGAGTTACCGCGGCAAAACTTATTTGAATAAAAAATTTTGCTTATGTGTATCTTTTTTTTAAC
>Ga0172364_10003243_pt1 | contig 12977 bp, 12 predicted proteins | sample LakKivSesite10cm_FD_114545 | JGI IMG/M metagenome (GOLD analysis project Ga0172364, IMG submission 114545) | Sediment microbial communities from Lake Kivu, Rwanda - Sediment site 10cm | ecosystem: Environmental > Aquatic > Freshwater > Lake > Sediment | place: Rwanda: Western Province, Lake... | reverse complement strand
TGATATTGTCGGCGAACTGGCGGGCAAGGGTTCTAATGAAACTTGGGCCGGCCGGGAAGTACAAAAATGGCTGGATACGCAAAGTATTCCTTATGATGACGTCATTGTTTCTGTTTTTGATGCTGACACCTGCGTTCATCCTAAATATTTTTCCTGTCTCACTTATCATTATCTTGCCACACCCGATCGCACGCATGCCTCTTATCAACCCATTCCATTTTTTAATAATAATCTCTGGGATGCACCAGCTCTCGCGCGCGTCGCCAGCGCTTCCACAACCTTTTGGCATATGATGGAACAGGAACGGCCAGAGCGGATGGGGACTTTTTCTTCTCACGCAATGAGCTTTCAAACTGCGGTGGAAATTGGTTTCTGGCAAACTAATATTGTTTCCGAAGATTCGCGTATTTTTTATCAATGTTTTTTCTATTATCATGGCGGTTACCGCGTCGTTCCTCTCTATATGCCAGTTTCTATGGATACAGTCCTCGGCAAATCTTTTTGGGAAAGCATTGTCAATCAATATAAACAACGTCGGCGCTGGGGCTGGGGTGTAGAGAATTTACCTTATGTGATTTTTCGTTCCATTAAAACAGCTGGTATCCCCTTTTGGAAAATAATGCGTATTGTTTACCGCGAATTGGAAGGTAAATATTCTTGGGCCGTCACAGCGATTATTTTAGTAATCGTTGGTTGGATGCCTTTATTTTTTGGCGGTGATGCTTTTCGGGAGACAGTTTTAGCCCGTAACCTTCCGTACCTCACCCGTCTTCTAATGAGCCTTTCTATGGTTGGTATTTTTGTTTCAGCAATTATTTCTACGGTTTTAGTGCCACCGCGACCAAGGCAGCATCGACGTTATGAATATTTTTATATGGTTTTACAGTGGATCCTTCTGCCTATTGTTACTATCTTTTTTGGGAGTGTGCCCGCCATTGATGCCCAAACCCGCCTGGCTTTGAAAAAATATATGGGCTTTTTAGTAACCCCCAAACCGCGGCTCTATAAGGCTGAAAATATCAAGGACGCCAAAGCTCATTCCAGCGCATTATTTAAGGAAGTATAATAAAAATGTAAAACGTAAAATGAAAAGTGCAAAACAAAATGTAAAAATTAAAATATTGCCTTAAGTTTTTCACTTTACGCTTTTAGCTTTTAGTTTTTATAATGTCCACCATTTGGCAATATAATCTGGTAAGCTTCCTCCCTCCTTTTTTTATTGGGGCTTTGTTTTGTTTAATCCTTACTATTTTAGTGCGCAAGTTAGCCTTGCGTTTTAAAATTTTAGATTATCCAATTTTGCCTCGTAAGGTTCAAAAAAAACCGATTCCTCTTTTGGGTGGGCTTGCAGTCTATATGGCTTTTGCGCTAGTTGTGCTCTACTATCTTTTTTTTACAGATAGCCTAGCTATTGGCACAATCAAATTAAAAAATGTGATTGGCATTCTTGTAGGTGGTTTATTTTTAATGATTGGAGGAATTTTAGATGATAAGTATAATTTAAAACCCTGGAAGCAATTTATTTGGCCGCTCTTTGCCGCGTTGGCGATCGTGGCTGCTGGTATTGGCATTAAATATGCAACAAACCCTTTGGGTGGACTTTTTTATTTTGATCAGGTGAAAATTAAGATTTTTACCCTGGCTGGGATTCCCTATTATTTCACTTTGTTTGCAGATTTATTTGCTTTTTTCTGGATTTTGGGTATGATTTATACCACCAAATATCTAGATGGTTTAGATGGTCTTGTTTCTGGTATTACAGCGATTGGTGCAATTATTCTGTTTTTTTTAAGTTTAAGCCGTGCTGTGCATCAACCTGAAACAGCTCTCTTGTCTATTATTTGCGCTGGCGTTTTTGCTGGTTTTCTGATCTTAAACTTTCATCCTGCCAAAATTTTTTTGGGTGAAGGTGGTAGCACTTTTGCGGGATTTATGCTCGCCGTGCTTGCTATTTTAGCGGGAGGAAAAATCGCAACCACGCTTCTCATTATGGGAATTCCGATTCTAGACGCCTTATGGGTAATCTGCCGCCGTATCTTTTTAGAGCATCGCTCGCCTTTTAAAGGCGATGCCAAACATCTCCATTTTCGTCTGCTTGGAATTGGCTTTACCCATCGCCAAGCCGTGCTCTTTTTGTACTTTCTATCTTTTTCTTTTGGCGCCCTAGGGTTATTTTTACAGAGTAAAGAAAAATTACTTGCCATTATTATTATGATTATTGTGATGGTTAGCTTAGCCCTTACTCTAGTTTTGCGGTATCGCCGCGAAGGAGGATCGTGATGTTTCTTTTATTTGACTCTTTTCCTCATTTTTGATAGGATATAAGCATTAAAAATGATTTCAGGACTTTTGCATTTGTCATTCCCGCGAAAGCGGGAATCCAGGATTAGTGCTTAAAACCTGGATTCCCGATCAGGTCGGGAATGACATAAAACAGTGTGAATCGTGAAAGTCGTAGATTTTATATTTATGTTTGCAATTATTCGTGTTCAAGGAAAACAATATCTAGTTTCTAAAGGTGATATTTTAGAAGTAGATAAAATGGATGTAAAAAAGGAAGAGGTGGTCAATTTGAATGATGTGTTGGTATATATGGATGATAAAGAAACTAAGATTGGCCAGCCGCGCGTTAGTGGCGCCACTGTTTCTGCCAAGGTTTTAGAACCATTAAAAAAGGGAGAAAAGGTAGATATTTTGAAGTTTAAAGCAAAAAAGCGATATACTAAAAGGCAAGGCTTCCGCCCCCAATATACAGTTTTAGAGATTCAAAATATTGAGTGTAAATAAAATCAAAAAACAGGTTCAAACCTGTTTTTTGATGATAAAAATATTTGTAGAGAGACGCAAGATCTTGCGTCTTTTTTTATTTAATCAACCCACCCCCGCCCGCCTCGCCTGCCCGCCATTCTCCCTTCGATGAGCAAGCGATGGCAGGCGGGCTCGCATGGCGGGCAGGCCTAAGGAGGGGGTCAATTTTCCCCCTGCCGCGCCCGCCCTTTGGAGGGATAAGGGGGATAAAGAGGGTTTTATACTTTATAGTTTTATTTCTTTTCTTCCTTGTAAAGCATTAATCAATGTCACTTCATCTGCATATTCTAATTCGCCGCCAGTGGGTAAGCCTCGGCCAAGGCGCGTTAATTTCAGTTTAAAATCTTTCAAAACCCGCTGGAGATACATTGCCGTTGCTTCTCCCTCTAGGGAAGGATTAGTCGCAATAATGATTTCTTCGGGTTTATTTTTCTTAATGCGGGAAATAAATTCGGGGATTTTTAAATGTTCGGGTCCAATTCCGTCCATTGGCGAAATCACACCGTGGAGAACATGATAGAGCCCGTTATATTCGTGCGTTTTCTCTAAAGCAATGATGTCCAAAGGTTCTTCTACAACACAAATTAAAGTAGGATTGCGATTTACATTATCACAAAAAGGACAAAAGTTATTTTGGATTAGAGTAAAGCAAGTAGGGCAGAGGTTAATCATCTGCTTTAGATTTTGCAAAATTTCACCAAATCTTTGTAATTCTTGGTCTGGCTGTTTTAGTAAATAAAAGGTCAACCTCGCCGCACTCTTAGGACCAATGCCAGGTAGGCGCGCAAATTCATTGATTAGATCTTTAACTGATTGAGGAAGTAAAGACATAAAAACAAATTTTCAATTTTCAAATCCCAATTTTCAATAAATTTTCAATATTTAATTTCCAAACCTAAGATATACGATTCAAAAATTTTAAAAGTTTGAAAATTGGAATTTGGAACTTGATTGAAAATTGTAAATTGTAAATTGAAAAATTAAAACATTCCTCCATTTTGCATCTTTCTTGCCATTGCCATCTGCATTTGGGTGATACATTGGGCAATCGCTTCCTTGATTCCTTTCTCAATTTTTTCTTCATTAGAAGGATTAAGTAAATCTGGTTCTATGCGTACAGCCTTGATTTCCTGATTGCCATCCATTGTGATTTGAATTTTACCCCCCTCTGCTGTACCGATTAAAATTTCTTTGCCCAATTCTTCTTTGAGTTTTTTGGCTTGTTGTCTTAATTGGTTGAGATTTTTTAGAGAATCAAACATATTTTTTAATAAATTTAAGATAAAGTGGGTAATTCGTTATGTTGTTTATCCAGATTTTTAAATGAAGCTTGGTTTTCATTAAAATAAAGTTCCAATTGACCTGTTGGGCCATTACGATGTTTTTTAATAAAAATATCAGCGATATTGGCGCGTTCAGTTTCCCGCTTATACATCGCTTCCCGATAAATAAACATTACTACATCTGCATCCTGTTCAATACTACCTGATTCACGTAAATCAGAAAGTTGGGGGATTGCTGGCGAACGCGATTCCACAGCGCGCGAGAGTTGGGACAAGGCAAGAACAGGAATATTGAGCTCTCGAGCGATGGCCTTTAAATTGCGAGAGATTTCCGAAACCTCTTGCACCCGGTTGTCACTCGTTCGACCTTCCATTAGCTGCAAATAATCAATAATTAAGAGTCCTACCTTATGCTCCATCTGCAAACGGCGAGCTTTGGTGCGAATCTCCATAATATTACTGGTTGCAGAATCGTCTAAAAAGATTGGCGCCTCTGCTAAAATACCCATTGCCTCACCAATACGCGGAAATTCATCCTCCTTGACTTTACCAGTACGCATCTTCCAAAGATCCACCCCTGCTTCCGCGCAAAGGAGACGGTCTACCAATTGCTCTTTACTCATTTCCAAGCTAAAAATACCGACAGGAGTCTTCGTTTGGGTGGCTGCTTGACGGGCGATGTCCAGGGCTAAAGAAGTTTTTCCCATTGAAGGCCGCGCCGCAAGAATAATAAGATCAGAATTTTGCAAGCCCGCCAAGACGTTATCTAAATCAGTAAAGCCTGTTGGTAAACCACGAAGCTTGCCTTTCTGTTTATGGAGTTCATCAATGCGGTCAAATGCTTCAGTTAAAATATTTTGAATGGGAATAAAATTTTGCTTTAAATATTTTTGAGAAACAGAGAATAATTCTTGCTCGGCCTTATCCAGTAATTTCTCCAAATCTTCTTCCTCTAAATACCCAAACTCCACAATTTTTTGTCCAGTTTGAATCAAACGGCGCAGGGTCGCTTTTTCCCGTACAATCTTTGCATAATGCAAAATATTCGCAGCGCTGGGTACGCTATTAATCAAGCTTGTTAAATAAGTTGAGCCGCCCACATCTTTTAACACACCTTTGTTTTCCAAGCGATTAGAAAGACTTAAAATATCAATGGGTTCACGTTTTTCATAAAGCTCCAGCATTACCTCAAAAATATGCCTGTTTTTTTCCACATAAAAATCCTGCGCATTCACTGTGTCTGCGATCTTCGTGATCGCATCTTGATCAAGCATTACTGCCCCTAAAACCGAGTTTTCAGCTTCGATATTTTGAGGTGGCGTCAGGTCAGTTGCTCCTCGGCTTTTTTTATTTTGAGAATTGGCCATAATTTATAGTAATGTTTTTTCAGTATACCATTTTAAGTTTCGGTGATCAACTTCGTTTACTTAGTAAAGGTGATTACGAGAGTGAAAGATCTGCATTCAATTTTCCAAATATCCCCTTTAATTCATTCAAACTTTGAACCCTCACTAATTCTTGGCGGATCTTTTTTGCCTGGGTAAAGCCGCGGAAATACCATAGTAAGTGTTTCCGCATTTCTCGCATCCCTTTCTCCTCGCCCTTGAGTTTTATTATTAAATGTGTGTGCTTAAGGGCAATTTTTATTATATTTAATAAAGGTGGGGGAAAGACTTCTGCTGATGCTTTTTTAATTTCTTCAAAAATCCATGGCCTTCCCAAGGCTCCTTGACCAATCATTAAACCATCAACTTTAGTTTTTTCTAACATTATTTTAGCACTTTTTAAATCCTTAATCCCGCCATTCCCAATGACAATTTTATTTCCTACTATCTCTTTTATTTTTTTAATCTCTAAATAATCAACGGCTCCAGAAAATCCTTGCTCCAGATAGCGGCCATGCACAGAAATGGCTGTTAATTTTCGCCAGTTAATTTGTGAGATAAATTTACTCGCTGTAATTTTTTCCTTTTTAATTCCTGCACGGATTTTAATAGAAAGTGGCAAGTCAGTATTTGTATTAATTGCAGCGATAATTTTATTAACGAGGTCAGGATCGCGCATCAGGGTAATTCCTGAACCGTGACTTTTCACTTTGCGACTTGGACAACCTAAGTTTAAATCAATACCATCGGGTTTTTCTTGTGGCAGTAAATTTTCAATTACCTCCGCGGCTCGGCCAAAGCTTTCTGGATTTTTTCCAAAGAGTTGCAGAATAATTGGTCGTTCTTTAGGTGAAAAACGGATTAAGTCTAGAGTCTTTGGTTGTTTGCGGCTAAGACCTTCCGCAGAAACCATTTCGGTAAGCACTATATCTGCACCACACTCTTTACAGATTTGACGAAAGGCAGAATCAGAAATCCCTGCTAAAGGAGCAAGGCAGAAAAAAGGTTTGCTCAAATTTTTCCATTGAAAACTTGTCATATTCCTAATCTAGACAAAAATGATTTTTGTAGTATTCTGTAATTGTAGTAAGGTTAAGAGATTTCCGGATCATCTAAAAAGGGGAATAGAGATGTACAAGACTATTTGTCTTATAGAGGCTCTTTGTGGGTTTTATATTAACACAGTGTATTTTGTAGGCATTATCATTACTTTGTTAGCAAGGATGCTAATTAATCCTCAAATGTTTGTTAGAGATGTTAGGCGAGAAATTCAATTTCCTAGGTCCAGTAAGAGAAAGAAAAGGAGAGATATTTGAATATGTGTGTGTTTAAAGGATTCGTATTTTTTTGGCTGTATAGTGTAGGATTCCTGGGGTTGGCTATTTTAGGTATATTATTGTTTATGGCCGAGCCATTGAAAACTATCAGGACAATGCATGAACTCGTCCAAGAAATATCAAGGTGTTACATTACTAAAATTTCGTAACACCTTATTTTATTTTGCGGGGTTTATTTTCTTTAATTTTGTTCCGCGAGGAGAGTCTTGAATTGTGTAACCCAATTTTTCAATTTCCAATCTTAATTCATCAGCCCTAATGAAATTTTTTTCTTTTCGCATCCTCTCTCGCTCCAAAACCAATCTTTTAATTTCACGAGGTAAATTAGTTTGTTGTTTACCTGTTTCCCTTAAACCTAATCCCAAAACTTCATCTATTTTTAACATAAACTCATAAATAGGTTTAGCCTCTTTATGGCGCAGAGGGGTAAGATTGTTTACTTTGCGGATAAAGTCAAAAACTGCGGCCACGGCTTGCGGTGTATTTAGATTATCATCCATCGCCTCTATAAATTTTTTTTCACATTCATTAATTAATTTTTGAATCAGCTTTGGCAGGGCGCCGCCTTTCTTATGTTCGCCGGACAAAAGCATAGCTTCTGTGAAATCGTATATTTTTTGCAAGCCTTCTTGTGCTGCATCAATGGCAGCGTGGGTGAAATTGAGATGATTTTTGTAGTGCGATTGCAAAACCAAAAGTCGGAAAGCCATTGGTGAATAGCCAAGTTTGATAAGATCGCGTAGCGTGTAAAAATTGCCGCGCGATTTGCTCATTTTTTCATTATCTACTAAAAGCCAGCTAGTATGCACCCAATATTGGACAAAAGGCTTGCTGGTTAAACTTTCTGATTGGGCGATTTCATCCTCATGATGAGGGAAAATATTATCTTCACCACCTGTATGAATGTCTATTGTTTCGCCAAGATATTCCATACTCATTACCGAGCATTCAATATGCCAGCCAGGATAACCTACGCTCCAAGGCGATTCCCAATGCATAATATGATTCTTCTCTGCTTTTTTCCAAAGTGCAAAGTCAAAAGAATTTTTTTTATCAGGATGGGGTTCAATCCGCGCTCCTTGCTTTAATTTTTCCAAGGTATTGCCTGATAACTTGCCATAATCTTTAAAGCACATAACATCAAAAAACACATTACCGTTCTTTTCATAGGCACAACCCTTTTTTAATAAGACAGCAATTGCTTTAATCATTTCTTGAATATGAGCTGTGGCGCGGGGATATTTTTGCGCAGGCAGAATATTGAGCTCTGCCTCGTCTTCCAAAAATTTCTCTGTATAAAAACGTGAAATCTCATAAGGATCTACTTTTTTCTTTTTTGCGGCTGCCTCAATTTTATCTTCACCTGTATCCGCGTCACTCGTTAGGTGTCCGACATCAGTAATATTTTTCACGTGTTTTACTTCATAGCCAGAAAACTCTAAAAAGCGGCGCAAGGTATCTGCGGTTAAATAAGCACGAAAATTGCCAATATGAGCATAGTCATAAACCGTCGGACCGCAAGTATACATCGTCACTTTACCGCGATGCAGAGGTTTAAATTCTTCTTTTTTCTTGGTAAGAGTGTTATAAAGCTTAATCATAAGCTTGGAAATTATTCTAATTTACCTAATTAACCTAAATAATGATCAATGACCAATTCCTAAAATAAGAGAAAAAAATTTTGGGCATTAGACATTAGGATTTACTTAGAATAATTAGATCAATTAGAATAATTCTTTTATTCTTCTCTAATTCTACCCTATTACCTTGATAAAAAAAAGAGCCTTTTATTTCAAAGCCCCTTTTGTACTCTCTTAATTTGAGAATACACATTCTGGTAATGCTTAATGAAGCTTAATATTCCTATAGGGACAGCTCCATAGAGCAAAATATAATATCCTACTTGTCCAATACCCGGCATTAAGTAGTTAGCCAAGACAAAGGTAATGCCAAAGCCCTGTAGCCAGGTTTTGAGCTTTCCATAATGATTAGCTCTAAGCTGGGTTTTGTATCTGCGGGCAATTATGCCGCGAAAGATCCCCAAAAAGATGTCTATAATTAACATTAGAATTGGCGCAAGATAGGCCCTCTGTAAATACATTACAAAAAACATGCTAGGTATACAGATGGCTTTATCCGCGGTGTTATCCAACCATGATCCAAAATCCGCATCTTTCTTTTTTCTTCCTTCTTCCATTTCTAGCCGCGCCCATTGTCCGTCAAAAAAATCAGACATATAGGCAATAATAGTGAGGCTTAGTAAGAAAGGAAGGAAATTTTTTAAACCCATTATTATTCCCAGGATAAAAAGTGCAATATTAACTACGGCGATTACCATCCGCATTCCTGTTAATATATCCGCCGTTACCCATTTCAGAATCGGCCATTTATGAATAATTCTTAAGATTCTTAATGCCCAGCCTCCTTGGGCTCTATACACTTTACCAATTACATCTGAACCTATAGTCAAGACTCGAGTAGGATTAGGATTTTGTGTAAGGTGCATTAATATTTCCTCCTTCCGACATTTACCACCTATACCCTATCATAAATAAAACAGCTATCTTTAATAAAGAAGCTGCCTTCATAATATAACAGAAGTCAATAAATTTTACAACCATTTTTTCTTTTTGAAAAAAAGAATAAGAATGAGCGGTAAAAAGAAAATTAAAAGGAAAACAACAACGAAGCCAATTCTGTTCGTTAGAAGAGGAGCATTGTCATAGGACATTCCAAAGATTTGAGTCACTAATGCCGCTGGCAGCAGGATAGAAGACACTATCGTAAGTGTTTTCATAATTTCATTAAGGCGATGCGAGATAAGATTTTCATTAGTAGTCTCTAGGGCTGAAATTGTTTCTGTGTGGCCGTCCAAAATATCCCAGATGTCTTGAATTTTGTCTAAAAGATTATCAAAGAGAATCTCCTTATTATTAAAGCGGGCGCCATTTAAATTCAAAAAGAATTTTTCGCTATTGATTAAGCTTTTTATTACGGGTCCGTGCGCTTTCATAATTTTACGAAAGTTAATCACATTTCTTTTGATGCCGGCAATGCTTTCCACGATTTCTCTTTCTTGACCTTTGAACATTTTATTTTCTACACGATCAATTTCACTACTCACTGCATCCAGCAAAGAATAGCAGCGGTCAAACATTCGGTTCAAAATTTCGTATAGCAAAAAACCTGGGCCGAACTGAAAATATTTTTCCCGAATGGCGCGATAATCATAACATTCTCGAACAAAGTCTTTCAAAGTGGTACTTTTTCCCTGATGCACAGTTACTAAATAATTTTGCCCCACGAAGATATCTATTTCTAAAGCACGGATGACCCTTTCCTCTTTTTGGTAGAAAGGAATGCGTACAACCAAAAAAATATAGTGATTATATTCTTCAATTTTAGGCCGTTGCACTGGCGAGATGCAGTCTTGGATATCTAGAGGGTGGAATTGAAAATGCTCACGCAAAAATTTATATTCTTTTTCTTTTGGCGCTTCTAGATCATACCAAGTAAGGTTATAAGATTTGATGATTTTAATATTTTTGCTTTTCATTTCTTTGCCCGCCGAAACCCCTCACTTTTGCAAAAGTGAGGGGCGAAGGCGGGTTTGTCCGTCATAGACTTATTTTCATTATAAAACTTTAGTGCTATAAGGTCAAATATGAATTGTTGACTTTTCTCTGTTTTTTTGCTATATTGTCTTTATTGGAAAACTTTTTCTACCTGTCGGTAGACAGGCAGAATTTTAGGAGTTTACCAAAAAGTCGCAAAAACAAAAACTAAAAATTAACAGGCAATTTCTCGAAAAAAATAAAACAAAAGAGAAATTACAAAAAAAATGGCAGATTTAGAAAAAATTGCTTTAATTCGTGAAATATTAGAACAAGCAGAATCCAATATCTCCCAGGCCAAAAAAGTTTTGGCTGGATTTTTAGGAGAAGATGTAGCAAGCTCTAAGCCGAAAATTAGTAAAAAACAAATTTTAGAAAAGGCGCAAGAATTAGCCTCCACGACCGGGAAAACGCGGATTATTCAAGGTGTTTTCAATGGTCAAAGTATGGTGGCTCCAGACAGTACGGAGTATCCCGTGCCTGCCAATTATGCCTCTAAGTCTAAAATCATTCAGGGTGATACTTTAAAACTTACTATTACCGAAGACGGCTCTTTTATTTACAAACAAATCGGGCCGGTAGAACGTAAAAAAGTACTGGGTATATTATCCCAAGATGATAAAGGAGAATATCAGGTAATTGTAGAAAATAAAACCTATAAGGTTTTATTAGCAAGTGTTACTTATTTTAAAGGTGAAGTAGGTGATGAAGTTACCTTAGTCGTTCCTGCAGAAGGTGAAGCTGAATGGGGCGCAATTGAGAATATCATCAAAAAGACGAGTTTGAAAGATATGGTGGAAAAAAGGGGAAATGAGGTTAAGATAGCTTCTAACGAGTTGGAAAAAGAAGTCGTTCCTGGTCAGGTTGTGGATGACTTAGATAGTGAATTAGAAGGCCTAGAAGGCTTGGTGGATGATGAGGAATAAAGATATAGAATTTTGTTTTTCTATTTATTTTGTATTTTCAAAAAACAAAGAATCTCCTAAAATTGCGAGACTCTCTTTTTTTTGCTAGAATAAAATTACCCAAATTTTAATTAAATCAAAAAGACTATGAATAAAGGAAACAAAAATCTTTTACAAAAATACCCCATTATTGGTCAGTTCTTACGTTTTGTGGTCATTGGTTTTCTTAATACGGGAATTGATTTTGGAATTTTGAATTTAGAGATGTGGATTTTTAGCATTTATCGTGGCTGGCCAGTTTTTGTTTTCAATGTGATCTCTTTCGCTATTGCCTCCACCAACAGCTTTTTTTGGAATCGCCTCTGGGCTTTCAAATATAAAGGGGAAGAACGGGCAGTTTTTCAATATGTCCAGTTTATTGTGGTGACGATTATCGGGATGGGGATTAATAGCCTGATTGTTTATTTAGGCACCACCATGGTAGGTGCACGTTTTGGTCTCTCGGCTAGTTTATGGGCGAACGCCGTCAAGGTTGTGGCAACCGCAGTTTCCCTGATCTGGAATTTTGCAGGTTATAAGTTTTTTGTATTTAATCCCAAGAAGAAAGTATTGAGTAATGTCTAGCTAAATCAGCAGAGCGCAATTCAGTAATGTCAAATAGGGAGGGTTTAAAATTTCTTAATTTTTAATTTTTATTTTTTAACTAATTTTTATTGAGTTATTGAATTATTGTCTTATTTAATACAATAAAAGTTAAGAAATAAAAGTTATTCCTGATTCCTGATTCATAATTCCTAATTCCTAATTCATACTTATGACTCTGTATCGTAAATACCGACCCCAAAAATTTTCCGAAGTAGAAGGGCAAACCGCCATTATTCAAACTCTAAAGAATGAATTAAGTTTGGACAAAATTGCTCACGCATATATTTTTGCAGGTCCTCGTGGCATTGGTAAAACTACGGTCGCGCGAATCTTGGCTAAAGCAATTAATTGCCAGAATAAAAAAAGCAGCCGTGAGCGTAGACTTGGCAAAGTAGAGCCTTGCAATCGTTGTGTAAGTTGTCAGGAGATTACATTAGGCAGGTCTTTAGATTTAATTGAGATTGATGCCGCTTCTAACCGTGGTATTAACGAAATTCGTGCTCTCCGTGAAAATGTACGGTTTGCACCTACTAAGGATGCCTTTAAGGTCTTCATTATCGATGAAGTGCATATGCTGACGCGGGAAGCTTTCAATGCCCTTCTAAAAACCTTAGAAGAGCCTCCTTCTAATACTGTTTTTATTTTAGCAACAACAGAGGTGCATGAAGTGCCAGAGACAATTCTATCACGTTGCCAAAGATTCGATTTTAAAAAATTAACCGTATCTGAAATTGAACACCGTTTATTACAAATTTTGAAAGAAGAGAAGCGCATTTTAAACCCTGAAATTTTAAGACTCATTGCGATTAAAGCAGATGGCGGGGAGCGGGATGCAGAGAGCTTTTTAGGTCAGATTCTTTCCTGGCCCAAAAAAGAACTTAAAGTAGATAAGGTAGCTGATTTTTTGGGTACTGTGGATTGGTCGCTCATAGCTAATTTTGTAAATATGCTAGCTTCTTGCAATAGTGCGCAAGCTATTCATAAAGTGAATGAAATTGCC
>Ga0172364_10003238_pt1 | contig 12983 bp, 7 predicted proteins | sample LakKivSesite10cm_FD_114545 | JGI IMG/M metagenome (GOLD analysis project Ga0172364, IMG submission 114545) | Sediment microbial communities from Lake Kivu, Rwanda - Sediment site 10cm | ecosystem: Environmental > Aquatic > Freshwater > Lake > Sediment | place: Rwanda: Western Province, Lake Kivu... | reverse complement strand
TCGCCTCGGCGAGGCTCGATGCCATCGGCTTCTCGCTGAGCAGCGGCACGCCCTTCCTGAGCACCGCGATGGCGACGTCCCCGTGGACGGCGTCGGGCGTGACGTTGACCACGCCGTCGAGCTGCTCCTTGTCGAGCATCTCGCGGTAGTTGGTGTAGGTCGACGGGACTCCGAACTTCTCGGCGAAGGCCTTGAGGGCATCTTCCCTGATGTCGCAGCCGGCCGTGACCTTCACGCCTTTCATTTCCGCGGCGGTCTTCGCGTGCCAGTTGGCCATGCCGCCGGTGCCGATGATGCCGATGCTGATCATTGCGTGTACCCCTTTCGTGAGTGATGCTGCCCCCGCGATCGACGGGCGGCGCAATGTGCGGCGGCCGGGCCGTCGCCCGTGCTCCTGCAACGGGGGTGCGATTCTAACGGCTCACGGGAGGGGAATCAAGAGACGCTCGCCGTACGTGACCATGCGCGCTTGATCGTGCGCCCCGAAGTGGTACAATATCCGACTCATGATGAAGCCGAGGAACCAGGGGAAAGCAGCCCGATGAGAGTCTACGTGACGAGGGCGATCCCGCAGGCGGGCCTCGACATCCTCCGCGAAGCCGGCGTGGAGCTGGAGGTCAACCCGCACGACCGCTCCGCCACGCGGGGCGAGATCCTCCGGGGCGTCGCCGGGGCCGACGGCATCCTCTGCCTCCTGACGGACACGATCGACGAGGCGGTGATGGAGGCCGCCGGGCCGGGGCTGCGCGGACCGCCGACGGTCCGCGGCATCGCGAACTACGCGGTCGGCTTCGACAACGTGGACGTTGCCGCGGCCACGCGGCGCGGCGTGCCCGTGAGCAACACGCCTGGCGTCCTCACCGAGGCCACTGCCGACCAGGCCTGGGCGCTGCTGATGTGCGCCGCCCGCCGAACGGCCGAGAGCGATGCCTTCACCCGCACCGGGCGCTGGCAAGGCTGGGGGCCGATGCAGTTCCTCGGCGTCGACGTGGCCGGGAGGACGCTCGGGATCGTCGGCGCGGGCCGCATCGGCTCCGCCGTCGCGCGCCGCTCCGCGGGCTTCGGGATGGCGGTGCTCTACACAGACCCGCGGCCAAACGAGGACATCGAGCGGGGGCTGGGCGCACGGCGCGTGGACCTCGACACGCTGCTGGCCGAGGCTGATTTCGTGAGCCTGCACGTGGCCCTCGCGCCCGGCACGCGCCACCTCATCGGCAGTCGCGAGCTGGCGCTGATGAAACCGACGGCCGTCCTCGTCAACACCTCGCGCGGACCGGTGGTCGACGAGGCCGCGCTGGTGAGCGCGCTGCGACGACGCCAGATCCTTGCCGCCGGCCTCGACGTCTACGAGGACGAGCCCGACCTCGCCCCGGGCCTCCTCGAGCTGCACAACGCCGTGCTCTGCCCGCACATCGCCTCGGCGACGGTGAGCACACGCACCGCCATGGCCGTCATTGCTGCTTCAAACCTGCTGGCAATGCTCCGCAACGAGCGCGCCCCCAACTGCGTCAACCCGGAGGTCTACACCCAGCCGCTGCAGCGAGGGCGTCGCCCTCGAACAGGCTGAATGATGGAGGTTCCCCGGCAATGCGACTGCAACCAAACAGCCCGTGCTACTTCTTCGACGACTCGATGATCGCCGGCCAGCAGCGGCTGGTGCGGCGCTGGCTGCCCGCGAAGGTCTACCCCCGGCCGGTGATCGAGGCCGACCGCCCCTGCGAGGGGCGCATGGTGGCTCTCTACGGCAGCGTTTTGCCGGACCCCGCCGGGGGATTCAGGATGTACTACAGCAACTTCGAGCCCGGACGGCCGTCGAAGGTCTTCCTCGCCACCAGCCCCGACGCCTTCCGCTGGCACAAGCCGGAGATCGAGCACGCCGGCGACGCCGGCCGCCGCACGGACAACGTGGTGCTTGCCCCGGACCTCCACCTCGACTCCCCCAGCGTCGTGCATGATCCCGGCGACGCGGACCGGCCGTGGAAGCTGCTCGCGTTCCACCTCGACAACCTCCGCGCGAAGTGGGGCCCGGCCTGGGGCCTCTACGCCTACCGGAGCCGCGACGGCCTCGCATGGGAGCGCATGCCCGGCCCCGTGCTGCGAGCCGGCGACCGCACCTCGCTGATGGCAACCAAGGTCGACGGCAGGTTCGTCGCCTACACCCGCCACGTCGACATGGGCCTCCACACCGGCGGCCGGGCCGTCTACCGCAGCGACAGCAGCGACTTCACCTCGTGGACCGAGCCCGAGCTGGTGCTCGCGCCCGACCTCGGCGACGAGCCCGACGTCGAGTTCTACGGGATGAGCGTCTTCGAGCGCAACGGCTGGTTCTTCGGGCTCCTCGAGTACTGGGACGGCGCCGCCGACGTGATCGAGACGCACCTCGTGGTCAGCCGCGACGGCATCTCGTGGATGCGGACCGCGCGGGCGCCCTTCATCCCCGCCGCCTGCGACTGGAACCGCACGTGGACCACCTGCGCCACCAACGGGCCAGTCGTCGTCGGCGAGCAGATGGTCTTCCATTTCGGCGGGCGGTGGGTGAGCCACCACTTCGACTCCGCCCAGCAGTACGGCGCGATCGGGTTCGCGTCGATCCCCGTCGACCGCTTCTGCGCCCTCGAGGCCGCGTCGGGCGGGCGGGTCGACACCGTGCCGCTGGAGTGGCCCGGCGGTCAGCTCGCCATCAACGCCGACACGCGCGAGTCGTTCACCTCGCACCCGATGCACCTCTCCGGCGAGATCGCCGTCGAACTGCTCGACGCCGTCGGCCAGCCGCTGCCGGACTGGAGCGGCGACCGCCGGGCGGTCTTCCGCGGCAACACCCACTGCCGCTGCGCCGTGAACAACCAGATCGTGCGCTGGCCGCTCGACCGCGGGCTCGACCTGCTCAGGGGCAAAACGCTGCGCCTGCGCTTCCACCTGAGGCATGCCCGGCTCTTCACCTTCGAGGCACGCATGTAGCCTGCGGCTCACCTCGTCGCGAGTGTCCGGACGAGGTCGAGCACCCCCTTTGCTCCCCAGCCTTTCCTGCGGGGCGGTATCTGCGGGCGGAAGATGGGCTGACGTTTCCCGTGAAGCGTGAGCACGCCACCGTGGTTCAGCCAACGCCGCCGTGGGTCAGCCGTGGAGTTGGTCAGCTTTGGTCGGGCGTACGCTTGTAGATGGGCACGCCATTGGGCAGGAAATCCGCGACTCGGTAGTATACTCGGTTTCCGCGGCACCCGAGGCCTTCGTCAAAAGGGCCGACCCTGACAGCGACTCTCCTGCCGTCGGACACGAGCTTGTAGCGGAAGTCTATCTCGTCAGTGTCAATCTTGCCGTTGCCGTTGAGGTCGGACCAGACGAACTGGTAGAGGCTCGGCACGTTGCCGGACGGTAGCAGGGACAGGATATCGGAGCGCCTGAGCAGCGGGAAACAACCAGCGTCGCCGATCGCCGCCGCAAGCCGCACAGTGCGTTCCTTCTCGTTGTAGAGGCAGACAACGCCAACGCTCTGGCGCTCGGTCACGCCCCCGGGCGCCGTCGTCAGATAGAGCCGCTTGTTGCAGCTCCGCATGATCAGATCGCCCCCAACGACGTCGTCGCCGACCCGGTCGCGGTCGCCGAACCATGCCCGCAGGCGTGAAGGCCGAGCCTGTAGCAGGTCGGAGTGTTTCTTCACGTCGATCTCGAATTCCATGCCTTTGTAGAAGGCTCGCGAGGGATTGGTGCGGTCGAGCGTTCCGCCGCCTCCGTACCGCGTGTTGCCAAGCAGTTCCTTGACGAAGGTTCCGTCGGTCTTGTATTGCACGATGCGGCGCGGCCGGTCCTGGCTTTCCACGACCCACAGGCTGCCGGCCTGGTCCACGCACATCTGTTTCACCGTGCCGAACCGTTGCGGGTCCCATATGCCCGGTCTGACGCCGCCGGCCTTCCCGATCTCGCGCACCTTCTTGCCCGGTGCGTCGTAGACGAGAATCGGCGAGACCCCTACACCGCCGTTGGAGGAAGCGACGTAAAACAAACCGTCGGGCCCGATGGCGAAGGTTGCGGGAAGGGTGTCGCGAATCACGGACGTCAGTTTGCCGCTGTCGAGATCCACGCGGCAGATGTCCTTCTGGTCCGGGCCGATCGCATACAGCTTGCCGTCCGGTGCGAAGCTGATGCCGTCTCCCCCCGCCCGGAGCGGGAGTTGCTTCACGGGCTTCCCGTTCCCGACGTCCGCAATCTCGAGCCGTCCGAATGCGAGAGGATCGCTCAGGGGATCATCGCCCAAGGGTGACAGAGGCGCCACGCCCATGATCTTGCACACCCTGGTATCGAGCCACAGGCAGTAGACCTGCATGGGGTGGGTGCCGTGTTCGTAACGCCCATCGTGGCGTCGGCAGCGAGAGTCGGCGCCGTTGTCGAGCCACTGCCCGGTGATCCGGATGCGAATCGCTCTTGTTTCGATCGTTTCGCGGAAATCCACGTAGCCGTCCATGTAGCAGGCGAATCGGTTCATCTCGTTACCGTAAGCCGAGAAGCGTCGCTTCTGCGTGTAGGCGGCGACGTTGCGCCAGCCCGGTTTCCTGCTGTTCTTGTCGAGGGTTTCGCCATCCAGGGGCACATCGCCGTTCACCGCGCCCTGCCAGACGTCAATCTCGGCGGTCGCGCCGTCTATTTCCTTGATGGCCAGCCCGCAGGTTTTCTGAGGCTCTTTCCAGTCCATCACATAGATACCCGGCTTGTCCGGCCCAACAGCCGCCGTCCGCTCCGCATCCCATTCGCCCGTGGGCGTCACCTTGCCGGAGTTCACGCGCACGCGCGCCGACGGAAAAAGACTGGCAAATCGCCGGTCCAGAAGACGCAGCCCCTCCAGCCGCCAGAAACTCGACGTGTCTTTCGGCTCGAAGAGTACCCGGACCGCCCTGGTCATGAGGCGGGGCGGGGCAGGCACGCAATTCCAGCCTCGCCCGCCGGAGGATTCAAAGGGAATCCAGTCGTCGTTCTGGTCCGGCCTTGGCGGATACGGAGCGTTGGGCTTGAGCGCCGCGAGCTGTACCTTCCCTTCGCCCTGCGGCCAGGGGAAGACAATGCTGCCTAGCGGCACCGGCTGCTTGAAAGCGATCACCGCCACTTTCGCGTTTCCCAGAGGCTGGGATTCGAGGAAGAGCCGCCCGTTTCCCTGTGGCTGGTCGTTGGTGGGGTTCACGCCGTCGCCACCCGGAGGGACGCCCTCCATGCGCAGCAGCCGCGCAAGAGTGCGGTCATTGGCCGGAGGCGCGGGCAGGCAACGCTCAAAGTCCAGGACGTCGGCCGTCCCGGCATTGTCAAACACGGGATCGGCTGCGTAGGCGAGGAACACCTGTCCCTCCCGCGCCGCCATGCCAAGGCATTCCCCGCGCCGTTGCGGGCCTTGGGCAGGCCCGCGGCGGCTGACCCATGTTCGCGTGGCCGGATCAAAACACTGTAATGCCCCGGCGGCATCGAGCACAAACAGGTTCCGGGCGTCGGCCGCCATCCTGTTCACTCCGACGCCCGGTCCGAAGTCTTGCTGGGCCCCGATGGGGCGTCCATTCTGGTCGCAATCGATCAACGACATGCTGGAGCCGAAGTAGACGTGCGCGCCGATTGTGGCGCATGCGGTGTTGGAACCCTGGTCGGCGAGCCAGCCGAGTTGGGGCGGGGCTTGTTCCTGTGGTTCCGACTCCTTGGCGTTGGCGGCCATCGGCAGCGCCATGAGCACACAAAGACCGATGGACCACGACAGACACTCATTCCTGCGTGATTTATGCAGGTTTGTCGCCGACAGTCTGCCAGTCTTCACAGTTATCAGTCCTTTCAATGTCGCTTTGTGGGCGATGTCAGTTCATCTGTGGTGCGCAAGCCCCGGGCATGTCACTTGAGATCGATGCAGACCAGCTCTTTTTCGTTACGAATGAAGAGCCTGCCGTCGGCGACGGCCGGCTGTGTCCAGCATTGGGCCGTTGACGAAATGACTCGACCGGTAAAAGGACGGATCCGCGCCAGCTCCTCATACTCCTTCGGGTTGGATTTCAACAGCACCACGTCCCCGGTGTCACCGTGGAGGCCGATCAGAAGGCCGTCCACGCTCACCATCCCGCCGCCCTCCAACATGACGTGTTTCCACATGGTGTTGCCGGTCTTGGCGTCCAGACAGGGTATCTCATAGTAGTATCCGCCGCCCCGGTAGGTGTGGCCGCCGCCATACAGGAATCCGTCCACGTACAGGGGCGAGTTGAATGCGCAAAGTACGCCTCCCGGGGGGACTTTGTCGTCGACTTTCCAAAGCAGGGTGCCTTCGCTCGACACCATATAGGAGCCGCCGGCGCCGGAGTCGGAGAAAAAGATGTTATCGCCTACGGCCACGGGAGTGGTTATGCGGACGGGATTTTGGCCGGCGATAGGCAGCTTCCACAGCAGTTGGCCGTTATCCGGGTCCAGGCACGTGAGCCCTTCCGTGGACTGGAACAGACACCGGCGCTTGCCTTTCAAGACGGCAACCGTCGGCGTGGCAAACACCGCCACGCCACTGCCGGGGGCTTTCCACACATCAGCCCCGGTCTCCTTGTCATAGGCCACCACGCCGGCATCCGGGAGGCCGGCTATGATGATCACGTTGTTGCCGTCAATCACCGGCGACGTGTAGAAGTCGCTACGGCCGGCGATCACCGGCGATGTCCAGACCTGCTTTGCGAGGTTGCGCATCCAGACCCTGGTTCCCTTTTCGGCATCGATGCAATGCAACTGTCCTTCGCGATCCAGTGTGTATACGCGTTTGCCGTCGCAGGCGGGCACGGAAGCCGTGAAGCCCCACTCCCATGACTTGAACGTTGTAGGGTATTTGTACTGCCAGATGTCCTTGCCCGTCTTCACGTCGATCGCGCGGACGATCTCGTGGTCTTCCTTGTGATTGTGATCGCTGATGAACAACTTGCCGCCCACGATGCACGGGCCGGCAAAACCGCCGTCCGACATGGTGACGCGCCACAGTTCCTTCGGCGGGTTCCATTGCCAGCCCTTGTTGATGCCCTTGTCCGGCGCGGTGTTGTTGCTGTTGGGTCCCATGAAATGCGGCCAATCGCCCGCCTGGACGATGGGGCCCAAAGCCGACGCAATCAGGAGAAGGAGCAGTGAACGGAAAGTCTTCCCCCACTCGCACCGACCTCCGATCGAAAAGATGCCAATGATGCCTTGCATAGCGCAAGCCTCCAGTTCAAAAACGGCATTCGGCGAGGGCGGCACCTGTATTCGATGCCGGTTTGGCGGTCCCCGGTTCGCCTCAGTCTCAGAGCCCGCCTGAGCCTCCCTTGAAATGAGAACGAAGAGCACCAAGACGGGCTGCGGCGAAATAAGATGGAGCGGGTGATGGGATTCGGACCCACGACAACAACGTTGGCAACGTTGTGCTCTACCAACTGAGCTACACCCGCTCGCGATCGAACCTCAATTGTGCCTCTTGCACGCAGTGGTGCTGGTGCGAGAGGGGGGACTCGAACCCCCATACCTTGCGGTACTGGATCCTAAGTCCAGCGCGTCTGCCAGATTCCGCCACTCTCGCGGCCGTATGCCCGGCCCGCCCGCGCTGCGGCATCCGAGGGGCCGCGGCAGGCTCCGGCGTCGGGCCCGAGCGGCATTCCCGCACAGGCAGGCGCGTGCCTGGTGCGCCCTGAGGGAATCGAACCCACGACCCGCTGATTAAGAGTCAGCTGCTCTACCGGACTGAGCTAAGGGCGCCCGCCATTCCCTCCTATCATAGCAGTGCTGCACGGCAAAGTCAAGGAAAACCCGCCGCGCGCTGGACTAGGCGCCGCTCCGCCGCCGGAAGCCCAGGCCTCCTGCTTGTCTTGCATCTGTATTGTAGGGATCGCCGACAGGCCTGTGAAGCGGTTCCTGCCTCGTGCGCCCACTGTCTCCCGCCGTTCCCGCAACTCTGGCCTCTTGACGGACTCGGGTGCAGTGGAAGGGGGGAAGGCGTGGACCGGTGGATCGCGCTCAGACGTCGACCTCGGCGAACTCGGAAGCGTACTTCACCAGGCCGCCGCCTTCCGGCAGCCCGCCGGGGCGAAGCTCGACGACCATGAACTCTTCGTCCACGCCGTACTCGTTGCCCAGGCCGAACTCGCTCGCGCGCCGGAAGCCGAAGCGCCTGTAGAAGGCCGGCGCCCCCAGCACGACGGCGAACGGCTGCCCCGCCCGCCGGCACGCCGCCAGGCCCCGCCTCACGAGCAGCGAGCCGATGCCGCGGCCCTCGTGGGTTGGCAGCACCGCCAGCGGCGCAAGCCCCGCGCCCATCGTGATCGAAGCCGACGACACGCACACGCGGCTGAAGAGGATGTGCCCGACGACGCGGCCTTCGGCCTCGGCCACGAGCGATACGACGATCTTGCGGCGGGCGCGGAGCAGCTCGACGAGGCGGGCCTCAGAGAGCGTGGGGAACGCCTGCTCGTGGATCGCCCGCATGGCTGCGGCATCTGCTTCGCGTTCCGGCCTGACACAGACCTTCAGATCCATCACCGGCGGCCCCTGTGACCCGCTGCGCCCCGCGTGGAAAGCCCCCGAGGGCAGCTTTGAACCCGACGACTCATTGTAGCCGGCTCCGGCGGGCGTTTCAATGGCTTGTCCCATTCGAAAGGCCCATTTGAACTTGACTTTTGCCGGTTCCGGTGGTAGCATACGTTTTTCTGCCGGTCAGCCGCACGCATCGCTCCGCCCGGCGCGCCGCCCCGCGTCGGTGCGCGCTCCGGCGGTGACGGGGGATCTCAACGAATGCCGACCGTTGTCATGAAGTTCGGCGGGACGTCGGTGGCCGACGCACCCCGCTGCCTCAACGCCGCGCGCCGCATCGTGCAGGCCAAGCTCGACGGCAACCGGGTCGTGGCCGTGGTTTCGGCCCGGGGCGACACCACCGACGACCTCTACAAGATGGCTTACGAGATCAGCGACAGTCCCTCGCACCGCGAACTGGACATGCTCGTGTCGACCGGCGAGCAGATCTCCGCCGCCCTCATGGCCATCGCCATCAACAAGCTCGGCCACCGGGCGATCTCGCTGCTGGGCCTCCACATGGGAATCGTCACCGACTGCTCGTTCGGCAAGGCGCGCATCGCCGCGATCCAGCCTCGGCGGATCATCCAGGAGTTGGATGCCGGCTGCATCGTCATCGCCGCGGGCTTCCAGGGCACCACGCCGGACTTCGAGATCACGACGCTGGGCCGCGGCGCGTCCGACACCACCGCCGTCGCCATCGCCGCCGCCATCAAGGCCGACGTCTGCGAGGTTTACAAGGACGTCGACGGAATCTTCACGTCGGACCCCCGCATCGTGCCCGACGCCCGCAAGCTCGACACGATCTCGCACGAGGAGATGCTGGAGCTCTCCAGCCTCGGGGCCGGCGTGCTCCACTCGCGCTCCGTCGAGCTGGCCAAGAAGTTCAAGGTGCCCCTGTGCGTGCGGTCGAGCTTCAACAACAACACGGGAACTCGCGTGATCGAGGAGGCAAGCAAGATGGAATCGGTTATCGTGCGCGGCGCGGCCATCAACACCGATGAGGCAAAGGTGACCGTCATCGACGTGCCTGACCAGCCGGGCATCGCCGCGAATATCCTCGAGAAGGTCTCCAACCGCAACGTCAACCTCGACATGATCGTGCAGAACGTGGGGCGCGACGGCAGGGCCGACGTCACCTTCACCGTGATGAAGACCGACCTCCCTGCGGCCCTCGACGCCTGCAGGCAGGCGGCGAAGGAGCTGGGCGCCGCCAGCGTCGTCGCCGACGACGACATCGCGAAGATCTCCGTCGTCGGCGTCGGCATGCGCAGCCACTCGGGCGTCGCGTCCAAAATGTTCAAGGCGCTCGCGGATCAGAAGATCAACATCCAGATGATCAGCACGTCCGAGATCAAGATCTCCTGCGTGGTGCAGAAGAGCCGCGGGGCCGACGCCCTCAGGGCCATCCACGCCGCCTTCGAGCTGCACAAGCCCGAGGAAGAGCGCAGCTACTCGACCGGGACGCTGCACCCGGGCGCCTTCCGGGAAGGGCTCTGAACCGGGCGCGCGCCCGGGCACGATCTGATCCTCTGCACCGAACAACAGCCGCCCATGGTTGATCCGGCTCCGCCGCGCCGCCTGCGGCCGCCGGGCCTGACGAGGAACCAATGGAACAGGAATTGAGCACGAGATACTCGCCCGCGGAAGCCGAGGCGAAGTGGTACGCCTTCTGGGAGGAGCGGGGCTACTTCCACCCCGAGCCCGATGCTTCGCAGAAGCCCTACACCATCGTCATCCCCCCGCCCAACGTCACCGGCGTCCTCACCATCGGCCACGTGCTCAACAACGCCCTCCAGGACATCCTCGTCCGCTGGCGGCGCATGCAGGGCCGCAACACGCTCTGGGTGCCCGGCACCGACCACGCCGGCATCGCCACGCAGAACGTGGTGGAGAAGGAACTCGCGAAGGAAGGGCTGACGCGCTACGACCTCGGCCGCGAGAAGTTCGTCGAGCGCGTCTGGCAGAAGAAGCACCAGCACCACGGCGTGATCACGGCGCAGCTCAAGCGCCTCGGCTGTTCGTGCGACTGGCAGCGCGAGCGCTTCACCCTCGACGAGGGCCTCTCCCGCGCCGTGCAGGAGGTGTTCGTCCACCTCTACAACAAGGGCCTCGTCTACCGCGACAGCTTCATCATCAACTGGTGCCCGCGCTGCCGCACCGCGCTCTCGGACGAGGAGTCCGAGCACCGCGAAGTGGAAGGCTCCCTCACCTGCATCCGCTACCCGCTGGCCGACGGCGAGGGCTCCGTGGTGGTCGCCACCACGCGGCCCGAGACGATGCTGGGCGACACCGCCGTGGCCGTGCACCCCGAGGACCCGCGCTACCAGGACATCGTGGGCCGCAAGGTGATGCTGCCGTTGATGGACCGCGAGATCCCCGTCATCGCCGACGAGGCCGTTGACCCGCGTTTCGGCACCGGGGCCGTCAAGGTCACGCCGTCGCACGACCCCAACGACTTCGAGATGGGCCGCAAGCACAAGCTCGAGTTCATCACCGTCATCGGCGAAGACGGCACGATGACCACGGCCGCCGGAAAGTACGCCGGCATGGACCGCTTCGCCTGCCGCAAGCAGGTGGTAAAGGATCTCGAGGAGCTGGGGCTGTTCGTCGACCGCAAGCCCCACGTGCATTCCGTGGGCCACTGCTACCGTTGCGACACCGTGGTGGAGCCCTACCTCTCGCGCCAGTGGTTCGTCCGGATGAAGCGCCTCGCCCAGCCCGCTATCCGCGCCGCCCGCGACAACCGCATCGCCTTCTACCCCGAGCGCTGGACCAAGGTCTACTTCTCCTGGCTCGAAAACGTGCGCGACTGGTGCATCTCCCGCCAGATCTGGTGGGGGCACCGCATCCCCGCCTACTACTGCCGCGACTGCGACCAGACCATCGTCGCCGTCACCAAACCCGAGCGCTGCACGTGCGGCTCCGCCAACATCGAGCAGGACAACGACGTGCTCGACACCTGGTTCTCCTCGTGGCTGTGGCCGTTCTCCACCCTCGGCTGGCCCGAACGCACGCCCGACCTCGACTACTACTACCCGACCGACACCCTCGTGACCGCGCCCGACATCATCTTTTTCTGGGTCGCGCGCATGATCATGGCCGGCCTCGAGTTCATGCACGACATCCCCTTCAGCAGCGTCTACCTCCACGGCGTCGTGCGCGACGAGCAGGGCCGCAAGATGAGCAAATCGCTGGGCAACTCGCCCGATCCCATCGCCGTCATGGATAAGTACGGGGCCGACGCCCTGCGCTTCAGCATCATCCTCATCACCGCCCAGGGCCAGGACGCCTTCTACTCCGACGAGAAGGTCCAGATCGGCCGCAACTTCGCCAACAAGGTCTGGAACGCCTCCCGGCTCGTGCTGATGACGCTGGCGGAGGCGCCGGACTGCGACACGTCGGCCGCGCCGCCCGACGACGCCCTCGCCGTCGAAGACCGCTGGATCCTCAGCCGCCTCAACAGCGCCGCCGAGGCCGTCGCCGCCAACCTCGAGAAGCTCCTCTTCAACGAGGCCGCACGCGCCGTCTACGAGTTCACCTGGCACGAGCTGTGCGACTGGTACCTCGAGATCATCAAGCCGCGGCTCTACTCAAAGGCCGCGTCCGGCCCCGAGGCCGAATCCCGCCGCGCCGCCCAGGCCGTGGTGGTCCACGTGCTCGACTCGGCCCTGCGGCTGCTGCACCCCTTCGCACCGTTCGTCACCGAGGAGGTCTGGCAGCAGCTCGCCAAGCAGTGCCCCCGGCGCGGCCTGCCGGCGGCCACCCCCGCCGCCCAGAGCATCATGATCGCCCCATGGCCGCAGGCGCACCTGCCGTGGACGCAGCCCGACCTCGACGCGCGCTTCGCCGCCGTGCAAGACATCATCCGCTCGGTCCGGAACATCCGCGCGAAGACGAACATCCCCGAGCGCAAGCCGCTGGCGGCGACGGTTTCGGTGGCCGATGCCGCCGCGCAACGGGCCGTCGAGCAGGGCCGCGACCTCATCGCGCGCCTCGCCTCCATCGAGTCGCTGAACATCGGCGTGGATCTGCCCAAGCCGCCCTCCTCGGCCGCCGAAGTGGTGGGCACGATGCAGGTCTACGTGCCGCTGGCGGGCGTGATCGATATCGGCGTGGAGCGCCAGAAGGCGGCCAAGCAAATCGAGACCGCCGAGAAGCAGCTCGCCGGCATCAAGGCCCGCCTCGCCAACAGCGACTTCCTCGAGAAGGCCCCCAAGGCCGTCATCGACCGCGAACGCGAGCGCGAGAACGAACTCGTCGTCCAGATCGCCAAGCTCAACGAGCACCTGAAGGAACTGGGGTAAGCCCGGGCTGGCCTTCACGATTGTAAGATGCGGGCCGCCCGCGTGTTTCATCATGTGAGCGATGCCGCGCCCCGCGGCAGCCGCATACGCGCGTTCGCCCTTTGCCAAGGGATGCCCCATCGTGGACGACGACCTCCGGCTCATGCTCGG
>Ga0172364_10003237_pt1 | contig 12984 bp, 19 predicted proteins | sample LakKivSesite10cm_FD_114545 | JGI IMG/M metagenome (GOLD analysis project Ga0172364, IMG submission 114545) | Sediment microbial communities from Lake Kivu, Rwanda - Sediment site 10cm | ecosystem: Environmental > Aquatic > Freshwater > Lake > Sediment | place: Rwanda: Western Province, Lake... | reverse complement strand
GGCGGGCGGGATCGTGTACTCCATGTACGGGCGCGAGTCGGTGGTCTTACCGGCGCCAGCGCCGGACGTCGGGAGGTCTGCGAACGACATGCCGAGACGGTACACCGCCCCACGCGCGCGCGGTAGCCTCTACCCGTGATCGACTTCCTGTCCGACCCCTCGAAGCTGGTCGCCGACCTCGCCGACGTCTCGCTCGACCACACGCTCCACGACCGCCTCGTCCGCCAGCACCTCGGGCACACCGTCCTCCACACCTCCCACGGATGGGCGCTCCTCCTCGTCGCGTACCGGACGTGGGGCGAGGGAGGGTGGGGGCACCCCGAGTACCGACTCACCCGCTGGCGACGCCTGCACGGGACGTGGAGGCACCACGACAGGTTCCAGATCCGACCCTCCCACATCGCCGCCATCGCCGCGCTCGGGCAGGACTTCACCGACGCGATCGAGGCCGCCGTCCCCCCCGAGGAGCGCACGCGGGTCAAGATCCGCGAGTCGATCGAGTCCTACCGCGCCCGAAAGGCCGACAGCTCCCCCGGGGATGGGGGCGGCACCGAGCCCCCACCTATAACGCAAACGTAACACTAAAAGCCTTGGCCGCCGGCGGGGGTGGGTCTATACCTAACCCACCGAGGGCGACGGAGCCCTCCACCACCCCCGCCGAGACACAGACCATGGCCCGCCAGCTCCTCCAGAAAGCCACAAAGACCCTGAACTTTGCCCCCGTGGAGGGGACGCGCTCGCTGTGCGCGGAGATCGATACCGACGTGGACGACGCTGTGTACGGGCGCCAGCGCGCCACCGTGTACGCCACGATCCGCCCCTCCCGCTCCGCGGAGGGCTTCGACCTCGCGATGGTGTGCGAGATCCCGGACTGCTCGACCTCCGTGTACTGCCGCACCCTCGCGACGGCGGAGGATGCGACCAGCCTCGCCGGGCACGCCCTCATCGGGTTCCGTGCTCGGGGGCACGTGCGGGCGAGCTAGCGGAGCGGCCCGCTAGGGCCGCGTCCTACGGGCGCGAGGGCGAGGGCGTACTTCGGGCGCCTCGTCCTCCCCCGCGGGAACCTCGGGCACGGGTAGCGCGCCTGCGGGCTCCTCCTCGGGGGAGCTCCCCCACGAAGGGGCGTCGGCGGGCGCCTCGTGCCCGAGCACGTCGAGCACCTCGATCTGCCGCTGCGCGAGGAGCGAAGGGAGCGCGGTCGTCGAGAGCGCGTGATCCCACACCTCCCCCGCGACGATGTGCTGCCCGCAGGGGAGCAGGAGCGTCCCGACCGTGATCGGGTGCGGGAGCCGGGAGAGGATCAGGTAGCGGTGCCCCATCGCCCGACCCTCACAGAATCCGGTAATCGCTCGCCATCCCCGTCAGGGAGAACGACACGTACTCGTCTCGGCCGCCGATCTCGAAGGGGACGCTCTCGAAGTACACGTCCGCGATTGCGATCGTCGGGAAGTCACCATTCGGAAAAGCGAACGACCCCGCCACGTCGAGACGCACCGCACCACCCGCGCGACGCTGCGCGCGAGCGACGATCGCCTCCGCAAGCTCGATCGCCTGTTGGTTGGTGAGGTGGCCCTCGACCTCGACCTTGACGCCGTTGAAGATCGCGTCGTAGCGGTTGCTCACCTCGCCGAGATACCCCTCCTCTAGCTGGTCGAGCACGAACTCGATCGTGGCGGACTGGATCGTCTCGATCCGCGTGAGGAGCGAGCCGTCTTGAATGATGGAGATCGACACCTCCTGGCCTTTGATGCGCTGTTGGGGCATGGGGAGATCCTCGGGGGGCTACGGGTGCGAGCGGGGGCGAGAGGGGATCAGGCGATCTGGTCGATCGTCACCGTGGTACCGACCTCGGTGCGGAGCACGATCGAGTCGATCGAAGCGAACAGCCGGACCTTGATGTTCACGATCTGGAACCCGAGGGAGCGCAGCTCCGCGGTCGTGTCGTCCACCACGGAGAACGCCTCGATGCGCGACGCCTCGGGCTGGTTCGGGCTGCGCAGGATCTCCAGGAACGACTCCAGGGTCGAGAGGAACGCCCGGCGCCGCGAGGGGGTGTTCAGCTTCTTGACGTAGCTTGCGGAGATGTCCGCGAAGCTCGCGATCAGGAAGTCGCCCATGTACCGCCGCTTCGCGTCCGCGAGCGAGGGGTCGATCGCGGGGTTCACCGAGGTCACGTCCGACTGATACACGAGCCCGGCAGTGCGATCCGCACGGAGCGCGATCACGCCGTTCGCCTTGAAGTTGATGTAATCGTCGATCGTGAGCCCGATCCCGCCGCGCTCCGGGTCGTAGGCTGCCTCCAGGGAGAGGAGGTTCAGTGCGCCGACCGGGGTGTCGGAGAGCCGCTGCCCGGCGTTCTCCTCGGGGGGCAGGAGCGAGCGGACCGAGGCGTAGTAGCTGTCCGCCTTCACGTCGATCACGCCGTCCGCGGTGAAGCCGGGGCCGCGAGCCGCCGCGTCGTTGCCGACCCGAGCGATCTCGGGGATCAGGGTCGAGCCGCCGGGGAAGGCGTAGAACACCCGCTCGTCGCGGTTCGCGCCCACACCGATCCCCGACGAGGCGAGCGCGTCGGTGCGCGAGGTGCCGATCGGGGGCGCCGCGACGAACTTGCGCGGGCGGTGCCCCGAGCGGGTCGCCTCGACCGCGTTCTCGCGCCCGGTTCGGTGGATCGTCGCGGTCGCGCGCGCCGAGAACGCCTCGTCGATGATCACCGGGGCGCCGTTGATTCCGATCGTCGCCGCGAAGGCGTCCGCGTACCGCTGGTCCATCTGGACGTTCGAGAGGCGAGAGATCGCCGCCGCGTTCGTCGCGGTCCACACGTCGGGGAGCACGTCCACGACCTGCGTGATCGTGCCGATCGCAGCCGTCGGCGCCGAGTCGGTGTCGATCGCAGGCCGCACCTTGAAGGTGAAGGGGCCACCACCGCGCACCGTCGCCGTCTCCGTCGTGAGCCACAGCGTCTGCGTCGCGGTGTCGCGGAGTAGCGTGCCCGCAGGGACCGTCGCGTCCACCTGCGCCGCTGCGCTCACGAGGAGCCCGACCGTGAGCCCGAGGGCGGTCGCGGTGCCGGTCACGGCCGACACCTCGATCGTCCCGGTGCCCGGCGTAGAGGAGTTGAAGATCCGCAGCCGCCCGTCCACCACGCCCGCGCCCACGCCCGTCAGCGCGTCGAGGATCGTCGCCGCCTCGCTCGCCTGCACCTGCGCGATGTTCGCGACGTTGCCCGACCCGAGAGCGGTGCCCGCGAGCTGCCCGATCGTCGCCGCCCCGGTACCGCCCACGACCTCGATCGTGCCCGCGGTGCCCGCGACGATGGAGCGGAGGTTGACCTCCGCGCCCGCCACCACCGCGATGTCGGAGGCGGTCTGCGCGTTGATCTCCGCGACGACCTGCGTGTTCGTCTGCGCCGCGGCGGTGAACACCACCACCTGCGTCGGCCCGCCATCGACCTTGATCTCCAGCGTCTCCCCGCCGAGGAAGCCCGTCGGGAAGGTACCCGACGCGCCCGCCTTGACCGCGCGCGCCGCGGTGAAAGTCGCCGTGACGGCCGCGCCACCGTTGATCTCCACGTCCACCGTGTCGCCGGTCGTCATGGAGTACGGGCCGACAGCGCCAGTGAGCGAGGCGTTCTTGGTGAACGTCACCTCGCCCGCCGAGGAGTCCACCCGGACGATGATCAGCCCCGCGAACCGCTTGTTTCGGAGCGCGATGAACCCGTTACCCTCCCACGTCGTCGAGGCGCCCGCGCTCCGCTGCGCGACCGGGTAGAGGCTCGGGGCACCCCCCTTGGTGAACCCCAAACCGCCGAAGGTGTCCGAGAGGTCCGAGCCGCCGAACACCTGGATCGGGGTGTTGACCGGGCCGTCCTCGAACTCGCCGATGCACGCGCAGACGATCGTGCCCGCGCCGAGCGGGATCGCAGGCGGAGGAATGTCGATGACGTTGATCGACTCGATGTTCCCCAGCACGTTGAAACCGGGGAACGAGTTGAATACGCGACGGAATCCTGCCATGGGTGCGGTCCTCGGGGGTCGAGCGGGAGAGGGCTAGGTGCGACCCTATCACGGGTCCGGGGTGACATCCTCGCCGACCTCCAGGGCCGGGAGGGGGCCGCGGTACTCCGCGGGGAGGGAGGTCGCGGAAACGACCGGTATGTCTGCGGCGATGATCGCCTCCAGATCCCAGTGATTCGATCTCGCCTCGTCGGCGTCGTCTGGGTAGGCGATCGAGGTGAGCATGTAGCGCGCCACGCGGTCGTAGTAGGGGGTGATCTGCACCCTCCGCCCGCGACGCTCCGAGAGGGGCTCGGCGAGAAGCGCCTCCTCCAGCGCGCGCCGCACCCCCGCCCGGTCGTCCTTGGTCCCGAGGCGGCAGATCACCCGGAGCGAAGCCTGCATGTGCGCGAGCTTGCGGAGCACGTACCCGCGGGACGTGTACGCCGCGGCGTCCTCGGTGTCGTCGAGGTAGGAGACGAGATCCTCAGCGTCGTACGTCGCGGGCGCAGCCTGCGCGATGGTGAACGACGGGATCGGTACTTGATCCTCGCTCATGTCCGGCCAGTCGAGCATGACCCGCGACACCGCCATCTCCCGCGCCTCGACGCGCCCCGATCGGAGGTACTCCTCGGTATCGAGCGACACCGGGCGGAGAGAAGCCAAGATCTGCCACATCCCGATCTGCACCGCCGTAAGCGCGTCGAGCGACGCGAGCCCCCCCACCGTCGGCCACGTCGGAGGCGTGAACACGAGCACCGAGTCCTTGCGCGCGTCCGCGGGAGCAGGGACGCGCGTGTCGTCGGGGTTCGCGATGGTGCGGGGGTAGTAGACGGGCACTAGACCCTCCCGAGGCGAGCGGCGAGGCGGGATAGCTCGCCGTAGGTGTGGCGCCGCCAGTTGTCACGGGTGCGGCGCGCGGTCGTACCCATGATGGGCTTCGGGCGGATCCCGCGTCGAGCGATCGATCGCGCGATCGCGAACGCCCGCGACCTGCCGCCGGAGATCCCCTTGACCTCCATCCATCGCTCGATCGCGTACACCGGTGGAGGTCGAGCACCCGCGCGGCGCCCCGCCTCGACGAAGATCGAGTGCTTCACGCGCGACCCGACCGCCGCGATCGGTGTGGGTTTCCTCCCCTTTGCGATGCCCGCGAGCTTGATCCACGACCACGAGCGCCGGTAGTCGCCCGTCGCGATCGGCTTCGGGACCGTCCGGTGAACCTCGGAGCGCGCAACCTCGGGAGCCTGCGACGCTGCGCGGTGCCCCGCCTGGACGATCGCCCGCAGGATCGCACCCCCCAGCCCGCCAGGCCCTAGAGCCCGCCGGAGAGCTCGAGCGTCGCGCGTGCGCCCGACCCTCATCGCCGCAGTACCTCCGTTTTGGACACCGGGCCGGTGAGCGGCCGGAAGGTCTGGTCTGCCCCGCTCACCGAGCGGGGCACCTCCTGGTCCACGATCCGCACCACGTACTGAAACCCCGGAGCATCCCAATGAGGGAGGCTCGCGATCGTGAACCTCCGCGGGAGCGGCTGCTCGCCCGCGCACCGCGGGTACCGCCGCACCTCATAGAAGAAATCCCACCCCGAGGGGAGCGGCGCGCCGTCGAGGTACCCGCGGAGGTCGCCCTCGTCCACCTGCACCGGGGAGATGTTCGTCAGCGTCACCTGCCCGTCGGGGCGTAGGCCGGTCGGGTCGAGCACCACGTCCACGGAGGCGAGGGACGACACCTTGACCGGCATCAGCTCGATCCGCTTGCGCTCGACGTACCGCTGCGTCGCGTCGCGCTCGACCCATACGAGCCAGACCCGGTACGACCGGAACCCGACCTCGTGCGCGACGCGGCGCCCGATGTCGATCAGCCCCTGGAGCGTCGCGCCAGGGGAGGCTTGGTACTCGCAGTCGTAGATCGGTTGATTGCCCGGCCCGATCGGCCCGCATGGTCCGAACTGATCCGGTCGCTCCTCGCGGGTAATCGTCCGCACCGGCCCGTACCGCCGCGCCAGGAACTCCGCGAGCGCCTCGCACGCCGCGCCCGCTTGGTACACGCCGCGACAGACCCGATCGATCTGCGCTACGTCCACGCGGCAGTCGAGCGCCGCGTCCGGCCCGATCGGGTTCGGCGTGCGCACGCCCGGCCCGTCGCACCCCGTCCCGCTAGGACCGAGCGCGAGCGTCGTCGGGTAAGCGCAGCCGCACCCGCTCATACCGTCTTGACGTGCACCTCGACCGTCGCCGTCCCCACAGGGGCCGACCACGTGTCGAAGGCGAGGATGTAGGTGCCAGGCGGCACCGTGGCGAGAGGGACGAACAGCGGCTCTCCGAGCGTGAGTGCGAGAGCGGACGAGAGCGCAGAGGCGAGCACGCGGCGCTCTTTACCCAGAGCCGCCAGCTCGAAGTAATCGACGTTCACGGAGCCGGTCGTCGTGATCACCGCGCCCGCGGAGTTGCGCGCGATCGCCACGATCACGTGCCCCGCCGCGTCGGAGTTTGCGCCGGGCGGCGTCGCATCGACCACGAGCGCCGGGAGGGCCGCGAGTTGCCCGGTGTACGGGCTCGCGTCGTCAGCGAGGGGAGCGGCGAGGGTGCGGATCAGGGAGTAGACGGGGACGCTCATAGGGGCTCCGAGACGAACACGCCCCGCGTCATGCGTTGGTGACGGAGCGAGAAGGGGTTGATCGGCACGCCGAACACGTCCGCAAGCGTCCGCGCCCATAGTTGGTACTGGTCCTCCAGCTCATGAAGCGCGCCCGCGATGTCGAAGCGGATCCCCGTCTCGGCGGTCACGATCCCGAGCCGCCCCCGCTGTTGCGAGAGCTGGTCCTCGATGCAGTCCAGCTCTCGCACCGCCCGCCGCGCCGTGTCCTCCGCTTCAGGCAGGATCGAGTTCATCGCCGACTCCAGAATGAACAGCGGCTGCGAGGCCGCCGGCAGGCCGAGGAAGATCGACCGCCCCGGCGCCGTGTTCAGGTACCCGAGGTGGTACCGGATACGCTCGCGCTCCTGGAGAGAGAGGGCCACGGGAGCACCCTACCACGCCACCGAGGTACCCTCAGTCGTCGAGCAGGCTCGCCGCCTGCGACATCGCCGACTCCGCCGCCCGGAGGCGGGCGAGCCGCTCCTCCACCGCCCGCACCTCCCGCTGTTGGGCGAGGATCGCGGCGTCGTCCCGCCGCGGCTCGGGCGCCCCGAGGAGCAGCCCGTACCGCACGTAGGTCGCGAGGTCGCGGTACATGTCCGCCCGCACCGTCCGGCCCGCGGGGAGCACCGACCCATCCGGGTGCCGCCAGTCCGCGAGCACCGTCAGCTCCACGTAAGGGTTCGCCGCGATCACCTCCTCCAGCGTCTCCGCCGGGATCGCCCGGTAGCTCGGAGGCAGCGCGAACCGCAGCTCGCCCACCGACTTCTCGACCTGCTCGAAACGCGCCTGGAGCGCGCGCACCTCCTCGCGGAGCTTCGCGAGGTTGGAGGATTCGTTCTGCGACATCGACCTCACGATACACGAGCGCCCCCGACCGTACCAGACGACCGGGGGCGCCGTGAGGCTAGGGAAGGGGAGGATCACGCCTTTCCGGTGTCGGGCGCCCCGTACCGCTTCATCGCGGCGGTGAGGCGCTCCTTGCCCGAGTCGTTCATCGTGCTCGGGATCATCGAGACGCCCTGATCCCCCGTCGGTGCCGCGAGGCGTCCGGGGAGGTTGGTCAGGGTCGTACCGCTGCCGGTCGCCTTCTCGCTCGTGTCGGCAGACCCGCCGCGAGCACCCGCGGGGTTGTCTCCGACCATGTTGCCGCCGCTCTTGACGGTCATCTTGCTCTCGGTGGGGAACGGGGGCTTCTGCATGGGGGTCGTCTCCGCGGTAGAGGTCGAAGGGGTCCGGTCGAACCCGCCGCGCCCCGGACCGTCCTTAGGCTGCGCGAGTCGGCCGGTCCGGGGGTTGTACGCGATGGGCATGGTCAGCTCGCGAGGAAGATCAGAACGCGCCGGTGTCGGCCGCCAGGTAGGTCGCCAGGCCGGCCGGGAGCACGGTCTTCACGACCTGGTACCCGGTGACGGCGGAGGCGAAGGTCAGGGTCGCGACCCCGTTCGACGAGTAGGCGATCGACACCTCGCCCGCGCCAGGGGTTCCGGTCACGATCGCGAGAGCGGAGGTGCCCGCCGCGTCCGCCACCGAGAGGATCGCGCCCGCCTCGGGCTCGACCTGCACGGTGTTAGAGGCGACGGTCCGCGAGATCACCCGCGGGATCATCCCCGCGATCAGGTCGCCCGCGGGGATCTGCCGGAGCAGGTCCGCGATGCTGTTCGGGTTCGCGAGGTTGATCGCGTCTTGGTTGGTGAGGTTCGCCATGGTCGTGTCTCCGAGGTGCTCAGGGGGATCAGAAGTTGGCACCCGACTCGATCACGACCGCACGCTTGAAGCGCGCACCCGTGAGGCCCGAGAGCAGGTCGGTCGGGATACCGAAGTCGAGCGAGGCCGACCACGACTGCGAAACGACCTGCTGGAGCCGGTCGAGCGGCGAGCGGATGATGTACCGGGTCCGCTCGATCGGAACCTCGATCCCGTTGTTGACGACGCGGAAGGCGCCGATCCGGCCGGTCGCGCCCGCCTCGCTCATGTACTCGGCGTTCTCGTCGATCCACTTCTCCATCATCGAGCCGCCGCCGGTGACGATGGTGCGGAGCACGGGCACGCCCGAGAGGTTGCGCGTCTCGGCGTAGATCTCGCGGCCGAGGCGAGCAGCACCACGAGTGGTGATCTGCGTGCCGGTGTTCTCGAAGCTCGGGCTCTCCGAGTTGGTGAAGAAGATGCACCCGAGCATCATCCCCACCGCGAACCGCTCGTACCGGATCCCGTCCGGCAGCGACTGGTTCAGCCGCTGGAACTCGTTGTCCGAGAACAGCTGCGACACCGCGAGGGGGTCGAGGTGGACGTGGTAGTACCCGTCCTCGTGAGTCGGCACCCGGTTGCGCTGCATGAGCGCGACCGCGTTGCGAACGTCGCGAAGGGTCAGCGTCGAGAGCGACGTCAGCCCGTCCACGGTCGCCGCACCGCCAGCGCGCACGATCGTCGGGGCGTCCGCCGCGAGCACGCGGGCGTTCGCGGCGAAGGTCTGCGCCACCGAGAGGGTCAGGGTACCGGGGCCGAACGGGACGAGCGGGTCAGCCGCAGCCGCGCCCACGACGTTCACGGTGCCGGCCACGCCCGAGATCGTCGCGATCTTCGGGTTGGTGGGGCTCACCGGGACCGCCTGCCCGTTCACCACGACGGTCGTGAACCCGTTGATCGAGGCGACGGAGACGGTCGTGGTGGCCGCCCCGAGGGCGGTCGTCACGGTGTCGCCGCCGAGGTAGGAGCAGTAGAGCTTGTTGCGCGCGAGCCGGTTCAGGGTCTGCCCGGCGTTCAGACCGAGGGTCTTTGCGTTGCGCAGGAACAGGCTCGCGAGCGCGGTGCGGCTCGCGGGCATCGAGGTGTCCAGGGTCTTGCTGTACTGCGCCGCGTTGACCTCCCACTGCTCGTAGGACACCTGCTCGGGGAGCGGGTCAGCGCCGGGGGTCAGCGGGGTGGGGTCCACCGCGAGGAGCGAGGAGCGGGTGTAGATCTGCCGCTCGCCGAGGTTCGCCTCCCACCGCTCAGGCACCGCGTCGGCGCGAAAGAGCAGCTCGGGGAAAAGGGCGTCGTGGTACTCGCGCGCCAGGGTGTTGTCCTGGACGATCGCGTCGAGGAATCCGAGTGAGGGGAGGATGCTGCCGAGGGTCGCGGCCATGGTGGGTCAGTCTCCGGTCGAGGGGGGCGGGGGTCGCTCAGTGGATTCCGTGCGTCTCGCGCCGGTACCGCTTGTACTCCTGGGGGGTCATCTTCATCGTGTCAACCGCAGGGGCCGGAGAGGGCACCGCGGGAGCCTCGGTCGCCTTCGCCGATGCGGGGATCGTCGTAGCAGGCGGTCGCGGAGCCTCTCCAGCGGCCGGACGCGCGAGGTAGTCGTGCTTCGCGAGAACTGCGCGCGTCGCCTCGATCGCATCTCCTGCGGACTGGTCCGCGAGCATCCGCCGGACCTGGTACGCGAGGAACTCCCGCGCCTCGGCGTCGCGGAGCACCACTCCCGCGGAGACGAGGGAGGTCGCGATGTCGCGATCCGTCTCGACCTCGCGGGCGCGCGCCTCGATCTCCGCGATCTTCGCCGCCGCCTCGTCGCGCTCCAGCTTGAGCCGCTCGACCTCCTCCATGCGGGCGCGGCGAGCCTGCTCCTCCGCGTCCGCCTTCCACTTCGCTTTCTCCGCCTCCAGCTCGCGGGCGACCCGAGCCTTGAATTCGCGCGCGAAGGCGGCGTCCGAGAGCACGTCGTCGAACGTCAGCGTGTCCGCGTCGGGGGCCGCCGGGGCCGCGGTAGAGGGCTCGGTGGGAGCCTCGGGGGCCTTCGCCGTCTCGGCGGAGGCGGGGGGCGCCTCGGGGGTGATCACCGGCGGGGTAGCTGCGGGGTATTCGTCTCGGAGTCGTGCCACGTCGGCAGAGTACCCGAGGGCGCACCATCCCCGCCAGGGTAGGAGCGAGGAGTCTGGTACTCCAGCCCGAGCTTGGCCGCGACGATCATCGTCGCCGCGATCGCGTGCGCGACGTGGTGGAGCCCCGACTCGGCATCGTAGTCCGCTCGCGTCGGGTCCGTGAAGGCGAGGAGGTGGCGCATCGCGGAGGCCGCGTACGTCTCGATCTCCTCGCGCGTCCCGTGCGACGGTCCCCAATTCCACGGCTCGTACTTGCACGCGCCGTCAAAGAAGGCCGACGCGGCCGCTTCGAGGGCCGCAGCGGGGAGGAGGTGGAGCGGCGCCTTCGGAGGTCGAGCGAGCTTGTGATCCATACGTACCTAAACGGTCCGTCGCCAGTAGAGCCAGGCTACCCCATCACTCGGGAGGAGGTGGCGCGTAGAGCCGCCCCACGACACGGGGAGCCACAGCGTGAACCCCTCGCGGATCAGGTTGTTCGCGGAGGCGACGTTGACGTGGCTCGTGTAGGTCCACGCCTCCTCGATCCCCGCCCGCCTCGCCCATGAGAGGCGCGTGCGGATCATCCGCCGCTGTATCCCCTGCCCGCGGTGCGAGGGCAGCACCGCCGCGCGATGAAGGTACGCCGCACGCTCCTCTCCGGGGCCGATCCAATCCACCACCCCCGCGAACCCTACAGGCGCGAGTCCGTCCATCGCGAGCCACCACCACGCCGTCGGGTCGCGGAGGTCGGGGAGGGAGAGGCCGGGGAACGTCTGCTCGTGGAGGTGCCCGATCTCGGCGAGCAGGATCTCGCGCTGCCGCGAGCCCTCGCCGGGGACGGGGACGATGCGGATCACGCCCCGACCTCGCAGAGCGATCGGTACTCGATCGGCGTCCCGCGCTTGGTGGCGCGCTCGATCCCGTACTGCATCCCGCGCGAGATCCCGTAGTCGGTGTAGACCACGACCGCATCGGCGCGATCGCCCCACGCGATCCCCGCCTCGATCCCGAGCGCCCGCTCGTCGGGGTCGGTGTCGTCGAGCACGCCCTCCTGCGTGTAGAGGAGGTGCGAGGCGTAGGGAGCCTCCCCGCGGAGGAGGCAGTCCGCGAGGCACGAGCGCGCGTAGGCGACGTGCTCCTCCTCGTTGGCCGTAAGGGAGGGGGCGAAGGGAGACTCGACGACTACGAGGCGCATGCGATCACCTGCTCGATCCCGACGATGTGCCGCCCGACGCGGCCGTACGTGGAGTGCCAGACGTCCGCCTTCATGTCCCGATCGGAGCGGTACCCCGAGGCGGTGTGCCACGCATCCCGCGCGGCGAGGGTGCGGAACGTCTCGACGGTCACGCCGCGGAACTCCCGCGCAGAGTCGTGGTGGACGTGCCCGGTGTACCAGTGCCGGTACCGCGTCTCGCCCCAATCGGCAGGCCGATCAGCCGACATGACCGACTCCAGGTCGCGCACCTTGCAAGTGTCGCCGTGCGTCACCCCGTAGAGCACGCGCCCGTGCCGGTAGTAGTGAAACTTCGCTGGCGCCTGCTCGATCGTCACCCGCGGCTCGCGCTCGTACAGCGCCGCGAGGCAGTGCGAGAGCAGGATCGCCGTGTGATCGTCGTGGTTCCCGATCACGTTCGTCACCCGTACCAACTCGTGCCGCCGCAGCGCCGAGTCGATGCACGCCCGCATCGTCGCCATCCCTACCCGCTGCACCTTCGCGAACCGCCCGTCCACGTCCAGCGCGTGCCCGCTCCGCGCGGTGCGGTTCTGCGCGTTGTCCGCGTGGAAGAAGTCGCCGAGGTTCAAGATGTGACCTACGCGGGCGGGGGGCGCGGCGTCCACGAGGAGGCGTGTCGCCGTCGCGAGGTTGCGCGAGGCGATGTCGAGGTCGAAGTCCTCGCCCGCCTCCTCGTGCCAGGCGTACATCCCGATGTGGGGGTCGCCCATCGGGTAGACCACAAGGAGATCGTCGCGGTGAGACGCGAGCGACGGGGGCGCGGGGTCGATCGCCCCACGGTAGAGCTCGACCGCGCCCTCGATCGCGTCGAGGAGGGCCGCGATCTGCTCCTCCTGATCCCGTGCGGTCTTGACCCACTGGAGCTTCGGCGTCCCGTCCGCCCCGTAGAGCGTCGAGGTGCCCCGGAGGTGGTACCCCGGGGGTACGTCTCGGATGTGGTCGTGCTCGCGCGAGGAGCCGCTACGGGCCGCCCTGCGCTGCGCCTCGGAGAGCAGCCCCCGTAGCCGCTCAGGGTGCATCTCGAGCGACGCTGCGGCGCCTGCGACCGACCCGGACGCGAGGAGCGCCTCGATCGCCGCACGCTGTGGGGGCGTCGCGTAGGGGAGGTCCGCCCGAGCAGCCTCGGCGAGCCCAGGCCCGTCGGAGGGACGACGCTGCGAGGCGACACGGAGCGCCCATGCGTCGAACCCCTCGACCTCCCCCTCGTCGCTCACTCAATCGCCTCCCCGTGCCATCGCACTTTGTGGATCGTCTCAGCGTAGCGCCGGAGGGTCGTCTCGCT
>Ga0172364_10003236_pt1 | contig 12988 bp, 6 predicted proteins | sample LakKivSesite10cm_FD_114545 | JGI IMG/M metagenome (GOLD analysis project Ga0172364, IMG submission 114545) | Sediment microbial communities from Lake Kivu, Rwanda - Sediment site 10cm | ecosystem: Environmental > Aquatic > Freshwater > Lake > Sediment | place: Rwanda: Western Province, Lake Kivu... | reverse complement strand
TTGTGATTCGCGAAGCGATCGCGCACCCGAGCTTTGTGGACTACCACCTAGCCCTCGTGTCCAAACTCCTTGAGCTTGCTGAGTTACATGCAGAGGCAGGTGAAGATAGTGATCACTGACTGGCAGGTCCCATACAACCCGAAAACAGCGACGAACCGACAACTCGCCGATGACTGGCGCTTATTCATTGCGGCGATCGCGAACCTTGAAGCTGGCAAGTCCGAGCCGTTCACTGAGCAGGATCTCATCGGCTGGGCGGTCGCTTGTGCAAAGGAGATCGCAGCTCGGGTGAAGAGCGGCAAGATGCAGTACCAAATCTCGAAGTCGAAATCAGAATCGTACGGGAAGCTGTGGCGCGAGGTGAGCAAGCACCTCTCCGAGGAGGAACGCCAAACGCTCCAGCAGCCGGAGGGCGATTCTAGCGACCTGCCCGCGATCTATCTCGTCTCGCCGCACGCCGAGCTCATCGCCGCTGGCAAGAAGACGATGGTGGTCAAGGCGCGCGACTTCTCAGCGTGCTGTGATCAGGAGCTCTTATTCTGCTCCGCGGGGCTCTGCTTCGGCACGCTGAAATTGAAGAAGCCCGAGAAGATCTCGCTCGAAGAGTTCGAAGAGCTCTATCCGTTGCATCGCATTACGTACGAAGAACGCATGCAGTGGTGGCCCGGGGCCGAAATCCTCTACGCGTACGAGCTCTACGATGTGGTGCCGTGGGACGTGCCGCGCAGGGCTGAGCTCCCACAGGGCGTGCAGACGTTCGCGAAATCCGTGAAATTCATCGACGCCTCGTCGAGTGAAGAGCCGCTCGCTCCGGTTAATCCCTCAGGCGTCGAGCTCGGTGAAGAGATCACCCTTGACGACGTGCTCAAACCTCTCCGGTCGTTTTACCGCACGAAGCCCTACGTCTCGCTCATCGGCGGCATCTGCAACTGGGGCAAGACGAAAGGCGATATTGACTTCTTCATTCGGTCGAACTTTCGCGATATCGCGACTGAGTTCCGGATCATTCGCATGTTCCCGAAGGAGCTCTGGCAGCGCATCATGTTCCGCTACCCGTTCGAAGAGACGACTCACCCGGGTGTCTTCACGAACCATATGGATATCTTCGACGAGCTCATCGAGCGCATCGAGCAGCCCGAGCTCGTGCTCATGGCTCAGAAGAAGGGGGCCATAGCCCCCTTGACCCTCGAAGACACTAGGGGAGAGGATAAGGGGAAATGCACGAAGGTCGAATTGTTCAGGTTTTGCCCACTTCTAAAGCCCATGCACGGTCACCTTAAGGGTGAAGAATATTTGATAGAGAAGCTCATTGAGGTCGTCAACAGTCAGGACGAAAGCTGGTACGAGAAAGGCGTCTACGTGCAGAAGAAGTTCGACGGCGTGCACGTCCGCACTGATCATGCGAAAGATGGCAAGGTCGTGATCTACAGTGAAGAAGGAAATGAGATCACCAAGAATCTACCGACGCTCACTTCGGAGATCCTGAAAGCGTGTAAAGGTCATGACGTCGTGCTCACCGGCGAGCTTGAGTTCTGGGAGGACAAAGAGCATCAGTCGCGTCAGGAGACCACCGCGATTATTCATACCAAGGCGGTGCATCCGAGCGAAGCGAAGGTGATTCTCAACGCCTTTGATTGCCTCTACTACGATGCCGATATCCACGCCGAGCCGTATTCGGCGCGCTTAAAGTACCTCGAGAAGCTGCACGATGCTGATCATATCAAGAAGGCGGACTACCGGCTTGTGCATTCGGCCGCTGAGCTCGAAAAGGCGGTCGAACACTTCGCAGCCCAGCCCGGCAGCGAGGGCGCGTATCTGAAGCGTGCCGATTTCCCGTATGAGCTCGATGGCGCCACGCGCCTGAACCTGAAGTACAAGAACACCTTCTCGATCGATGCGAAGGTCATTGAGATCCACGAGGTGAAGGACGCGAACGCCTACAACTATCTCTGCGTGATCGAGGACCCAGAGGGCAACGATGTCCCGATCGGGCGCACGTACAACACCTCGATCAAGGTGGGAGTTGGTGATATCCTCAAGGTCGAGTTTGTCAATCTCTCGCAGTACACCGATCCGAGGACGAAGCAGGAGTGGTTCAACTGGTGGGCGCCGCACGTGATCATGGCGCGCGCCGAGAAGAAGCGGCCGGATAATACTGCGACGGCGCGCAAGCTCGTGATCGCCTCGCACGGCACGATCGCGGAGAAGCCGTTCCCCGCACGCTACAAGAAGGACGCCTCGACCGAAACCTCAGCCGATTCATCCATCAGTGAAGATGGGACCGATCCCCTACTCACGTATCCAGACGAATCGAAGCACTGGCGCGGCATGTGTCACGCGCATATTCGCGGGCGGAGCGTGCATCTCGATCTTCGGTTCCAGATATCGAAGGACCTCTTGGTAGGCTGGACACTGTTCATTCCAAAAGGTCTTTCAAAGCAACCAGCGAACTACTCGGAGGCCGTCCAGCTCTTCAACTCTGAGATCCGCGCGATCGTCTCCGAGACGCTCTCGAACCCGCTGAAGAAGTTCAACTGCTCACCGAAGCAGCCGGAGCCGATCGAGTGGGCATCCTACAAGGGCCGGGTCGAGCCGGGCTCGGTGGGCGCGACGCGGTTCGAGGCCGGCGACTTTATCATCCTCGATACGTTCGAGGTCCAGTTCGGCGCGCAGAAGTCTTATTACCACGAGTACTTCTGCGACGGCAAGCTCTTCAAGGGCCGGCTCGTCTTCCGGCTCCTCGAGAATCGCAAGGAATGGAAGAAGACGGACGAAGGACTGATGACCTGGATGATGTTCAATGCGCTGAAGTCGCCGCTCCCCTATGTGCTCTCCACACGCGCGGTGCAGAAGCAGTGGGTCCCGCCGGAGGGTGTGTCCGCCGTGCCGCGCGCGGTTCGCCAGCGCATACCCGCACGCTATCGGTACTGGTCCGTTAAAGATACGTCGAAACGTCGCGCGCTGCGGGATGAGCTCGTGGGGCAAATCAAGAAGAAGGTCCTGCAGCTGGAGTCCATCTCGGCGGGCGAGTTCAAGTATCTCGTGCAGACCTGGAAAGGGCAGAAGGTGATCCGTGAAGGACCGTCGAGGACTTTATACTACTTCGTTCTTAAACGAGCGGAAAACTATTTCTCTCTTGCGCTGAACTCCAGCGCGCTAAACGCCGTCGCCGCAGCGGGCCTCCCCTTCGCGCATGGCGAATTGCTCTGGACCGCTGAGGGTGAGGTCCCGGCAAACTCCTCGCTCAACCCCACGAAAAATACACCTTCTCACATTCAGGTCCTCGATCAGGGCGAGGCGATCGTGCTGGGTGAAGATATCGGCAGGTTCATTAAGCTCAAACTCAAGGGCAAGAAGCTGAATGGGCCCTGGGTTGCGATGCAGCAAGAAGGGTCGAAGATGTGGTCGTTCCAGAGAAGCGAGATGCCTGAACCAAAGGGAGAAAATTAGGGTGAGAAAAGCGGAGTTTTTTTTCCACAAGAAAACTACCCGAAAGTTTTAAATGTATAGTTTACCTTCATTTAATTTGCTTGAAACAAGCAGCTCGTACTGTTTGCAGTTTTGATTTTGAAGAATTAGACCAGAGGTACAAGGAAGATGACTGTGTCGTCAGCGAAGAAGTGGGTGAAGGTCTGGTGCTTGTTGGTATGCTTTATGCTTGTGGGACCACTCTTATGTGGTGATACTGCTGGTGGAGGGGTTACGCAGGGATGGGTCTATAGCGGTGGAGCCACTGTGACACTCAGCTTTACCAATCTGCAACCTTCGGCTATCACAACTAGCGAATCAACCTATTATGCAACGCTCACAGCAACGGGTGCTAACTTCAACAATGTCAATCAGGTAACATTTAGCTGGAGTGGCCCAGACAGTGGCAGCTCTACGTGGAACAAGGGCGATAGCAACTGGAATGCCGGAGTGACGGTCAATTCTGATACTGCTATGACTTTAATATTTCGGGTATTATATCAGGAAAGTGGTAGCCAGTCTAAAACGTGGAACTGGACGGTGACATTGAAGGATAGTACAGGTGCAACGAAATCACGACAATTTAAAGTAACTTACAACCCACCATCAACCCCACTCAGCTTTACCGATTTACAACCTTCTACCATAACAACCAACCAATCAACCTATACTGCAGCACCCCAGCAACTGGTGAACTTCACGGTGGATGCAGTAGCGCCAGCAGTGGCAATTGACGTGCCAGCCGAAGGCTCCAACCTAGCCACCAGCACGGTCTGGATCAATGGAACGTTTAACGATGCTACCAGTGGCGTGAATACCAGTACAGTGATCGTTAGGGTCGATGGCACGGTACCGACATTTGATAGTTCAGAGATTAATGCAACTGGAGGATGGTACAACTACTCGCTAACACTGCCAGACGGCAGGCACAAAGTAACGGTTGATGCGAGCGATTATGCGGGCAATCCCGCGGCAACGGCTATATGCAACTTCACGGTGGATACACAAGCGCCTTACTTCATCGTGGTGACACCACATGGAAACATTTCGGTCAACACGCCGTGGATCAATGCGACGTTCGCGGATACTGGAACGGGTGTGAATGCAAGTGCAACGGTGTTACTGGTGAGTGGAACTGATAAGACGGTGAATGCAACCGTTAATACTGCTACCTACCTCGCGTACGAGGTAGACATAGCTCTTGGTGATGGGCCAATTCCCGTGAACATCTCGATCAGTGACTACCTGGGCACTACCACCTGGAATAACTGGACGTTCGTTGTGGATACCGTAGCGCCAACAGTGACAATTGACGTGCCAGCCGAAGGGGCAACTTTCACAACGGCAGCCATAACGGTGAGTGGCACTGCTACTGATACCGTAGCTGTAACGTCTGTTACGGTCAATGGAGCTCCAGTTGCAATCGCACCAGGACCAACTGTGCCATTTAGCAACCCAGTAACCCTTGCAGAGGGAGCAAACACGATAACTGTTAATGCGGCAGACAGTGCAGGGAATCTTGGTTCCAGCAAAGTTAATGTAACCTATAGTCCTTCCACTGGAGAAACAGATTACCCAGGTGCTAAATGGGTGGCTGCTTCCTCAGAATGCTATACATTATCCAATCGACCAAGTAGCTATTCAATTAACTATGTAGTGATCCATGTAGCACAGGGGACATATGCCGGCACTATTTCTTGGTTTCAGAATCCAGATGCAAAAGTATCAGCTCACTACGTTATTCGAAGCTCTGACGGAGAAATCACTCAAATGGTGCGACATAAGGATATTGCATGGCATGCTGGGAATTGGGATTATAACACTCGGAGCATTGGCATAGAACATGAGGGTTGGGTAGACCAACCATCTTATTTTACTGATCAGATGTATCGATCATCTGCTAATCTAACTCGCTATATCTGTGATCTCTATGGTATCCCAAAGGATCGCAACCATATTATAGGTCACAATGAGGTTCCAGGAGCAACACATACTGATCCAGGTTCTTATTGGGATTGGAATTATTATATGCAACTCGTAACAGGAAGTACTCAACTAGTGGCACCGGTCCCCTTATCGCCCGGTGAGCCCATTAATAGCTCACACACGCCCATCCCATATAGCCCCATTACGTTCACGTGGACTAAAAACAATGTCGGCGCGACGTACCGGCTGTATGTGCGGGACATAACGGGCTATCCAGACGACGTAGGAACATGGGCGGGAACACTGGTTTGGGCGGACGGTCTGGATGTCGGAGATAACAGTAGCTATGTCTGGTCCTATGCACAACCGGGTAGGAAATATCGGTGGGGAGTGCAAGCGGAAAAGAGCGGATATGAAGAGGCGTACGACGCTACCAAGCGATTGATATTCGAAACTGTTGCGCCATTAAGCCTGCAGCTATCCTACAAGAATACAATGAATTTAGGAGAAAGCACAGAAATAAAAGCAAAAGTCTTCAAATATTCCACACCTGTTACTGCAAAGATGGAACTAAAGATAAACGGCAATCTAGTTAAAACCGTAGAATCTACAGAATGTATATACTCCTTCACACCGGACAAAATAGGTAGTTATACATTGGAAGTCACCGCAAAGTACGAAAATCTAAAGACAAAAAAGATAGGTAAAGTCGAAGTCATAGGTGACATATCAGAATTTATCTCTTTGGCTGAAAATATGAAAACTATCGCTAATGAAGAAATTGACCAAGCAGTTCGTATTCCCGCGAGCAAAAGTGTTGATTTCGTGGTCGGATATGGATCGGATAAGATATCAGAAGTAGCATCGCTCATCATTTCCCCTCTATTCAAGCTCGCAGGAGGTTTTGTTTCAGAGACATATTTGGGTAACCTCGATTATTTCGCAGACAGGTTAGGCTACCTTTATCAAGAAACAATTTCCAATAACTTAGAAGAGGATGCGAGTTTAGTAGCGGAATGGGGATTCAGTACCGTTGAAGAATATACGGTAAGTTTGGCAAAAGGTGTAATTGAATTCCTTTTTGAGGTCAACGAAGAGAGAGCCAATATCGCTACAGATAATTCAAAGTTTATTGATTACATACGGCAAAATGACGAATCCTTTTTAACAGATGTTGATAATACAAAACGACTTTTCTTGATATATTCAGAACCAATGTCTTGGGTTGTTGAAACACATCCTTTATTTTCATACACCTTTAATATTCCTTTTGTGGGAAGCTACACTATAGATTGGACTATGATCGACATAGCAAAGACATACGATTTTGTTAAGGGTCTTAAGGACATAATTAAGTTTTTACTTATTGTTGTTATGGTTATCATAACTATTGTGACACTAATAATTGCAGCAAAGGCGACAGTGTTCTCATTTGGGGCACTATTTCCAATAGTAGCAAAAGCTGTTCTGGAAATAATATTGTTTATTAAGAAAATAGTGGTGCTCGAACATGCGGTGCTTCTGGTGGTCTCGATTCTGCTTGTCTTTTCAGTCCATTTCGTTGTTCCTCAGATAACCGAGCAACACGGCGAGAGTATTGATGCTATTGAGGATGCTATTGACGGGATGTCCTTTTCCTCTCTCTCAATCCAGACAAATGATACCATTCTCTTAAGCACAACTTCGGTAAAATCACCTGGTCATCATTCAATTATTGTAACACCCGATGGAAAGATAGTGAGGATTATAAAAGAAGAAGGATATTACATACCACGAACGGTTGGCGAATATAAGGTTTATGCTTTCACTCACACACCTAAAGAGCTCTTTTATAAAGTTTCTTCAACTTCTTTCAACGTATCAAAGCCAAATATAACACTGGACATCTCAAAAGATGTCAACGGAATGAACGCTACAATAACAACTTTTGTTCATAACTATGAAGACGTTTCTATTGGAAATCTTACATTAATTTTGAGCATTGAGAACAGTACTGGTGGCTTGGTTTATGCTGACGCTAATATCTTTGATTTGAATCAAGCAGAAGGTAAAAACTTTGACTTTTCGGTAACCTTCGACGAAATAGATGTTTATACAGCTTCTGCATCCTTAACGATTATGTCTTTGTTCCCGCTTCAAGAGGAGAAGTTCCCGATAGTGCTTGAGAATGCAACAGCAGAAGATGTGGCAATAACGAAAGTAGAATATAAAGATATCTATTCCCCATTTGAAAATGTCACAATGAATGTGACCCTGCAGGCATTTTCTGATATGGAGTTCGAGCTTAATATTTCGGAATTTAATTACTCAAGTATCTTGAGAACCTCAGGTATGGAAAATGTAACAATTATCCTTCCAAGGCTACCACCTGAGGAGTATACGATGGTAATTACGGCTATTAAGGATGAAAGAATTTTAGATTCGAGTATAATAACATTTACGGTAGAAGCCATCGATATCGCAATACTCACATTTAATACGACAAAGATATTCTACAACGCAGGCGAAGAAGTAGCAATAAACCTGAATCTCATGAACCTCTCTATAGAGCCCGTTGATGCCGAAGTGAATGTCAGAGTGCTTTATCCAAATGGAAGCTCGCAGATATTTGGGACTGTTAAAAGCGGAGATAATTACAACTTCATATTCATACCTGCAATTAATGGAACTTATATTCTTGACGGGATTGTGGAGAAGGAAGGATACAGAATAAAAAGTGAAACGATAGCGATCATTATTGGCGAAATGAGCATGTTAAACATGAATGTAATCGTAAGCGATATCGTTGTTGTGAGTGTCTGGGCAAATGGTATACCCGCGAAATGCAATGTAACAATATTCTACGATAACGAGAGTGTGTCTAAATATACAAGCGATGGTAAAGCAGTGTTTAATAAAAGCGACAGCTTCATTATAACTGCAGACAAAATGTTCTACGAACTTGCTTATTTTGAATATGTAAAGTCAATAGAAGGAATTATTTTTGATACAGGAGCATCAGCCAATCCCTACCCAAGTCTTACGGGTCAGCATAATGGCACTATCACTCCCTACTCAGACATTGTTAATATTACAACCATGTACACTTATGCCTGCCACGGCACCGGCGGTCACACCGAATACGTAAAGATCTGGAACAGCACCGACTGGAACGTAACCGCAACGTGGGACGGCTACATTGGCGACTGGTACAACCTCACCTTCAACAACTCGTTCACGCTCTACGCGAACGAAACCTACAACTACACCATCCGCACGGGCTCGTACCCGCAGATCATCCACTTGCAGTCCCACAACGCAACAGGCGGAGTCATTACGTGCACGGGCTTCGTGGACGTGAACGGCAAGCGGCATGAGGACTGGATACCTGCGATAAGGCTGAGCCGAGAATAAAGAGAGCTGTGGCTTCAATCTTAGTTACCTTAACTCTTCCTTTTAACCCATAAGTACTCGCCCGTGAGGTCATCCGTGCGGCATAGGAAGACGCGAATTGCCCTCTCATCGCCGCATGATGCCTATTCATCCGGTTTGACCGCTTATATCGTGTTTTCGTCCTAACGACGCCCCTTCTATCCTCTGATGAGCACGGCTCCCGACCGGTATCTTTAAATAAACAACCCATATATATTAACACACATGAAGGATGTACCATCTCGGGTGGTGAAGCGCTTCCAGCAGCTGAAGCGCGAAGAAGCGGGGCATATCGAGCTGAAACAGATACGGAAAAACTACTACGTCTATCGGGCGACGAGCGAATGGGACAAAGAGCGAAGAAAGGTGAGGAAGATCACCGAGTACATGGGCGCGATTGATTCGGATGGGCTCTACACCGCGCGGCGCGTGCGGAACGGTGTCCAGGAGTCGAGTCGAGAGGTTTTTGAGTTCGGCAATGGCGGGCTTGCCCAGTATTTCCTGCATGATGTGGAGCCGCTTCTGACCGAGCGGACGCCCTACGCTCGAGAACTCATCGCCGCGGCGATCATCAAGGCGATCGACCCGAAACCGCTGCGGCTCGTGGCCTCTCGCTGGGAGAAGCTGTACCTCTCAAAGCAGCTCGATATCAGCCTCGCGCCAAAGCATCTCTCGACCGTTTTACGCCATACCGGAGAAGACATCCAGCGCTGGTATGAGCTCTTCGCAGCGCTTGCCACTGCCGATGATCTTCTGCTCTACGACCTCACTGCGGTCTTCACCCAGTCGCAGAACATCAGACTCGCGGAGCGAGGCTACAACGCCGATCATGAGTACCTCGATCAGATCGGGGTTATTCTGGCGTTCTCGTGTAGCACGAAGGTGCCGGTGGGAGTCGAGGTCTTCTATGGCTCTCTGAAGGATATAACGACCTTTAAGGACTTCATTGAACGATTGCCGAAGAAAGACCTGGGCTTTATCTTCGATCGGGGGTTTTCGTCATTCGCCCTGCTCGGGAAGCTCAGAAAGGAAGGTATGCACTATATCGTCCCCTTGCGGAAGAATGCAACGCTTAGTGACCTCAGATGGCTGCGCTGGAAGGGTACCTTTCTCTATAGGGAGCGGCCCATTCGCTGGGGAAGGAAGGAGACGGAGTATGGCCTCCTCTATGCCTTTGAAGACCCCCAGCTGCGGGGGGAGGAAGAAAAAGCGCTGCTCAAACAGGTTGAGGCAGAGAAACTGACGATGGCTGAGTTCGAGGCGAAACGCCGACACGCAGGGGTGATCTGCATCCTTTCGGATCTGGATAAAGAAGGAATCGAACTATTCGACCTGTATAAGGGGCGAGAAGACGTAGAGCTGGCATTTGACGCCATGAAAAACGAATTGGAGTCAAATAAGACGTATTTGAGGTCTGATGAAGCGGTACGGGGTTATTTCTTCGTCACCTTTCTCGCGCTCCGGGTCTACTTCAAGATCCTCCAGCGGCTGCGTGAGAAGGGGCTCACCACCCGGATAGCCGTTGATGAGGTGCTCTTTGAGCTCTCAAAGGTGATGAAGATCGTAGAACGGAGTGGAAGGGAGTACTTCGCACAGATACCCAAGCGGGCACGAGAGATGTGCTCACTCTTCCCTGAGGCGCTACCTATGGGTTAACTTGCGGAGTTTGGGTTAGTTAATTCTCGTTCTGGTGGTGGCGTAAATGCCATGGCCGCTCGTCCAACCGAGGAATCCCCCTCTCAGGACTTAGTGAATGTCGCTCTTGGAGTTTCCCAGTGAGCCGCCGATGCGATACCATCGGAGGGCAGGGAAATGATTTACTCCGTGCTCTTGTGCAATAAATCCTCGAACCAACCTATTCAAAGATGTAAAGCATCGGGTTTTCCCCACAAGTTCCAACTGCGATATAAGATCCATCTGCCGAGACTGAAATGCTATTGTGTGCCGTATGACAGCATGTAGTTCCACTTGCATTAAAGACGTAGATGGGTTTATCTGTTATGCCGTTAGAGAAGTAAACTCTATTACTGCCTCCAAAAGCTGCTAATTTCCCATTTCTTGAAATATCACCACAAATAATGTAATCATTCGTTTGAAAACTCCAAATCGGTTTATTATTTGATTTATCAAATATTAAAGCAACACCCCTTTTACCAAAAGATGTATCTCCTCCTGCTAATACAAGAATTCTATCGCCAGTTGAGGATAGCGATATTCTCTCTACACTAACATAATTCAATATCCTCAAGGATTTCCACAATAATTCATCAATATAACTCTTTATCTTACCCCCGATCTCATATTCCCACAATAATTCTCCATCGGGAATAGAAAAACAATAAATTTTCTTACCAGCACCTACTACCAATGTGCTTCCATCTCCTGAAATCGCAACATCACTGATCCATCTTCTCAAGCCAGCACTCCAGATCGGCAAATTAGAACCTTTGCTAAAGAGGTATATATCATCACCCCCAACCGCAATATATTCGCCTGTTTCAGAAATTGATAATGTTTCTACCCTGCCTAATTCTGCTGTCCAGAGTGGGGTGCTATTCGGAGTATTAAACATGTAAAGTCTGCCATCGCTACTACTTGCAACAATATATTCCCCATTGGTTGAAATTAAAAGGGAACCAACTACGTTGGGCGGTAACTCGTAAATCCATAAAGGAGTATTATTTTCCTTGCTGAAGAGTAAAAACAGGGCATCCTGTATTTTGCCACCACCGACATAATGTGAATTTTGTACTTCACCGCCAACAAGTCTTCCCGTGTTTGCTGCTACAATATACTTCCCCCCATCAGAAATAGAAATGATTTTGACAGAACCAGGGGCAGAATATGTCCAAAGAGGAACACTTGAATTACTAGTAAATAGATAGATATTATCACCATCACAAACAGCCCCATTTGAGGCGATATAATTTCCATCTCCAGAAATCTGAACACTGTCAACCCCATATTTGAGAGGTATGGACCGCAAAAGGTTGATGGAATCGTTATAAGATCCTATACTTGTTGTTACCATAAAAGCACAAAATACAAAAAGAGTAAAACCAATCACAAAAATTCTATGTTTTCTGTTCATCTAAGTTTTCTCCCTAATTCTTCATCCCCAGCGAGTGGACGAAACTAAGATATATGTAAAAGCTATTGAAAATGTTTAAGAACTTGTGGTACGAACCCAAGGTTATCTGGCTTCTTTAGCTGAGTATTTGCAGGTCAATCTACATAATGGCGAGTAGCCGTCGAGTCCCCCTCCTTCTCAGTGATCTGGACACACCTTATTACCTTTAAAATACCCATTGCCTACATCATTATCATGAGCATGAGCGAACAGCTGAAAAAGCCGAAGGGGACCTTCATCGACGACGCGCACACGCTTTTGCACCCCATAAGATACGAGTTGATCGAACTCCTCTCAGAAAAACCCATGCACATCAATGGGCTCGCGAAGGCTCTCGGCCAGGAAAGACGCTTGGTGACTCACCACTTAGAGATCCTGGAGATTTATGGATTCGTCACGAGCAAACGAGCGCTCTCCGAGGAACCATCGTCCCTGGGCCGGGGCTTGAAAATCTATCAGGTGACCGACAAAGTGGCGGAAGTGAAGTCGGCTTTAGGTCAGCAGCTCAATGAGTTCCTCTTTCTTCAGGCCGGTTTGATGAAGGATGTCAAGTACCGTTCCTTTAGCAAGCTCTCGGTGTAATGGAACAATGGTTTTGAACGTTTTTCCCGCAGTCACTTTTTGCAAGGAGACATGGCTGCCCTTCTGTCCCACTTCGACGAATCCCGCTTTCTTCAGGGCTCGGACAAGTTCTTTTCCGGAGATACCGGGCACCGTTCGACGCTCAGCGCAATATTTTATTTATAAAAGGCTGGGTTAAAGGGTGTAATTCATCAATTTCATCGAGTAGCTCTGTGTGAACGGCTGCTTGATGATACTATAAATGAATAATAGCACCATAATCTTTTGCTCTCTTAATAGCGGGTATAAAGTCGGAATCACCTGCTATTAATATCGCATGTTGAATTTGTTTACCAAGGCATTTCTCAACAATATCAATTGACATAAGGACATCAATCATTTTCTGATTAAATTCACCACCAATAATTTGTAATTTCCCAAATTTAACTTCAAACCGTGGCAATCTTCTTAATTTTGTTATAAATCTTTGCA
>Ga0172364_10003235_pt1 | contig 12988 bp, 11 predicted proteins | sample LakKivSesite10cm_FD_114545 | JGI IMG/M metagenome (GOLD analysis project Ga0172364, IMG submission 114545) | Sediment microbial communities from Lake Kivu, Rwanda - Sediment site 10cm | ecosystem: Environmental > Aquatic > Freshwater > Lake > Sediment | place: Rwanda: Western Province, Lake... | reverse complement strand
GATCAAAAATACTCGATGGGTGAGGTCCAAAATGTGATCATTAACACCAGCAAGGCGGTGGTTTTGGCCGAGCCGTTTGATGAGTTTATTAATGCCAGATTCGGCAAAGGTAAAAAATCGGTTGCATTTCATATTTATTTACAGAATGTGCATAAAACAATGTCGGATGATGAGGCAAACCGGGAAGTGGAAAAAATTGCCGCCGGTTTGCAAAGGAATTTTCAGGCCCAAATCAGAAAATAGATCTAAAATGCGAAGGGGCCGCCGCGTATATCCTCCGATGAGGAGGAAACGCGGGCGGCCCCCGGATGATGCGGTATGGGTGGGGTGGCATCTACCACCCCAGGATCAGCATCAGCGTACCAAACAGCAGGCAGGCGATGCCGATGCCGACCACCCACTTTTTGGTCGCCCGGCTTCCACGGGGGTATAGAACCCCCAGAATGGTCTGGGCCACCGCCACCCCCCACAGCAGGCCGGTGATCGTGCTATCTATCCCCGCGTGGGTGGTGGCTACCACTAGGTACAGAAGTGCGACAAAGACCATGATTGGCATTACCATCCCATCGCACCTCCTTACCTGAATGCTGGATTAGGTATGACGTCAGAATGACCATGCGCCCCCTTCTACATACCTGCTGAAGGCGAAGCCGAGCGCAATCAGCAGGCCAAGCAGTAGGAATGTCCACCGATATTGCTTCCTGAAGATGGACACCACTGTTGCACCTAGCCCGAGTAGCGGCACGAGGACAGCAAAGATAGTATCCAGCGTGCTTCGGGAATGTAAGATACCGTAGAATCCCGAACACACCGTTGCTAGGATCACTACAGCGAACATGCTCCAGAACGCCATGCCAGCAACGAACTTCATCCGTGGTTCTTCCTCGTCGGTCTGTGGAGGAAAGTTGAGATCCACAAGATACAATAGGCCGGGGATCACCATCCCCCACACTGTCTCCATGTCAAGGTCACCCTTCCTGTTTCCGTAATACAACCGAAGAGAGCATTGTAGCTCTTATTGCTATTATAGTCAATAAAAAATATTAGAACACCCAATATATTTTCGGCTTAATTGAGTGGCAGAGGAAACAAGCTAAATCTTGCAAGGATGGCAAGTCTTCGGCTTGCACTCCTGCCAGATTTAGCTTGCCACATTATACAATCCTCCTGTACAATGTTTTTGTGGGAAAAGATAAAAAAAAGTTCGTCATCATCGACGGCAATGCGATTATGCATCGCGCCTACTACGCGATGCCCCGTTTTGAGACAGACGGCAAACTGGTTAATGCAATTTATGGTTTTATCTCCATCCTTTTTTCAACGATAGAGAAATTTCACCCCGAATATCTGGCCGTTGCCTTTGACGTTAAGGGTCCGACTTTTCGCGATGAGCTGTTTGATAAATACAAGGCTACTCGGGTGAAAGCGCCGGATGAATTTTATGCGCAAATTCCCGAGATTTGGGAGTTTGTTAAAAAAATGGAGATTCCTCTGTTGACCAAAGAGGGTTTTGAAGCCGACGATGTGATTGGCACGATTTCAACGCGAATCAATCAAGAAACGGAAAATCTAGAGGTTGTTATCCTAACGGGCGATCAGGACACTCTCCAGCTGGTCAATGGCGGGATTAAGGTAGCGATGCCGAAAATGGGACGGATTAAAGAATCAGTTTATGACAAATCGGCTGTCTTGGGCAAATTTGGCTTGACCCCGGAACAGATTATCGATTACAAAGCCCTTTCGGGCGATTCATCGGATAATATCCCGGGGGTCAGGGGAATTGGGGAAAAAACCGCTACCGCTTTGCTGGCGGAATGCGGATCGGTCGAGCAAATATATAAAAATCTGGAAAAAAACAAAAAAACTTTTTTAGAAAAGTTCAGCCCTTCAGTTGTAAAAAAACTCAAAGAGGGGAAAAAATTAGCGGAGCTCTCAAAAAAACTGGCTACAATAAAAACCGACCTTGACCTTGATTTTAATCTCTCACAAGCCAAAATTCACGATTTCGACGATGAGGAGGTCAGAAAATATTTAGAAAAATACCGCTTTAAATCTCTTATCAAACGTCTCCCCAAAAGCGTCCGCGCCAACGGCCAGCAGGAGAGCTTATTTTAACCGAGGGTCCGTTTCGGAGGTGGACAGTTGGCGAGATGCAGAGTGGATATTTTGTGCTACATTTAATTTAGTCCTTAAACTTATGACTTATAACTTTTTACTTATAATTTAAGATTATGTTTTTATTTTTTTACGGTGATAATATTTTTATGCTTGAGAGGAAACTATCCGAGCTAAAAGAAAAATATCGGCAAAAGGCAGGCGGAAATCTCAATCTGATAACCTTTGAGGGGGAAAATATTGCGGTAAATGATTTTTTAACTCAAGTGATGATTATGCCTCTTTTGGCCAGTTCACGACTAATTATAGTTAAAAATATTTTTAGCTGCAAAAGTAAAAATTCTCTAGATCAAATCAGAGAATCAATAGACAAAATACCAAGCTCGACCATAGTTGTTTTTACTCACAGCGGGAAGATGGATAAACGTTTAGGACTGTATAAAACTCTCTCTGCATCCAAAAATGCCCACGAATTTCCGTTATTTGATCTTAAAAAACAAGCATCCTTTGCCAAGCGCGAAATCGAGCGATTGGGGAGCAGAATCAGTGGCGAAGCGCTCGATTTATTACTTGATTATTGCCAGGGTGACATATTCGCTCTTTTTAATGAGATTGAGAAGTTGACCTTATATCGGCATCAAGCGGAAATCCAAACGGAAGATATTCAAAAATTAGTAAGCCGGAGTGTTTATTCCGATGTTTTTAAAATGGTAGACAGACTCTCCGCCGGCGACCGTAAAAGCGCATTTTCTGAGCTGGAAAATTTGTATTCAAACAATGAACCGGGATTGAAAATTCTTTCAATGATAAATTATCAATATCGGCTCATTGCTCAAATTAAAGATGTTTTAAAAACAGCCAAAAATCCGTTCGAGGCCTCAAGACAAGCCGGAGTATCATATTTTCAAGCTGGCAAGGTCTATAATTTAGCAGAAAAAATGACGTGGCAGATGTTGTTTGAAGCATATACCAAAATCCTCAAGTTTGATGAGAGGATTAAAACTGGTAAAATTAGTGAAGATGAGGGAGTTAAAGAACTGATAACAATTTTATAGATGGCGGTCGGGATTTATTATCGAAAATTGCTTTTTTTCGGCTTTATATTTGCCGCGATTTTTGCTTTGACCCGAATCAATTTTGGAAAAGTTTTGGCCAACATCACCGCTTCGGCTTCGCTTGAAGCGCCATATACGGAAAATATGTCCTATGATCCCTAGAGCTATTTTTTGGAGGGTGATCTTGAAGAAAATGGAACGCTTGTTCTCAAAGACAGCCAAATAGAAGAAGCTATCCAGCCAAGAAGTGATTTTGACGAGATGCGCCTGATTGTTCTAAACGAACCGTCCGAAACATATGAATATGTCAAGATTGTAATTAATCTCCCCAAGAAAGTGATTCGTTTAATTGGTGAACCCAAAACAATTGCTGTGCACGGTGCCAGTCCCTTAAGTGCCGAGCTGGTCGGGGGAGACAAGCTCGTCTATGAGGCCCAGTCGGTCGGCCAAACTTCGACCGTTACAATAACGGCAAAATTTCCCAAGGGGTATTTTTCCTTACCGGTTTCCGAAGAAATTGTGCGAGCTATTTCCTCGATACCGGGGATGATCTGGCTAATTGGTGGAATTATATTCCCCCCTCTTGCTCTGATTGTGTTTTTGTCAGTTTTATTTGGGTCGAGGTTCCGGCTATTTCGTCAGAGTGTTTCCGGATACGTTAGTAACCCTCCATCAAATATCCCCCCTGCTCTATCTAGTGTTCTTATATATGGAAGGGTTGGTCCGAGAGTTATCATGTCAACCTTGGTTGATTTGGCCCAACGCGGATATATCGATATCTATAATCGCAAGGCCGACTTTGTTGTTTATAGAAAAGATGACAAGCGTAGGTCTCTAGTTGGGCTCAAGAATTTTGAAAAAATCCTACTTGAAAAAATATTTTTGCCAAGACAGAAGGCCGTTGGTTCGATGGATGTAGAAGCGAGGGTGGACCGGCATTTATTTTCGCGTAAAGTATCGCTTATGTATCTTAGCTTATATGATGACGCCCAAGATCTTGGCTATTTTGACGAATCACCGGCAAGAGTACACCTGCGCTACCGAATGATCGGAATTATTTTGTTTTACTTAGGATTGTTGGGTTATCTTATCTTTGCAATTTATGCGCCCGATCCGAAGTTCGTCTTATTTTTTTGGATCGCAATCATAATTATGGGGGCTTTGACTATCAAGTTTTCTCCTCAATTAACGGGTTTTTCCAAGATGGGGCAAAGCGCGCGGGCAAAATGGCTCCGGTTTAGGAATTTTCTAAGCAGTTCCCAGATTATTAAAGGTCATGATGAATTGTTTGAACAATATCTTCCCTATGCAATGGCGCTGGGAGTCGAAGTCGAGTGGGCTTCGAGATTTGTCGAATCAAATTTTATTCCGCCAAAGTGGTACGACATTTCAAGCCGGATCGGAGGGATTGAAGATTTTGCCAAAAGCTTTATTCCGGTGATTGACTATTTGGGTGATAGTTTAAACATCTCCAGCGAACCATTTGTCAGATAAGAAGATAAATCTTGGTTTTTTGAGCCGCTAGATTGTTCTTTTGCTACCCCCCGTAATATGGATTGACGACTGGACCCCAATTTCCAAGCGAGATGCTGGGCAGGCAAAACCCAACGCATTCAGGATTGGTTTTAATCTGTCCCAAGACAAAAACGACTGGTCCGACCAAATCCCTCCGACTAGCCGGATACCACTTTCTAGAGTCATTGGAATTCTCGCGGTTATCACCCATTAAAAAATACTCTCCTCCCCTGACAGCATAAACGAGATCCGGCTTGATCAACACCTTGCCTCGGACGTGTAATTTTTCCGCTTCTTCTTCCCACCGCGGATCTTCATAGTAATAAGGCAAGAACAGCTCATCAACCGGCCTGACATAGGTCTCATATAGCTTTTTATCATTGATAAACACCTCGTTATCTTTAATCTGTATTTTCTCGCCGGGCAAACCGATCAGCCGCTTAATATACTTTTTTGAATCCGGATCACCGGGGAATTTCAGCACCATCGGATCGCCCCGCTGGTATTTTCCCGAAAACAAACCTATTTTTGAAACCAGCACAATCTGTCCGTCGTGAAACTCCGGCTCCATCGACGGTCCCGAAATCACGAAAATCGTCGCCACAAAATAGTGTAAGATGGTCCCTATCACCAAAACTAAAAATGCCCACTTCCCGAGTTCGTAGGCGATATTGGAAAAGTAGACTAGCCCCTCCTTGATATTCATCTATTTTGTCTTGGAAATTTTTTTAGCCAAACGCGATTTTAATCTCGCCGCTTTATTTTTATGAATGTAATTTGTTTTTACCGCTTTATCGATAGTGCTTTGTGCTTTGAATAAATCTTTCTTGCTCTTAGTATTTTTCAAAACATCCCTTATCCCTTTTTTGGTTTTGAGATTTTGCTTATGCTTTTTATGTGACTGTCGAAGTGCCTTGATAGCAGATTTTGTAATTGGCATCTTTTCCTTTATTCATTAATTACTTTACTATTTTTTATCACAATTAATGAGTGTTGACAAGGATGGGGCGATTTGATATCTTATCGAACTAACCTGATTAATATGCAAGAACAAAGTCCAAAACAGCAGGCGATTGAATTAGTCAATTCTGCCAAACAGATTCTGATTGTTTCCCATCAAAATCCTGATGGGGACGCTTTGGGTTGCATCATTGCCCTAAAACTTATCCTTGAAAAATTGGGCAAAAAAACTACCATTGCCGTTCCCGATAAACCCTCTGAGCTATTTTCGTTTATGCCCAATATCAAAGATATCAAAACGAAAATTGATACTTCTAAGGACTTGATAATTAATCTTAAATTTACAAATGCGACATTTGACAAGATTGGATATAAGCGAAACGACAAAGATAAAAGTATAGATGTCATTGTCACACCCAAAGAAGGAAGATTTGAGGCGGAAGATGTTACGATTGACGCGAACAAACAAAATTATGATCTTGTAATCGTAATAGACACACCAAACATTGAACGTTTGGGCTCGCTTGCCGATCCCGCCGATATTTTTTATGAAGTGCCGACGGTCAATATTGATCACCATCCTGCTAATGAAAAGTTCGGGAAAGTTAACTGGATCGAATTGGTTGCTACTTCAAGTGCGGAGATGCTGGTCTCGCTTATTGAGGCGCTTGGAAAAGAGAAGAATCTATTTGATGAGGATGTTGCAACTGCTCTTTTAACCGGATTAATTTACGATACTTCAAGTTTTCAAAATGTTAATACTACTCCCAAATCTCTAACCATAGCGGCTCAGTTGGTAGCGGCCGGAGCGCACCAGCAGGAAATTATCAGAAATCTTTACAAAACTAAATCGCTTGAAACTCTCAAACTGTGGGGAAACGTGCTAACTAAAATTAAAGAGGATAAAATCCATAGCTTTCTCTGGTCTTCAATTAATAAAGATGAAATCAAACGAAGCGGAGCCAGTGAATCGGCCCTCTCCCAAGTTGTTGATGAGCTTTTAAAGTCGGCCTCGGATGTTGATTTTGCCTTGCTTCTAAGCGAGAGAAATGGCCAAGTGCACGGATCTTTACGCTCGATTGCCAAAGAAGCTAATGTCAACAGAATTGCCGAATTGTTTGGCGGCGGCGGACATGAAGTTGCCTCGGCCTTTAGGATTCCCGGTACACTGGAGCAGAAAGAAGATGAGATTTTGCAAAAAATCAGAGAGCTTCAAGCCGGTCGCGCTGTTGAAAAAGAGGTTATATCAGAAGATAAAGCTAAATTTTCAAACGCGCAAGAAGTACCACAAGAAACCAAAGCAGAGCCGGAGCCAAGAGAAGATGTTAATTCTACGATTATCGACAAGAGCGATTTGGAATCAGATATTTTAGATAACAGACCAATCGATCTTAAGGAAGAATTCAAGGAAGATATTGAGACGAAGTGGTAGAAAGCTTGCTAAATTAGTGATTTTCTGCTAAATTTAGCTCAGGATATTGCCGAGAAGGTTTTAATTTAATGAAAATAGCGGAAGCAAAAACAAATAAAACCAGAAAACCAAAAGCGACCCGAAAGTCAGTCTCTTTGGCAAAAGTAAAAAAAACTACTGTTAAAAAAGTAGTCAAAAGAACTATCAAGAAAACCCTGGCAAGGAAGGCGACTGCAAAAAAACCGGTCAGCTTAAAATCGATGGTTAAAAAAATACCCGCCAAGCAGGAAGTGCCACAAGAAAAACCCAGAGCCGCTAAAAAGGGCAAGGATACCGGTTCAGTGGAAGTTCAGATTGATAATTTTACAGCTAAGATTAAATCGCTTTTGAAACACCTCAAAAAGCATGGCCAAGACAATGACTCAAGGCGTGGTCTCCTAATTATGGTTGGTAAAAGACGAAGATTGCTAAATTATATCAAGAAAAGCGATCCAAAAAGATATATCAATATCATAAAAAAATTAAAATTAAAGGAATGATTAAATAGATTTCAGATTCGGAGAATTGGCGCATTATTGTGCTCCACTCTCCGGATCCGAGATCTCAAAGGGGAAAAATGGAAAAAATAGAAAACAAAGTCAATATCGGTGGTAAAGATATTTTGTTTAGTTCGGGAGTTATAGCCGGTCAAGCAGATGGAGCAGTTGTGGTTGAATCGGGAGGTACGGCGGTTTTGGCAACTTGTGTGGTTTCGAAAGAGCCATCCGAGCTAAATTATCTGCCTCTTTTGGTAGATTACGAGGAGAGATTTTATGCTTCCGGAAAAATTTCCGGTAGCCGATTTATTAAGCGGGAAGGTCGTCCTTCTGAACAAGCAATTTTAACATCGCGCCTGATCGACAGGCCCCTGAGACCTCTATTTCCTAAATACTTCAGACATGCAATCCAGGTTATTATCACAGTTTTGTCATATGATAAAAAAGCCGATCCCGACATTTTGGCAATGCTGGCTGCCTCATCTGCGGTCATGCAATCGCCGGCTCCTTTTGCCGGACCGGTTGGATCAGTGCGGATTGCCCTTTTAAAAGATCAATTTATCATTAATCCTTCACAGGAAGAGAGTGACAAAAGCGATCTCGATCTTGTTTTGGGGGGGGCCGAAGATCGAATTTTAATGATTGAAACCAAAGCTAACGAGGTTCCGGAAGAGAAAGTAATCGAGGCAATTGAGTTTGCTAAGCCGTATATTATAGAAAGTATCAAAGCCCAAACGCCTTTTATAAGGCGAGATCGTCTGGCGGCTGAAGACAGTGTTTTAGAAGTTGAGACTGCGGTTAAACAGCAAATCGGATCACGACTGCATGAGGCCTTGGTTAAATCTGAAGATGAGGAGAAAGAAGCGGCCCTAAGCGCCTTAAAAGAAGAAATATTAGTAACTTTTGAGGGAAAATATAAACAAGCCGATCTCGAAGAGGTTTTTGATGGCTTTTTGCAAAAAGAAGTTCGAAAGGCAATTTTATCAGATGGGATCAGGCCGGACGGGAGAAGAATTGATGAGATAAGACCGATTGATGTCAAAGTAAAGTTTTTACCCCGCACCCACGGTTCCGGTTTATTTACCAGAGGGCAGACTCAGGCTTTAACTGTTGCAACCTTAGCTTCCCCGGGGATGGAACAATTTATCGACACGATGGAAATAGAAACTACGAAGCGCTATATGCACTTTTATAATTTCCCTCCTTATTCAACGGGTGAAGTCAAACGTCTAAGCGGTGCGTCAAGGCGCGAAGTTGGTCATGGGGCCCTGGCGGAAAAAGCTCTCTTGCCTGTCTTGCCCAGCCGTGAAAATTTTCCCTATACGATTCGTCTGGTCACCGAAATATTGTCTTCAAACGGCTCGTCCTTGATGGCCGCAACTTGTGGATCAACATTAGCTTTGATGGATGCCGGCGTGCCGATTAAATCTCCGGTTGCCGGCATCGCCATGGGTATGGTCAGTCAACCCAAGGATGCTCCGGATAAAACTTTTGAAGCAATCGAAGAAGATGAAAAATATAAATTTGCGATTTTAACCGACCTGCAGGGTCTTGAAGATTTTGGCGGGGATATGGATTTCAAGGTGGCTGGTACCAAAGACGGCATTACTGCTATCCAGCTTGACGTTAAAATAGACGGTTTATCAATAGAAATGATCAAATCAGCTCTAGCTAAGGCCAAAACCGGTAGAATGTTTATTCTCGATAAGATGAATAAAGTAATTTCTGCCCCCCGAAGTGAACTGTCAGCGTATGCGCCCAGAATTGTAAAGATTTCGATTAATCCTAACAAGATTGGAGAGTTAATCGGACCGGGAGGAAAAAATATTCAGAAAATCATCGCTGACTGTGGCGGTAAAGACGTCGTCGCCATCGATATTGAAGATGACGGAACAGTTCTGATTTCTTCAGCCGATGCTTCGGCTGTTGAAAAAGCCCAAACGATTATCACGGGACAAACTGCTTCTCCCGAGATCAATAAAATATATGAAGGGGAGGTAAAAGCTATTCAAAAAGATCGCAATTCCGGCAAAGAAATCGGAGCGATAGTAGAGTTTATGCCCGGTAAAGACGGCATGGTTCATATCTCTGAAATTGCCCATCAGAGGATAAATAAAGTTTCAGATGAGGTTAGGGTGGGTCAGAAAGTTAAAGTGAAAGTATTAAATATTGACGAAGATAGGGGCCGAATCGGACTTTCAATCAAACAGGCACGAGGAGGGGGTATTTCTCGCTTGACAAATGATCAAAAATAAGCTAAAATAAAATTAGAGTATAAGATCTCTAGGTTTAGCTTTGGATAAAGAACATAGTTTAACGCAACTTTATAATGAAGTTCGCACTTGCCGAAAGTGCCGTCTTTATAAGTCGGCGAATAATCCTGTCCCCGGAGCCGGAAGCTCGAAAGCACAAATAATGTTTATTGGTGAAGGGCCGGGAGAAAAAGAAGATCAACTGGGGTTGCCATTTGTAGGGGCGGCCGGTAAGTTTTTAGATGAAATGCTCTCTTTGATCTCTTTAACGCGTGACGATGTCTATATTGCAAATGTTGTTAAACACCGGCCGCCGGGGAACAGGGACCCTAAACCCGAGGAGATCGAAATATGTCTTCCATACCTTTTAAAACAAATCGAAATTATAAAGCCAAAATTAATTGTTTGTCTTGGACGTCATTCTTTAGGTAGATTTCTACCTGGCGTCGGACCGATTTCCAAAGTTCATGGACGGGCCTACTTTCGCCGAGGACAGACCTATATGGCTTTATATCATCCGGCAGTTGGTCTTTATAACGGCGGGATGCGAGATACTTTAATCCGTGATTTTAAAAAAATATTAGTGGCCCTAAAAAAAATAGACAATATGAAAGGAAACAATGCCCGAAGATAAAAAAGTGCAGAAACAAACAGTTTATCACGCTGCCCTGCCCAACAATAATGGGAATAAAAGGGGTAATCTAAACAGTCCCAGACGAGGATCTTTTTTTGTTCGTTCCAACTTAAATAAAAAACAAAGACCCCGACAGGATATTACTGGTTATCAAGAGAAGGTAAGTTTTCATGCGTCAAAAACTCTAAAAATCTGCCATCTTGGAGGATTAGAGAAAGTCGGACGCAATATGTCATTTTTGGAATATGGCAATGACATCCTGATTATCGATGCCGGTTTTAGTTTCCCCTCGGACGACATGCCCGGAGTTGATTATGTTATTCCGGATGTTAGCTATCTCCAGGACAGCCGTCAGCGAATCAAAGGAATAGTATTAACCCACGGTCATATGGACCATATCGGAGCAATTCCCTATATTATTGACAAGCTTGGAAATCCAACCATATACGGCACAAATTTAACCATCGGCTTGCTCAAAGAAAAGTTATCTGAATTTGGTCTTGAGAATAAGGTAAAAACCGTCGTTGTAAATCCCGAAAAGGATAATATCACTTTCGGTGTTTTTAAAGTTTCTTTCTTCAGGGTAAATCATAATATTCCCGATACCGTCGGTATTGTTATTGATACTCCATCGGGCAAGGTAGTCCACACCTCCGACTTTAAATTTGATCTAACTCCGATTAATGAACCGGTAATCAATCTTGGCAAATTAGCTGCTATCGGAAAAGGAAAGGTCCTGGCTTTACTGATTGATTCAACCGGTGCTAGAAATCCCGGATATGCTATATCCGAAAGCGAGATCAAGGAAAATCTCGAGGATCTGTTTTCTACAATCAAGGGAAGAATTTTTATCGCTTCATTCTCGACTCTTATATCGCGGATTCAACAGATTATTGATGTTACGGCTAAAATGTCACGCAAATTAACCGTGACCGGCCGGTCGATGCTGTCAGCTATTGAAGTTGCTTCAAAGCTCGGCTACCTCAAACTCCCCGACGGTTTGATTGTGAATAATCAAAAAAGCATTCATCTGCCAGATGATAAAATCGTGGTACTTTCGACCGGCACCCAAGGTGAGGATTCATCAGCTCTGACTCGAATGAGCCGAGGAGACCACAAATTCTTTAAAATCAAAAAAGGTGATACGGTTATTCTTTCAAGCTCGATTATTCCCGGTAACGAAGCAGATGTTGTTGAAGTTTATGACAATCTGCTTAGATCGGGTGCTAAAGTGATTGATTACAAGCAGATGGATATCCATACTTCAGGTCACGCTCATCAGGAAGAACTCAAGACAGTTATGCGACTTATAAATTCGGAGTTTATCATTCCGGTTCACGGCAACCGTTACATGCGGCAAGCCAATGCTGACCTTGGTAAAAGTTTGGGGATGAAAGAAGAAAATCTGATTGTTGTTGATAATGGCGAGGTCTTAGAATTTTCTAAAGGTAAGTGTGAAGTGCTGAAAAAGAAAGTCCCAACTTCGTTTGTCTTGGTTGATGGACTGGGTGTTGGTGATGTCGGAAACATTGTTCTTCGAGACCGCCAAGCCATGGCCGAAGGTGGTATTTTCGTAGTAATCCTAACTGTTGATCATCGCACCGGAGAGATTGTTACCAGCCCTGATATAATTTCAAGAGGATTTGTTTATATGCGGGCGGCCGAAGACCTGATTCATCGCGCCAGACAGGAAGTAAAGAATCTGTTCCGAAGATATATCAATAATAAACCGGTCGATCTTCAATTTATCAAGACCACCATTAGAGAAGAGATGGGAGAATTTCTTTTTAATGAAACAAAACGCCGTCCCATGGTGATACCGGTGATTATAGAGGTATAAATTGTAAATTAAAAGCTTAAATCTAAATAAAACCTAATAACAAAATCATTAAATAAAAAATTGTTATTGCTTTATATTTCCTTACTTTTCAGTTATTAGTTTTTAGTTAAATATGCTATGCTTTAATAGGAGGAATATTGGCAAAAAGAGGCAGAAAACCTAAAAACCCGAGTTTGATGGAAGCGCTTGACGCGAAAGTTGTCAGAGAAATATCGGCTCTTTTAGTTTCAATATTAGCCGTTATTCTGGTTTTGGCCGAGTTTAATGCCGCCGGCAATGTTGGGTCGTCGGTTTTGGGGTTTTTTAAAGGACTTTTGGGTCCGGTTGCGTATTTATTTCCCTTTTGGGTGATTCTTGCCGCCTTGACGCTTTTTGAAGTTAATTTATTTAGAAGAACCAAAGCCGTATTCTGGGGACTCTTCGCCTTTTTGATTTTATTTGCAAGTTTGATGGCACCTTTTGGTAAGTCTGGAGGAATAATCGGCAATTCAATATTTAGATCGCTGACCTCGGGGGTTGGCGAGATCGCTTCATTTATTATCTTAATTTTAGGTTCGATTATTTCTCTGCTCGTAATCTTCAATTTATCTTTAACGGAAATGCTTTCAAATATCAAAATTCAAACAACTTCTGGTATGCAAAGTATGGGAGGAAGGAGTCGCGTTTCGGT
>Ga0172364_10003231_pt1 | contig 12996 bp, 13 predicted proteins | sample LakKivSesite10cm_FD_114545 | JGI IMG/M metagenome (GOLD analysis project Ga0172364, IMG submission 114545) | Sediment microbial communities from Lake Kivu, Rwanda - Sediment site 10cm | ecosystem: Environmental > Aquatic > Freshwater > Lake > Sediment | place: Rwanda: Western Province, Lake... | reverse complement strand
CTGCCCTCTCGATATAGAATCCACTTTCTCCGTTGGAGTTGTCAACCCAGGTCAGGGTGATCTTTCTGGATGCAGACTTTGCAGACAGGCCTGATGGGGCGTTCAGCTCATCAGGTGCCTTCGCCGAAATGGCAATCACTAGACTTGAGACGCCAGTGGCCCCTCTGTTGTCCGTAACTGTTAACATGGCTGTGTAGGTGCCTGGATCTGCGTACGAGTGGACAGCAGTTGCGCCGGATCCAATTTTACCGTCGCCGAAGTCCCATAGATAGCCTGCTATCGTTCCATCGGAATCTGTGGAGGCTGAACCATTGAACGCGACTGTGAATGGCGCTGCTCCGTTGGTTCCATTGGTCGCAATCACCGCGGTTGGCGCCCTGTTGGCAGGGGCTGTGACCGTTATCTGTATGCTGGCCGAGTCAGCCGCCCCCAAATTGTCTTTCACCGTCAGGGTGGCCATATAAATCCCTGCGCTTGCGTAGGTGTGGCTTATGGTCCCCCCCACACCATTAACACCATCCCCGAAGCTCCAGCTGTATGAGGCTATTGTGCCATCTGCATCCTTTGAAGCTCTACCATCAAATGCAATGGCAAGCGGCGCAATCCCTGTGGTGGCGTTGGATGCCGCCACGGCATCGGGCGCAATGTTTGCTGCCGCTGACGCAGCTATTGTAATGGCCGCCGTAGCGGAGGCGCCATCGTCGTCCGTCACCGTCAGCGTGGCTGAATAGCTCCCCGGGGCTGAGTAGGTGTGGGACACCGTAGCCCCGCTCCCCGAAGAGCCATCACCGAAGCTCCACTGGTATGACACGATGCTGCCGTCCGGATCTCTGGAGGCTGAACCATCGAAATCCACCTTCAGGGGGGAGATTCCATTGACAGGCGATGCAGTCACCGAAGCCGTCGGTGCGTTGTTACTGGAATCGTATCGATAGTCGATCCAGACATAGGACTGGCTGCCGTTCGCTGTCTTCGGCACATTGGTGCAAGTCCCCACGAGAATGTCTCCACTGCTGGTAACCTGGTACAATTTAAAAGACTTGATTGTGGCGATGTTCCCAGTCGGACTATCCTTCATCCCCACAAACCATCTCTTCATTGTTATTGTCGATGGGACCAGGTCAGTGAAATCGAAGACAAAGGTTCCATCCTTGGCCACCATACTGCCGTCAAAAGCATAGCCACCGCCCGAACCATAGATGGCCTCTGCATACCATGAAGATGAGGGTGTGATGGATGTGGTGGCGCCGATCCCCAGCGTCATGTAGAGCTGCCCCCGCGTGGCATGGTTTACTGTGAACTCAGCGACAACTTTGGGGGTGTAGGAAGCCCTGACGGTCAGGGTATAGATGTCCCCTCCCCGGAATATGCCTCTGGAATCCCTGTCAGAGGTGGGCCAGGCGCCGCTGGAGGCAACCTGCGATGTCCCATACAGCGAATCGTATGCCACCCATCTGAAGCCAGAATTCCAGTCTCCAGTCCCCCACGAATTGGCTATCTTGAATGCTCCCTTCTCGCCGGGGTCGACTTTGTTGTTCCCGTTGAGGTCACACCATATCTCGTCATTGTAGCCTACAAGGGTCATCCCGTGGCCGCCAAGCCTTGTGTTCTTTATGTAGGTGGCTATCTTCTGGCTGACGAAGGCGTCGTCAGCGGTTGTGGATGTGTCATTCTTGATGTAGGTATAGACCCACGATGTTACGTACGTTCCTATCACCATCACATGGCCGTTGGCCAGCTGTGTCTTCAGGTCCTCGATTAGGGCCGATGTATTGGTATTGTAGATCTGGCTCCAGCTTTCTGCCCTGTAGTTGATCGCGTCCCGCCATGTGCTGGTGTCCAGGCACCACTGGAGGTAATTGGAGTCGTAGGGGAACTCGGCCCAAGTTGCGGCCCCGTGCTTCGTCAGCAAGTAGAATGCGTCTGAGAAGTAGGCACCATTGTTTGAACCATAATTGATCATGTTGTATGTCCACTTCGGCGAGAAGATCACGTTATTGTTGCCGGTGTTTGCAGCTCGCCCCATGGCATAGTTGATCTCATAGGTAAAAGCATAGTAGGTGGTGGACCAGGCCACGCAGGACCCCAAGGACCCCTGGCTGCGGATCGGCGGGAAATAGACCGTTGCGCTGTTATCCACGCCGCTAGGGAGGAGGCTTTCCCCAAGCCCTGAAGAATCTGAGTAGACCAGCTCTTCACCGATACCGACTATCCCGGCATCCGCCGCCGTGATGGCAGAAAGGCCTCTCGAAGCCCTGTCCGCATTGAGGCGTTCCAGGGCGAGTGAATTCATCCTCACGCTCGCAACGATGGGCACGTTCTTGCTCATCCAGTCATGTTGGGCAGCCGAGCCTTCCAGCAGGCCTGTCCCAAAAATCTCTTCTTTATAATTAATATCCTGCATGGGGCTGGATTGCACGGGCATTATTGACATGCATAGCCCAAGCGCAGCTAGCAATACTGCAAATATTATAATCGTCCTATGGTCTACTCTCCTGATCAAACCCTTCATACCAATTCTCCCATCTGGTTGCGCCACAAAGGGCGCCATTTCCTGAAAATTCAGCAGGTGTATTATGGGATAAGTATTATAAAAACATTATCTAAACAATGAATTAATTACTGTATATACAGTTATTTTATAAATTCCCAGTACAGCGCTGGGACCGAAGCCATTCCATGGCTGGGCGGATCTCCTCGGAACTTTTTCTGCTAAATATTGCGGAAGTGGCCGACCCCCCTTCAGGCGAATCGGCGGGAGAAGTGGATAGAGGATTCTGGATGGGGATGCGGTCTGTTTTTCAGCGCCTTCTCCAGTCTTCCTCTCCGGGCTTCCACTCGCGTTTACCGATCCAGCCCATGAAGGATGCGAAGAGGGCAATTGCGAATACGACCGCCAATACTATGAAGACGACAAGGCCAGCAGTTACAATCGTTGAATTGTAGCCACTGCTGATGTACGTCCGCTGGGCGATGAAGAGTGCCAACGTCCCAAAGCTGAAGATGGCAAAAAAGCCAAAGAGCCTGAGCATTAGTTCTGCATCGCGCGCCATTCCGCTTCCTTCTTTTCTGCAATTGTTGCTTTTTTCATCTCAAGGCTTATATAACTTTTTTATGGGCCTCTGGCCTCCCCTCGTGGGGTATGGCGAGGTATTTGTATCATTGCGCCCCTCGAAGGCGCTCCCCTACTCCCCAACCCACTGGAAGGAGGGCATGGAACCACTGTAAAAATAATCAATATATTGCTTAATGTCTTCTAATTTTCAAATTTACCCCCCCCCACAGGTTCCCTGCAGCTTGGCGCTCTGGATGTTTCCCGTCTCCAAATGGCCAAATTGGTTATTATTGCTGCGCTTTGTGTTGGCAGAACAATGTGCAATAAATGCGCGCACCATGAGAAAATGGCAATTGCCTGTTCGCGGAAAGACCATTCCCCATGGCGGTGGTCGGTCGCCTGTCAAATGTTATTGGTTGCCCCCGCTGCAGCCTGCCACAATTGGCACCTCTGTGGCAGTAGATTCTGAGACCGATCTCGGCCTATACGCACTCTGAGAGCTTCCTAACAATTCCCTCATAGCCGAATGCCATTATGTGCACTCCAGAGGCTTTGGTGGTGCCCTTCAGCTCCCTTATCAGGGCTGAAAAATACTCGAAGTTGACCTCGTCGACCTTCTCCCTCTTGGTTTGCCTGTCTAGGCTGCCCTCTGCCTTTCTGAGCTCCTCTATGTAGTCCGGGGGGACCTTGATCCCTGGGACATTCTTCGACACAAACTCTGCAATGGCATGCGATTTGCAGGGGAAGATTCCGGGGAGAACAGGGATCTGGTACCTCTCCATCTCCTTGAGGAAGCATTTTGCCCTGTCCATGTCGAAAACTATCTGCGTCTGCATGAAATCTGCTCCCAGGTCCACCTTCCTGCCTATCTTCAGAAGCTCGGCCTCCAGAGGTTCGGCATTGGGGTTGCCGACTATGCCCACATGCATCCTAACGCCTCCGGAGATCCTGTTCCCGCCAAGATCGACTCCCTCATCTACCATGCGGCGGACAAGCCTGACGAAGTGTGCTGTGTCCAAGTCATAGACCGGCATCGCGCATGGATTATCGCTGAGGCTGGTGTGGTCGCCACTCATTGTAAGGACATTCCTTATGCCGAGAGCCGCCGCTCCAAGGAGTTCGGAAGTGATGGCAATTCTGTTCCTGTCGCGCACTGTCATCTGGCATATGGCCTCCAGGCCCACATCCCTTTGGATGGCATGAGAGACTACCAAGCTGCTCAGGTATGCCTGCCCCCTCGGGTCGTCTGTAACGTTGCAGGCAACGATATGGCCGTGCATCTCCTTGGCAGACCTGATCGCCTCATTCAGGAGGGTTGTCTTTTTAGGCTGGATCTCGCCAGTAAGCACAAACCTTCCGCTGCGGATGGCTTTCATGAGATCCGAATAGCTCTCTCTCACACATCAGGCCTCCTATCTGCCCAGCAATTCCTGCGGCTGGGCTTTTCTGGACCTGTCCTTCGGCTCTCTGTACTTCTTGAAGACATCCAGCCTCCCCTGCCTCTTCAGAGTCTCGTAGATCATGACCCATGCGCAGTCCCGCGTATGCCCTCCCGCCTCGCATTTGCCGTTGGCCATGCCGCCGCAGGGGCCGTTGAGTAGTCCCTTTGAGCACCTGACCACAGGGCAGATCCCCCCCGTCTCATAGAGCATGCATTCGGTGCAGGCCCGGCACCGCTCGGAGGCCCTGCCTATCCTCTCGATCTTGCCTATGAAGAGCGTATCAAGGCCCGGTATCACTAACTTGCCGGTGTGTTCTCCCACAACCTGGACGCCCGCCCCGCAGCTGAGGACCAAGACCGCATCGGATAGACCGACCCGCGGCATGAACTCCGCTAGATCCCTCTTCACAAGCCTAAGGTCACAGGGGGCCTCCACAACTGCCCAGCCCACGCCCTTCTTCCCAAGAATTCCCAACTGCTCCTTAACCTGTCCCTCGCCGCCTGTCTGGCAGATGGTGGCGCAGGTCCCGCAGCCCACGACAAAGATCTTATCGAACGGCTCCGCCATCTCCCTAACCTTCTCTGCTGGCTTGGGTTTTGTTATTATCAATATGGGCACCTGCGCGACTGATGACAACTCTCACGAATGGACCTCAACTTATAACTTTTTCCAGAAATTCTCCCTGCGGAGGGCCTTTCCAATGGAGGAAAATGAAAAATAAAAAAGGGCAGTATGGTGCCGGCAGACGGGCTTCCCATTGCCCTACTTGCTCTTCAATGGCGCAATGATGCCAGATTGCCTCATGATCTCCAGCTCTTTCTCAACGAAAGGCTGTAGATCTGGCTTTATCAAGCCACGCCCTGCTATCTGCTTTGGCCCACCGAATGTCTTGGCAAGCTGCTCGTCACCGTCGAAGACGGACACTTTGCCCCCCAGGATCTTGCCTATCATCGGGAAGCGTCTGACCTCTCCTTCTGGTATCATGCCGCCTGCCGCGCCCTCAACAACCAGTACCCTGTTCTCCCACTCCACAAAGGGCGGATCTATTGGAGAATTCGCAAGCTCCAATATGGCCTTCTTAAAACCCCTATCAAAGCCCAACCTGAAACCATCCATAACGCCTTCATCGTACGACTTCTTTACCACAGGAGTGCTCCCGCCATGGAAAAAGTCCCTGAGCGATACTGTTTCCTGGTTGGCCTGTCGCTCCAGCAGAGGCGTGTATTCTTCCTTGACGAAGCGGTCAGTGATCGGTATCACTGGCAATTCCGGCTCTGAGCGCCTTGTGCTTCTCTTTTTTGTTGCCGATGCCAACATAGCTCTTCGCTGATTCGTCATCTCTGAATGCATTAAAAGCTTCCGAAATGTGTAGTTCAGATGCACAGAATGCAGAAGTTTGAAAAACGCCATCTGGTGACTCACGGTCGCCACAATCCAACGACTCTCAGTCACAGCCCTTATTCGGTATAATGTTTTTATTTCAGAATAAAATATCCTATCTAAGGAGTGAATTGAATATGGCACTCAGAGAGCATACATTCACACAGATAACGACCTTCGAATACCCAATGTGGCGCAAGTGCTACATCTCTGGAACAATGGTGGTGATGGTCGAGGAGACCGAATTTGATCCTCAGACCAATCAGGGCAAGGGGAAGATTGTGGAGATCCTGACCGCCAAGGGCCTGAAGCTCAACGACAACTACACCGACCTCCATGGAGGTGTGGACTGCCTCACCGCACAGACAACACTGGATGACCTGAAAAAGATGGTGGTGGGGAAGGAAGGATCCTTCGAGCACTACGAGAAGTCAATCCCCCCCACCCACGAATTCAAGCTGAAGGTGCAGTTCCCCCTTGACATAAAACCCCAGGGCAGCCCCTTTGGTTACTGAGCGATCTCGGCAAACCCCAGGGCAATACCCCGCAGGGGCCTCCAGGTGGCTGGCCATGGACCTGTCCCTGGCGATGCACCATCCGCATTTCCAGACCGATAGTCCACAGAGGTGAAGGGCTTCAATGCTGCCATATGGGACAACGGCCAACAAGCTCAGATCCATAGTTGATCTAACGGACTTGCCATGCCGGCGCACATCCTCTGGGATGCACTGGTCGCCCTTTCCATGCCCCTCCGGAGCCGAAGTGGCCATTCGGACTCAGAGAAAAAGTATGGCGGCTACAACCACAACAACGACTAGGGCCCCGACCACAAGTCCGGTCATCCAGTAGCCCCTCTTCAGGCTGCCCTCCAATGTGACCAATGCGGCTTCCATTGCCTCAATCTTCTTGGAGGCCTTGTCGATGTTCTCCTTCAGGCCATCCACCTCGATACTTATCGCCCCACAAGACTCCTCAACAAGTTTAGTGCCGGCCGTCAGATTTTCCACCTTCGAGCCCATTTCGTTAATGCTTCGCCTGATACTGGCAAGCTCATCCACCTGTCTGAGGTAGTTGCCATTGAGGCTGTGGACTCCGGATGACAAGGTAGCCAGTTGCTGGGCTCCTTGGGTGTTTGATGCTGTAGGGCGAGATGCCTCGATCTTCGAGCCCACCCCCTCCACCAACTGCGCCAGGCCTGTGGCCTTCGCATCCAAGGCTGCCACTCCCTGCTTCAGCTCCTCCACCTCCATCCAGACTGCCTTGATTGTCAGCCTCCCGGTCTTTGCTTTGGCTTTCTCCACGGCTGCCACTCCTGCCTTGGGTTGGGAATCATCCGCTTTGGGCATCTCTATCCCTCACGGCATTACACCTAGCCACAAAATATAAACTAATACCCTGCGGGGCTTAACGGTGAAAAATATCAGTGCAGCTATTCAGACTGAGGGCTTTATCATCGGAACCGAAGAAGGATCCTTCGCAATCAGATTAGGGTGAATTTTCCCTTGGGCCCAATTTCTTGTCTAAGGACCTCTGCCACCATTTGACGATATCCCGGGGGCGGAGAAGGGGCATCACCCATCTGGGGCCAACTGGCAGGAAGAGAGGCAAGGTTATCAGCCGAGCCGGGCGTATTTATGTAGGGGACAGGTAATCGGTGGCATCCAAATGAAGATGAGCCGGACATGGGTCATGGCCATCGGCGTCCTTGTGGTGGCTGTGGCCGGCCTTGGCGTAACCTTCTATTACCTCGAGTTTCCACAGCCGGTGGACGAGGTGTCGCTGCGTGTCTATGCGGACCCAATTTCTGAGAGAATGCTCCAGGCAACCAATGCCGTCAATTACACCAGCTTCTCCATGGATTTCGACCCGGGCCTAAAGGCGCAGATCAATGAAACATACTTTATCTCAATCTGCTCAACACTCCACTCGATGGTCGGGAATTATACCTCCAAGGAGTTCATTCGGGGGGAGAGGATTGTGGCCCAGGGGTGCATCAGGGCCTACTACAATGCATCCTTCACCAGCGAGCCGTCCGGGGTAACGGTGATGGTGGCCTTCTCCATGGAGGGGGGCCCCGTGAAGGTAAGTGGGATCTCGTTCGACTCAGCCAAGCTCAAGGGAGGCTGAGGGCTAGGGGATCTTCCTCTTCTCTCGGCAGGCCGTATCCTGCTGGTGCTGCCAGGGTCATCCCACTAGCTTCTTAAAAGTCTGACCGCCTCTGGGCGTAAGGGTGGATGTTAAGAAATAATCAACAAAATTATTTCCTGTGCTTGCACCCAACGCATTGGATATCCCCGTTTGGCAGCAGGGTACCCTCTTTCTCAAACGGTGGCCTGTGGCACAGGTAATAGGTTTTTCCCTGTGGTGTCTTGTAGGTTTCCAGAAGCTTGCAGGGGATCATTTGATACTCACCATTCCCCCTTGCTACTATGTGCCATTGGTGCTAATACATTTTCCTCCAGAAAAAAAACTTTTATGGGTTTTCAATCCAAGTTATATGATGCCAAATGGTGAGGAGGATGGGCGACAAGTTGGTAAGGACCGATGAGGAATGGAAGAAGCTGCTGACCCCAGAGCAGTACAAAATACTGAGGAAGCGAGGAACCGAAAAGCCATTCACAGGGGCGCTTCTGCACAACAAAGAAGAGGGAACCTACAGGTGCGCAGGCTGTGGCAACACTCTATTCCTGTCGAAGGACAAATTCGATTCCGGCTCAGGATGGCCCAGCTTCACCTCTGCCATCCCAGGCAGCTTGGAATTCCTGCCGGATAAAAGCTATGGCCAGGAGCGGATAGAGGTCCGCTGCAGCAGGTGCGGAGGCCATCTCGGCCATGTCTTTGACGATGGGCCGCAGCCCACTGGAAAAAGGTACTGCATCAACAGCGCGGGAATCAGCTTCCAGAAGGAGAAGTGAATTCCATTTTCCAGCGGCTCAAAATTGGAGACGCCGCCTGCGCATGACCTATTTTTTCACCGCCACCTGCTCTCCATGGGCTCAATCACTGCTGGGATGCTGAAGGAACCAAAGGCAGCTATGATTGCGCCCAACATCCGCCCAGTCCATCTAGACTTTTTAACCCCTCTGCCCAAACCAATAGCATGGAGTACCGGTTTGAGAGCCCTCTTCTGGAGGGAGTTGTGAGGTCAAGGCCAAACCGGTTCATCATGATGGTTCAGCTCGGATCTTCAGTCCTCAGATGCCACTGTCCTGCCACGGGGAGGATTGGCGATATAATATTTCAGGACATCCCCTGTCTCCTATCATTGGCCAAGGCGAAGGGCGCGGGGCGGAAGACCGAGGGCGAAGTTGAAGCCATCTCGCTGGATCCCATCGAAAAGCCGCAGAAAAATTGGATTGGAATCAACCAGATCGCTGCCAATAGATACCTAGGCCATTTCATGGCCACCAACCAGTTGGAAGGCATGCTCGGCCATGTCTATAATCTCCAGAGAGAGGTAAGGCTCGGCAAGTCGCGGATCGATTTTGTTGCCGATGGAACCTACATTGAGGTTAAGAGTCCCCTCACCGAGCTGCCCTCCTCAGCCCACGTCCAGCACAAGGATTTGCCGGCGATGGTCTCCTTCGACCGTCTAATAAAACACTTCGAGGAGCTCTCAGAGCTCGTGAAGAAGGGAAAAAGGTGCATAATCCTCCTCTGCTACCAATTCGATGCCCCACCATTCAGACCTCCACCCATCGACCAGGCCAACGAAAGGGTGGAGGAGGCTGCCATGGCGGCCGAGAGGAGCGGCATCGAGAACTGGCAGGTGAACCTGCGAATTGATGACGAAGGAGTTCGGCTGGCTAGGTATTTCAAGCTCAGCCTGTTCGGAAAATGACTTTTAAATCCTTTCATAAGGAAGCGCTTGCGGTTGCTGTTGGACAGGCTCAAAGTGGTGCTATCAACGAATCTGGTCCTTCCAAAGGACCCACAGAAAAGCGTATAAGCACTGCTGACCGGCAATTCCCTTTGGTGTGGAGTGGTATAGGCAGATCTTGGCTGGTAGGCACCAATGGTTCAGGCAGGCAAGGCTCATGAGAATGTGGGCGCTGCGCAAGAGCAAGTAGAGCGAGACGATCTGCTGAGAAGGCCCATCGAAGACCTCTTCAGAAGGTATAAAAGCTCAGAGACTGGCCTGACTTGGGAAGAGGCTGAGAGGTCGCTATCAGAATATGGACCCAATGAGCTTGCCAAACAGAAGAAGCGGTCCACAGCCACCCACTTCCTGGCCCACTTCGCGAACCCCCTGATCTTGATCCTCCTCCTCGCTGGAACTGTCACAGGATTCTTGGGGGAGGTCACAAACACGGTAATAATCTATGCCATCGTGCTGATGAGCATAATCCTGGAATTCTACCAGGAGTCGAAGGCCGAGAGGGCCGCCGAGACGCTTAGGCAGAAGATCTCAACCACTGCCACAGTCCTCAGGAACGGGATCCGCCAGGAGATCAGGCTCTCCCTTGTAACCCCGGGCGATGTCATCTACCTGGCAGGCGGCGATATCGTTCCCGCAGATGCCAGGGTCATCAGCGCCAAGGACTTCTTCGTGGACCAGTCTTCCCTCACCGGCGAGTCCTTCCCAGTGGAGAAGACCCAGTCTCCCCCTGCTGATAGCGGGCCCCTTGCCCTCACCGAGTGGAATAATTACCTGTTCATGGGGACGTCTGTTGTGAGCGGCAGCGCCACAGCCATTGTTCTGAAGACGGGCAGCTCAACCGAGTTCGGCGGGATAGCCAAGACCCTCAGCGCACGGGGATCTCCAACGGAGTTCGAGAGGGGGCTAAACAGGTTTGGCTACCTCATACTCCAGATGACGCTGGTCCTGGTGACCTTCGTCTTCATAATACTCGCTCTGTTCAGGCAAAACTTCCTGGACTCGCTGCTTTTCGCCGTTGCCCTTGCCGTGGGTCTGACCCCCGAGCTACTGCCAATAATCCTGACCGTCAACCTGTCCAACGGGGCACAGGCCATGTCCAAGAAGAAGGTGATAGTGAAGCGGCTGGCCTCCATTCAGAACTTCGGCAACATGGATGTCCTCTGCACCGACAAGACAGGGACCCTGACCGAAAACAAGGTCGCCTTGATCCTGCACATCGACATCGGAGGGAGGGACAGCAACAAGGTCCTGCTCTATTCCTACATGAACAGCTTTTTCCAGACCGGACTGAAGAGCCCCCTCGACGAGGCAGTTCTGCAGTTCGGGACCTTGGACATCCCAGAATGGCACCACTACGACCCTTGGCGGCAACTGGACAGTAACAGCCAATTACACAAAGCAACACCTCGTCTCCTTCAGCACTGGTTTGGGCGGTTCAGTGAATCCATCTGGAAGCAACTGGTATGACCTTGCAAGCATTATAGATATCTCCGCAACCGCCGACCAAGACTACAAATTTGTCAACTGGTCCTCTACGGGCTACATCTATTTTATGACTGGCTCCACAAACAGTAATACATCTGTATATATCAACGGCGGGGGCACAGTTACAGCCAACTTTCAACTATTTGACATTACTCCCCCCACAGTAATGGGAATTAGCCCAGCTAATGGCAGCAAGGTAATAACCAACCAGACAACGATAGGCGCTTCTTACTCGGATAGAATTGCCATAGACGTAGCATCGGTCGTTCTGAAAGTGGATGGCAATGATGTCACGTCAGCGGTCTCGGTCACCTCGACAGGGGTCAGCTACCCTGTAACGCTGGCTAATGGAACCCACGATGTAGAGCTGACCGTCAAAGACATGTCTGGCAACCCAACAGTCGCTGCATGGTCGTTCACAATCAATGTATTGCCCCTTTCCGGCGGCTTGCCAATCGAAATTATAGGTGGAATCGCCGTGGCTGGAGCTATCGGGATAGCAATCTTGGTATTTTTCGTGCGGAGGAAGGCGCTCTAATGGAAAATGATGATGTGGTGCCCGAGGCCGGACTTGAACCAGCGACACTCCGGTCTTCAGCCGGATGCTCTCCCAGGCTGAGCTACTCGGGCTTCCGTTGGTCTATTGAGGAATGCCTTTTATAAGCCTTTTTTTGGCTCCCCACAACTAGATTTTTATTATATGGGCTACCATGTTACTCGGGGGCAATGTTCGCTCAGAGTTAAAAGGACCGAAAGGGATGACTTGAAGGCATTAGTGATAGCCCCCAACCATCAGCATCGAACTTTTTAAATAGCCCCTCCGCAAATTGTCTCAAGGTTGCGGCCGTAGTCTAGCCTGGTCTAGGACGTTAGCCTGCCAAAGGCTAATGCCTGCCGAACGCTAAGAACCCGGGTTCAAATCCCGGCGGCCGCACCATTAAAGATTCCATACGTTACATTTTTTAACCACAAACGCCAGTAGCAATTCTGTCGTTTCGGGGTGTTCATCACTGCAGCCCAGAGAAAAGACATCGGTCATAGACAGGCTTAGGAAGTATGTCAACAGCCATGTCGAGGTTCACCTCATTGATGGCCAGGTGATCAAGGGGAAGCTTGTCCAGATCGACGACGACCTCATGAACATCTTCATTGAGGGGTGCATGGATGCCAGCGGCAGGGTCTCGCCCGCCGCCGTCATAATGGGCAGCTCCATATCCCACGTCAACATAGTCTCCTTTCCGGTCGAGGAGTCCCTGGAGGAGAAGGTATTCCTGCTGCTGCTGAACAACGGAAACATGACCACCGACGAGATCGCCAAGATGCTCAACGAGAAGCCCGGCAGCGTCGTCTCCGCCATCAACCGGCTCAGAAAAAGGGGCCTGATCACCATGACAAGGGAACGGCTACCGAAGAAGCTCGGGCGCTCGGGCTCAAAGGATTTTAACCCGCGCACGGAATGATCAGCTTGGCGGGCGATGATGAAAAGTCCCAAAGACGCAAGGATGATTTGGATCTTGAGTGCAGGGAGCTCGCCATTATCCCGTGGGCACATTGAAAAATTCAGCCATAGGTGTCTTCCTGCCCATAGACGTCAATGAAAAAACCTCGGCAGGTTGAGCAGTAAAATCTTATTACTCACTTGGGGCAGATGTGAGACCACTCTGGTGTACCTATTGAATATTGCTCTATTCACGTGGGAATACCCGCCAAAGATAATGGGTGGCCTTGGAACATACACATATGAGTTGACAAGG
>Ga0172364_10003230_pt1 | contig 12997 bp, 9 predicted proteins | sample LakKivSesite10cm_FD_114545 | JGI IMG/M metagenome (GOLD analysis project Ga0172364, IMG submission 114545) | Sediment microbial communities from Lake Kivu, Rwanda - Sediment site 10cm | ecosystem: Environmental > Aquatic > Freshwater > Lake > Sediment | place: Rwanda: Western Province, Lake Kivu... | reverse complement strand
TTGCTATTATCAAAATGTTATTTTATTTAAAGACACCTTTGGTGCATTGTACAACTGGTATTCTGTGAATACAAGTAAACTTTGTCCTGCCGGCTGGCACATCCCGACCGATAATGAATGGCACAGCCTGATTCTGTATCTTGACCCTTCTGCAACCAATAATTCAAATGAAAGCTATACAGCAGGAGCAAAGTTGAAAGTTCCAGGGAATAAATACTGGATTTTCTATAACTCGGACGCAACGAATGAAAGTGGTTTTTCAGCTCTGGGGGCCGGATTGCGGAATCTTGAATCAGTATCAGTCGGGAATGACTTTTTCGCCGGTTTCCTTGGTGCCTGGTGGACGTCAACAGAAAATGACGGATCATATGCCTGGGGCAGGGGAATGAATTCTCAGTATGCAAGAGTGGATCGGTCAACTTATTTGAAATGGTTCGGTTTATCGGTTCGCTGTATTAAGGATTGATTTACTTATGGTTTAAACATTAAGATCAGCTAAAATAATAGACTTTCAGACCAGAAAAACACTTTAATATGAATGTTAGACATTCGGGTATTGCTGGTAAATATCTCGTTATCTACTATTTACTAATAATAAGGATGGTTATGCGCGTGCTCTGTATCTTGACAGTAATGACTGGATGTACGAAGAAGGATGAAAATATAATTATAAAAGATTATGAAGGAAATATTTATAAAACAGTGAAAATAGGGGAACAATTGTGGATGGCAGAAAACCTGCGATCAACTAAATTAAACGACGGAACTAAACTGGAAAATATAACCGACGGAATGACTTGGGGCAATCCATCGACATCTGCGCCTGCATATTGCTGGTACAATAATGATTCAGCTTCTTATAAGAGTACCTACGGGGCTCTATACAACTATTTTGCAGTAAATACAAACAAACTTTGTCCGATCGGCTGGCATGTCTCTTCGGACGATGAATGGGGAGCCATGGTAACTCTTTTCGAAGGGCCGTCGGAAGCTGGCGGGAAACTCTATAAAGCAGGCGACCTCCATTGGCAGTATATTATGCACGCAACAAATGAATCGGGCTTTACAGCACTTCCCGGAGGCCGCAGATATGTTAATTTCGGGGCTTTTCTTGAAATGGGGAAGGCTGGTTACTGGTGGACATCTACACCTTGGAATAGTTCTCAAACCTATTACCGCGGGATTTATCCCAATATGGGGGTGATAAGTGGCTGGGTAGAAAATGGTGTAGGATACAGCATCCGTTGTATCAAAGACTAAATCTCATCTTTGAATATAATGGAACCACTAATGCTGTAATATCAATTATTTAATGGGCAAGAGCAGTGAGAACGGCACTGCAGCAGTTTTATTCGTTTTGCAGTAGTTACTTTCCGATACAAAAATTCCTGAAAATACTGCCCAGTATCTCATCCGTTGTGATCTCCCCGGTTATCTCACCAAGGTAGTGAATTGCCTGGCGAATATCAATTGCTATCAGGTCCTCAGGCAGATTGTTCTTAAGGCCTTCCAGTACTCTCTCAAGACTTCCAGAAACTTGAGATAAAGCAGTGTAATGTCTTGTATTTGTTACTATTACATCCTCCGAACTGACCTTTCCAGCATCTATAATCCTGGTCAGGTTTTCCTTTAACTCTTCTATGCCTTCCCCGGTTTTTGCAGAAATAAACAGAAGTGTTTCATCAGAGCGGTGAGATATTTTCTTTCCCAGATCTGAAACCCTGTCGGATATATCTGCATCAATCTTGTTTACTAGTATGATCAGCTTCTTCCCCTCATCTGAAGTCTGCTTCCTTAATCTGGCAATATCCTCATTTATAGAATTATAATGCTCGTCTATATCTGCCACAAGCATTATGACCGACGCTGCACTTATTTTCTCGTGTGTCTTTATTATCCCGAGGTTTTCAATTATATCCTCAGTATCCCTTAATCCTGCAGTATCTGTAAACCTGAATTGAATTCCGTTAATGACCATGCAATCCTCAATCGCATCCCTCGTTGTGCCCGGGATCTCTGAAACTATTGCCTTCTCCTCCCTCAACAAACGGTTCAGAAGTGTTGATTTACCTGTATTCGGACGGCCTATAATTGCAACAGGAACACCATACTTAACAGCATTGCCTAAACTAAATGATGATGTAAGCTCCCTGGAAACCGACAAAACCTTCGTTACGATCTTTACCAGTTCGCTGCGGTCTGCAAACTCGACATCCTCCTCGCCGAAATCGAGCTCCAGTTCAATAAGGGATGCAAAATGCATCAGGTCAGCCCGCAGCATCCGTATCTCGTCTGAGAATGTCCCGCGCATCTGGTTCATCGCAAGCCTGTGAGCCATTTTCGACTCTGAAGCAATCAGATCAGCAACAGCTTCTGCCTGCGAAAGATCCATCTTCCCGTTCAGGAATGCACGTTGCGTAAACTCCCCGGGCTGCGCCGGCACAGCTCCATTCTTTACAAGGAGCTCCAATATTTTTTGCTGGATATACTTTGAGGCATGACATGATATCTCTATCGAGTCTTCACCTGTGTAGGAGTGAGGCGCCCTGAATATGCTGACAAGAACATCGTCTATGATGTCCTCCCCGGAACGGATCTCTCCATAAACTATTGAGTATCCGGGCTGCTTCGACAGTTTTATCCTTATATCCGAAGGGAAAAATATCCTTTCACAGATAGATATGCTCTTCTTCCCGCTGATGCGTATTATTGCTATAGCTCCTCCTCCCGAAGTCGCAGGTGCACAGATTGTTTCATCTATCCTTATCATTCCCGGATAAACTCTCTAAACTACAAATGTAGGAAACTTATGTGAACTACCGGCTACCGGTTACCGGTTACTGACTACCGGTATTTTACTATTTGCAATTTGCAATTTGCTATTTGCTATTTGCATTTTGATTTTTTTTAATTACCGTATATCTTTATTTAAAGAATTTTGACTGAAATAATCACATTCATCAACCATGAGCAATTACAACCGCAGGGATTTCATCAGGACCTCACTGTCAGGCGCAGTAGGATTCAGCCTGGTTCAGCAGGGGAATTACTTCCTGTCAGCCGTTAAAAAGCATAGTTACGGTACCATACCCGGTTCAAGTGTATCAATCAGTAGTGGAGATAACCGGGCCGATATGGTCTTCAGGGCGCTTCAGCCGTTCTCAAAGGAAATCAAAACAGCTATCGGGAATCGCCGTGTTGTCCTAAAACCTAATAATGTCCTGATCTATGTGCCGCTGGCATGCACTCATGTTGATACTCTCGAAGGCATCCTTGAATTCCTTAAATCGATCAACAAGCTGAAGAATGTTATAATAGCAGAATCATCCGCAAGTGCCCCAACGCTGGAGGGATTCGATAATTACGGTTACTTCAGCCTTCTTTCAAAATACCCTGTAAAGCTTATCGATCTTGATACAGAGCCTTATGAAAACCTTTACGTTGCCGATGAGAGGGATTTTAAACCTCATCTTATCAGGGTCTCCAAAATCATTCTTGATCCTGACTCGTACATAGTATCAGTCGCGAGAATGAAAACACATAATACCGTGGGAGCATCATTATCCCTGAAGAATATTGTCCTGGGATCACCGATAAAGGATCAGGGATTTACACTTTATAATGAAGACAAAAGATTTTCCACCTCAGCGAAAGAGTCAAAACAAGGTTCGGTAAGTTATAAAAGGCTTCTGCATGGCAGCGGATTCCATGCGATAAATTATAACATGTCAAGACTTGCTCAAAAGGTTTGCCCTGATCTTGCAGTTATAGATGGCTACCAGGGAATGGAAGGAAATGGTCCTACTCTCGGAACACCGATCGATCACAGAATTTGCGTGGTGAGCCAGGACTGGCTCGCAGCCGACCGGATCGGGATTGAACTTATGGGGATAGATTTTGCGAAGATAGGCTACCTTAATTATTGCTCACAAATGTCTATGGGCGAGACAGATCTGAACAAAATCTCAATCATTGGTGAATCAATAAGGGATCACGTTAAAACCTATAAGCTACCGGACAATTTTGAGAAACAGCTCACCTGGATGAATCGTTTATCATAGATTCATTTATCCGCTAAAATTTCCTGCTTACAATATTCAGAGTTTAAGCAACCACAAAAACATATTATCATGAACAATCCAGAAAAACACAATGAGATCGGCCGCCGGGATGCTGTTAAATTATTAACAGCTGGTTCAGCAGCCGGACTGCTTGGTCTGTTCGGGACTCCCGAAGCCAGGGCAGAAATCAGTACAACTCCATCCTATGCCAAAGGAATGCCTCCGGTAACAATCAAAAGCATTAAAGCAATCGCAACAGCTCCATCAGGTTCAAACCTTGTCGTTGTAAAGGTGGAAACATCAGAACCCGGACTGTACGGGTTGGGATGCGCGACTTTCACTCAGCGTGCAGTGGCAGTTGTTTCAGCAATCGAAAACTACATGGGTGAGTTCTGCATCGGGAAAGACGTCGATAACATTGAAGATATGTGGCAGTCGTTCTATGTAAGCTCCTATTGGCGAAATGGTCCTGTTTTGAATAACGCAATAAGCGGACTGGATGAGGCTCTCTGGGATATCAAGGGTAAACGTGCAGGAATGCCGGTATACCAGCTTCTCGGCGGGAAGTCGAGATTTGCTGTCCCTGTATATGCGCACGCCAGTGGAAGGACAATCGAGGATGTCGTCGCCAGCGTCAAACAATTCATGGACAGGGGATTCAAATACATCAGGATCCAGCTTGGCGGGTATGGCGGAGTCGGCGCTGCAGCTGCTGCACCGGACTTCAAACCTGCCGGATTCGGAATTGAAAGAGATAATTTCATGGATGAATATGCTTATCTCTCGTCAGTTCCGAAGCTTTTTGAGGCAGTGCGAAAAGCATGCGGAGACAGGATAGAACTACTTCACGATATACACGAGAGGAACCAGCCGATGGATGTCATTAACCTGTGCCGGAGACTGGAAGAGTACAGGCCGTTCTTTATTGAAGATCCATTATCTCCTGAAAACACTCACTGGTGGAAACAGCTTCGCGAAAGCACGTCGGTGCCTTTTGCCATGGGAGAACTCTTTAACAATATCAATGAGTTTGTTGAGCCTATGGCCAATCACTATTTCGATTTTATCCGGGTGCATTTATCACAGATCGGGGGAATTACACCTGCAATGAAAATTGCCAGGCTGGGCGAGTGGTTCAACGTGAGAACTGCATGGCACGGACCGGGAGATGTATCTCCTGTCGGACATGCTGCAAATGCTCATATAGACCTCGCAGTATGGAATTTCGGGATCCAGGAGGGAGGCTATAACTTCTCGGAAAAAGAGAAATCCGTATTTTCGGGGTGTCCTGCTTTCAAGGACGGATATATTTATGTGAATGAAGCTCCCGGTCTGGGCGTCGATATTAACGAAAAGGAAGCTGCCAAATATCCGATAGGCACACGCTCGAACTGGACTGTCCGAAAGAGTGATGGTACGATTATAAGACCGTAAGAAGGAGGAAGGCGAGAGGGCGGGAGAGCGGGAGGTCGAAAGGTACTTTTCCGCAATCCGAAATCCGCAATCCGAAATCCGAAATCCGCAATCAATTACCTCTCCAGGTTCTGAAGCGTAAAGAACGAATCATCAACTGCTATCCCGGCGGAAATATCGGTGAACTTTATCTCCGATTTCCTCCTGCTGACAAGGTTGTCTGCAAGCATATCCTTTATCATGTACTTACCTCCGGGCAGGGGGAATATATTTTTTATCTCTATTACTTTAAACAGTTCATTATCAAAATTATAAAACTCCATTTTCTGCACCTGGTAGTTATCCATGCCGATATAGCTTACCTTTCTTGAGAAACCGTATTCATCAGCTTTGTCTTCATCAGCGGGAATGCTTTCAATTATCCACTGACTGCCGGTGCCGGAATTAGGCATGTGCTTATTATTGAAATCCGACAGGGGAGGAGAGCTCATATCGGCATTTGAGAATTCCGAGCTCATAAAGCTCTTGCCTTTTTCAGTGCTGACTATCCGGCGGGTTTTCTTCAGCGCAGGAAGGTAAATCCACATTTCATCGGACACATCCTTAAAGTCGTTGACCAGCATGGCAGTGCCTCTTACATCTGCAGGTTCGAGGAACTTGATAAGACGTTTTTCGGAACCGTCCGGATAGCTTTTTGAAGTCATGGCTATAGTCCTGCTCCTCACGGCTCCTGTTTTCTCGGTTATCGTAAGACTGATATTTGCGCTTATAGTCCCTGCCATGCTGAGCTCACGGCTTCTTGTCATAATGCTTCCTGCCGAAGGCAACTGAGCCTGAACCTGTAAAAGCGGCAGAAGTGACACCAATATCAATACTCTCTTCTTCATCTTTCGTTTGTCTTTTTACTTTTATCTTTTGTCTTTTATTACTCATATCTTTTTCAATAAAACCAGGTTTGAACTTCATCAGGATTGCCGGGATCAGTATTAAAGCTCCTGCAAGGCATGATCCGATCGAAATGAAAACCAGGTAACCAAAGAAACGTATAGAGGTGAATCCTGACAGCATTAATGCGGAAAATCCGGCCATCAATGTCCCGGCATTAATTATTATGCTTCTCCCAATGGTTGCCATTGCTGCTCTTGTTGCTTCTTCATACGACTCTCCTTTTCTGATCCGGATATTGAAGCACCATATATATTGTATGGTGAAATCCACGCCCACACCGATCATTATTGATGAAAGAAGGGCAGTTGCAGCATCAAGCGCAATGCCGGTAAATCCCATAAATCCGAAAAGGATAAGTATTGAACCGGCAAGAGGAATAGATCCTGTTATCCCGCCTTTGAGCGATCTGAAGATTATTGCCAGAAGGATAAGAACGGTCACCAGTGCAAATAATAATGAGGATACCTGACCTCTGATTATAGAAGAGGCGAAATCCGACATGATTATAGCATATCCTCCGAAAGTTACTTCAGCAGGGAAATCTTTTGTCAGCTCATTTATTTTAGTTCTGACATTGCTTATAATCCTGTTCTCCGGATTGGATATCCGGATCAGCACATGAGCCTTTGTATTTTCAAGGTTCATCATCTGTCTGAAATCATCCGGATCGCCGCTCATATTATAAAGTTCAAACATCTGTGCAATTGCTTCCCGCGATTCAGGTATCTGATCGTATCCGCTTTCACCCGGAGTGAAGATAGCTTTGCTCATCTCCCTGACAGCCTGAGAGATGGAAAATACACCACCAACTCCTTCCATGGATTCAACCTGACATGTCAGATCATCAATTCCTTTCATTATCGCTGGATCTTTTATATCTCCCGAAACCATGACTGATATCGTCTGGGAACCTCCGAATTTGTTGTTAATAATATCAGATGCCTTCCTTAGTGGATTGTTTTTAGGAAAATAGTTCTCCTGGTTGGTTTCAATTCTCAGAAGGGTTATGCCTGATGCCATCACTGCAATAAACAAAACTGATACTATTATTATTTTCCCGGGATGCCTGACTATCCTGTCTGTCAGCATTCCAATAATCCGGTCAAATACTCTTGTCTTTATATTTACGGGTTCAGATATATTATTCCCTTTTCCCCGCAGATATATGAGGGCAGGTATCAGAAACATGCTCATGGCAAGTGCAACTGACACGCCTGCAGCTGCCAGGATACCAACCTGCCTGGCAGGGATTATGGAATGAAGCAGGAGACCGGTTATACCTGCAATAGTCGTCAGGCCGCTGAACAGTATCGGCATGTTAAGGGAACCGGTAAGCTCCCTGATGATATCCCGAATGGATCCTGATTTATCATTCAGGCTGATCTCCTGGTACCTGGCAACAAGGTAAATCCCGTAATTGTTTGCCACAGCTACCAGGATGATCGGAACCAGCAGGGTTATTATTGACAGCTTCCATCCAAGGAGTGGTATCATTCCCATACATATTGCAGTTGAAAGAATAACCACACTGAAAGGGATCACAACACTTTTCCATTCGCCGAGACTCATTTTCAGAATAAGCAGCATAATCAGAAGTGCAAGAGGAACCAGAAAAATTGCGTCCTTGCGCACATCCTTCAGAATATTCTGCCTGATATATGGAAGTCCTCCGGTAAGTACCTTCGCATTTCCCTGATGGACACTTATGATTGAGTCGATCTTCTGAATAGTGACCTTTTCAGCTACGGAATTATTGATCGTAGCTGAGATTGAAGCCGAACCCATGTCAGATGAAATAACTATATCGTGTGCAAACTTGTTATTCAGTATATCTTCACTGAGCTGAGCAAATTCAGCAGAATCTGAAGGTATCCTCCTGATCAGGGGATCTGCCGTCATCATTCCCTCTGAGCTTGCTATCTTGCGGACAGTAAACGGGGAAATGCGGCTTGTAACACCTGTCAGTTTAGATATATCACGGTCTGTCGACCTTATCTGTTTCAGATTCTGCTCGGTAAGAACTGAAGAATCGCTGAAAAGAATCACCACCAGATCCTGCACTCCGAATTCATTCTCAATCTTGTCAGTCTTTATCCTCGATTCCATCGATGGCGGAATATAATTCCTGATCTCAGGATCTGTTTTTGAGAACGGGATCAGCAATCCGAATGAGATCCCGGATGTAAGGCAAAGACTGATTATCAGCCACCTGTATTTTATTATAAAATCCGTCATAAATTGTTAAAAATCAACTCTTAGAGAAATACGTATGCAATTCATGAAATCATCGGCAATATCATAAAGAGATCCTTTCTTCCCTGAAAAATAATCCCCGGCAAGACTGATCTTAAGTCCGTCTGCAGGAACAATAACCAGTTCTGGTGTCATCATCAAGTCCCCTGAAGTGACATTGTATAAAGTCAGAACTGAAGGCTTAAGCTTGCCATAGAACAGTTCCGTTTCAATCCTTAAACCTGCTGAATGGTAAGATTTCTCAAGCTGATAATTATAAAGCCTGTTAAATGCACCGATCTGCTGACGGACATATTCTCCAAAGTCGAACCCGGGGACTGACATAAGTGTCATTATTTCAGCCATATCGGGTTCAGATCCTATGAAAGGGGCGACAGACGATGGAGTGAAATCAGGGATCGCCTTTCCTGAGTACTCGGCTGTGAATCTCCAGTTCCCTGCTGACCAGTCGGTACCAATCACCCATTTTAATTCAGGTAACGGAACACATTCATAAGACTTCCACGAATCGTAAGGGATCATATATGATGTTTCGCCTCTCACTCCGAATGAGCCGAGGGTTGTTTCAAAGTCGAATCCAATGTTCCTTATCTTATATGGAGTCATTTCAAGTCTCGTATAGGGGATTGGAAATGTACCGGACATGTCAAGATTGAAGTTTGAGAGGGCGAATCCGGGCATCGGATCATAGCCGTCGAACCATGAAAGACTCATATCTGCTCCCCGTACGTGTATATCTGACTTTAGACCATAAGAGAACATTTCCCTGGCTGTAAGCATCGATCCGATCTGGTCTATTGTAACATAGAAGGGAAGCTCTATCGGATCTACAAGCAGCTTCGAGGGTCTGTAAAAGGGAACGGCAACTGCTTCCAGGGTTAAGAATTTCACCGGATACACCTTAGCACTGAGGAGGAGATTTCCCATATTGATATCCTCGCGGTCAGGCGATCGCGATACAAGGTCCTGCGGACTCAGCTTTGAAGTCGGATTCGTAAAATCTGCCCGGCCCCATTTTATAATCTTCTGACCTGCACTGACGCTCCATACCTTCCCGTAGGCAGTGACAAATGCTTCGCGTATATCGAGCCTGCTGACAGGTTCGAGGAATTCTGTCCCGTAGCGGAACCTCAAATCAGAGAATGCGTTAAAATTCAGCCCGTTACTGGTCTCAATCCTGACCCCGGCATCTGCAAGCGAGCTCGACACATAAGGCTTATCATTATCCTGATCGATGCTTCCATAGAATCCGCCCCTGATAAATCCGCTTATTGCAGTTCTGGTTTTATAGTTGTTTCCTGTTTCATCCTGACCTGATAAAAGGAGAGGAGTGGCTGCGAAAAAAAATATTATCGACAGGAACCTGTAATTCATAATTACTTTTTCCTGCAAAACAATCAAATAAAATAACGGCTGTCGTCTCGACCGTCTTTCCCGAACCTGTATCTGCAGTCAAAGAAGTACGTCCCGCTCAGATTGAACTTAAAGAAGACAGAAGACAGAAGACGGAAGTCGGAATATTAGTCTTCGGACTTCGGACTTCGGACTTCGGACTTCGGACTTCCTCCTTCGCTAAAGCTACGGAGGACACAGTCGGACTTCTTATTCTTTAATTCCTGTTGCTTTCTCCCGGTATTCACTGGGAGTGAGTCCGGTCTGGCTCTTGAAAAATGAATTGAATGTCGTTTTGGAATTGAAACCCGAATCGAAAGCGATTCCCAGTATGGTAAAATTATTATTCTTCGGATCACCGAAACGGGATATCACTTCCTTTACCCTGTATTCATTTATGAATGTAAAGAAATTCTTCTTGTGATTCTCATTAAGCACCTGGGTGATATGATGCCTGGGTATGCCTGTCATATCTGCCAGATCCTGTATGCTGAGGTCACGGTTCAGGTATGGTTTGTCATTTTCTACAAATGTGATCAGCTTATTAAGGTATAGTTCAGCCTGCTTCTCCTTAAGCCCGCTCTTGCTGTACCTTTCCGGTTCTTTCTTTTCTTCACCGTTAGTTATCTTCACTGCATCCCCGAAGATAACAGGTTGCTTGATCCCGTAAAAGCTGTACACAAATGTAAAGAGTGTAATGAATGCAAAAACAACAAAATACGGATCAAAAGGGATGAAGTTGCCTATCATATTGAGGCCGCCAAGTATAAATAGTATCAGGAAAGCAACATAAAAGCTGATGGATAATATCTTCAGCCAGTTGAGTGTAATTATATTGGAGGTATATGAAACAAGATCCTTCAGTTTGGTCTGGTGTCTCCTGATATCAATAAAAGCTAGTATGCTGTATACGCTGACGGAAAAGAAAAAGCATGTACTATAAACAATCCGTAATGAGATGAACCTGTCGGGTTTGAAGAAATGCCTGAGATCCTTTAGCAGCGGCACCTCCCTTAAGATGACCGATACCGCAAAAAAAACGAAAAACGGGAGTAAATGAAGAAGCGCCAGCCAGTTGAATTTCTTCTGCGGATGGGTCATGAACCTTACATAAAGGAACAGAAGAGGGCCGTACGTGAACGCAACAAACGGGAAAGCATACATTTCAATGACCTTTGAATTGATCAGGGCAAAAGTAAGTTCGATACAGATCAGGAATAACCATGTAGCCATCAGCCTGTTCGGAATCGTGAAAGGTCTTTTGGTCGAGATAAGCAGTCCCGAAAAAAAAGCCTGAGAGATGCCAATATAGAGAACAGGATCAATGTTGACCATCCGGCAAAATATTTCTTAAATATAACGAAAAGCAGGTATATTTAGGTATATTTGAGACAGAACCAATAGTGAATTATATATTCTATGTTCTTTAGTGCTGCTATTATATCATTAATAATAAAACACCTATGAGCATTCTTCTGAATAAGGATTCAAGAGTGATAGTTCAGGGATTCACAGGCAGTGAGGGAACCTTTCATACCTCTCAAATGATTGAATATGGTACAAAAGTTGTAGGAGGTATCACACCGGGAAAAGGAGGACAAACACATCTCGGGCTGCCTGTATTCAATACTGTCAGGGAGGCTGTTGAAAAAACATCTGCAGATGTATCCGTTATTTTTGTCCCTCCTGCATTTGCAGCTGATGCTATCCGCGAAGCTGCAAATGGCGATATAGGCCTGGTTGTAACAATTACAGAAGGCATCCCTGTTTCCGATATGGTGGCTGTTATGCATTACCTTAAGTCATATAATTGCCGTATGATTGGTCCGAACTGCCCTGGTATAATCACACCCGGAGAGGCAAAGGTTGGTATAATGCCCGGATTCATCCACAGGAAAGGCAGCGTGGGGATCATTTCACGCTCCGGGACTCTTACCTATGAAGCGGTCGACCAGGTCACCCGCCTTGGAATGGGACAATCAACATGTATCGGCATAGGCGGTGATCCGGTTGTCGGTACAACCACCCTCGATGCAGTCAAACTTATGATGGACGACAATGAAACTGAAATCATTGTAATTATCGGCGAGATCGGAGGTAACATGGAAACTGAAGCTGCTGAATGGATTAAGTATAACGGAACCAAACCAGTAGTTGGATTTATTGCCGGACAAACAGCTCCTAAAGGACGCAGGATGGGCCATGCAGGAGCTATAATAGGAGGGAAGAACGACACTGCCGCTGCCAAGATGGCTATCATGAAGGAATGCGGTATCCATGTCGTTGAATCACCTGCAGATATAGGGGCGACGGTGAAGAAGGTTTTTACGAAATACCCCCCTGCCCCCCTGAAGGGGGGTTGAAATCCAACCAATTAGGTATCAGACTATTATTATGGGTTTATTGCCCCCCTTTAGGGGGGTTGGGGGGTCGTTGCAGATTGGGTTTATAGCCCCCCTTCAGGGGGGGGAGGCAATATTTTTTTTATCTTTACCCAAATTTAAAACCAACCAACCATGGGATTGCTGACAGGAAAAAACGCACTCATCACAGGCGCATCAAGAGGAATAGGAAAAGCCATTGCAAAGGTTTTCGCGAAAGAAGGTGCAGGTATTGCCATCACAAACATCACTGATGATGACGAATTCAGGGCTGCTTTAATAGAAATCGAATCCATCGGAGTAAAGGCAAAAGGATATGTCTTCAATGTGGCAAATTTTGCGGACTCACAGAAGATCGTAGCAGATATCATTAATGATTTTCAGAAAATCGATATCCTTGTCAATAATGCAGTTATAACAAAAGCTACTCTCCTGATGAGAATGACTGAGGAACAGTGGGATGCCGTTATCGCAGTAAAACTGAAATCGGTGTTCAACCTCACAAAAGCCGTACTGCAGCCGATGCTGAAGCAGAAAAGCGGATCAATA
>Ga0172364_10003229_pt1 | contig 13000 bp, 14 predicted proteins | sample LakKivSesite10cm_FD_114545 | JGI IMG/M metagenome (GOLD analysis project Ga0172364, IMG submission 114545) | Sediment microbial communities from Lake Kivu, Rwanda - Sediment site 10cm | ecosystem: Environmental > Aquatic > Freshwater > Lake > Sediment | place: Rwanda: Western Province, Lake... | reverse complement strand
CCAAGAAATAGATGGCAAGACTGTGTTGCTCACTAAAAAATAATGTTTCTAAAACCTTTTTCAATGGAGAATATATGTCAAAAAGAAAGAGAAGCGAATCAAATGGCAATGGAAACAACGAATTAAATAGATCAGAAAATCAAAGTCCGGCACAAAGAAAAACTTCAGTCATTTCAAAACTTACACTCAAAGCTCTAAATGAAAATCAGAAAAAAGCTATAAAAAGCATCAGTTTTAATAAGATAACCATAATAACCGGCCCTTCAGGATCAGGAAAAACTCATATTTCTTCTGTATATGGACTTATGGAGGTTTTGAGAGGAAAATATAAAAAACTTATTATAACAAGACCATGCGTAGAGGCATATGGAGAAACTATGGGTTTTTTGCCAGGAGATATTTTGGCTAAGTCTTTTCCATATATAACCCCAGTTTTAGATATATTTGGTGAATTTTTGTCGTCATCAGAAATAAATAAACTTATATCAGAAGGACTAATATCTGTAGTACCATTTGCATTTATGAGAGGAAATAATTTCAAAAACGTGTTTGTTGTGGCCGAAGAAAGCCAAAATACAACACCAAAGCAGATGCATCTATTTTTGACCAGATTAGGAGAAAATAGCAAGATGGTAATAAATGGAGATTTGGCTCAATCTGATATACAAAACAATATGAATGGCCTTCAGGATGCTCTACAGAAATTTAGAAATATAGATGGAATAGGCATTGTAGAAATGAGTAGGCAGGATATAGTGAGAGATCCTCTTGTCCAGACTATTGTAGAAATATATGAAAAGGAAGAAAGAGAGAAGGACTTGCCCATATGAATGTTGAAATATAAATACATTTTGATATAATATTGCACAATACGGAGAAAACATAATGTCTAATAAAAAGTTCAATCTATTTCATTTTAATCTTCTAAAAATTGCAGAAGATGAATATGATGAGTATGATGATTATTCTGATGAATATTCTCAATTAGATGCAGAAAAAGAGAGAAGAAAAAAAGAAGCAGCAAAGAGTGCTTTAGAACGTAGTAGGCCGGAACTACAAAAATATTTATCTAATGAACAGATTGATACAATAATAGATACATATTCATATTTTTCAGCAGTAGGTTTAGATAAAATGTATTCTTTCCTATCCAAATTTATAAACACTATAAAAGAGATGAAGAATAACGGAGAGGATTATACTTATCTTGCTAATAAATTTATGCAAGATATATCTCTAGCAAAGCAGCAAGAGGAGAGTAAAAGAGGAAAGATGGGAATAGGAGAAGTCTCTATTCATGAGGTTTCCGAGCAGAATCAAAAAGAAATGCTCAAATATATTATATCAAACGTAATATATGATGAAAACGGAGAATACATAGGAGTAAAGGCGGGATCTCAATTTATTCCACCATCTGAATATATATTACAACATGAGGATGATTTAGTTCACGTTCTTTCAGATCCATATAATATAAGGCTTATAACAAGAACTAGAAACGAAAAGATTCATGATAATTTTCAAATAAAATTTAGAGAAGAATATTCTAAAATTAGAGATATAGTAAAAAATCAAGTAACTGAAGAGATAGAAGATACAGAAGAAACAAGTGAATCAATAAATAATAGACTTATTAGTCAGCCAAGGGACAGTTATTTTATAGAATATATTCAGCGTTACGGAAGAAGACCTCTTATAGTTGAACCTCATGGAGAATACAAGAGAAGGAAAAAACAACTAGGATATTCTGCTGAAGGAATGGCTCATGATATTTCCGAGCAATCTATTCTTTTTAGTAACCAAGTAGCAAAAATTGGACAAGAAGAACTAGAAAAAATGAGGAAAAGTTTTGTAAGCCACTATAAAAATTTTGATCCGTTCAATCGCGGAGAGAATTCTGATTACACAGCGGAGGCATCAGACGCTTTTAGTGAAGCTTTAATGTATGGAGCTTTTTCTCAATCAATTAGAGCAGCTACTTACCCTCCTATTACTGGGACAAAAAATATAAATGTTTATGAAGATCATGGAGACGGAAGAATACAGTTTATATTGAGCAAAAATACTATATTTGATGAATATAATGAAATCTTCAAAGGCAATTCAGGAATAGATCTAAAACAGATGTTAGAAGAAAGAGGAATAGTAGTTGGCCCTTCAGGATTAGATAAAAGAAGTTATTTAACCGGCTACGAAATAGTTGCTAATGCTATACGGAGTAATCCAAATAACGGACTTTCCGGTTTTGTAAATGAAGAAATAAGAGATGATTTTGACAACGCTATCGAATGGATGTATAAAAAAGCAGCAACAATAGCCTATCATGCTATAGTTGAAAAGAAGAAGATAAAAGAAACAGACAGACAGCCCAAAGGGGAAGAAGAAGGTTCAAGAAAAATGGAACTTTCTGAAGATTTGGCAAACTATGAAAGAGACATAACTCCAGAAGAAAGAGAAGCTAAAAGAGAAGTTGTAAAAGAGTTTTTGCAAGAAAAACTTGATGGAGCAAAAAAGCTTGCAGATATTGTTACTAAAGTTATGATAGAAAGAAGAGATTTCAAAAATGCTATGATATTAGAAAATCTAATCAATTCTTATTATAATAGAACAATGGCTTATTTGAATTCTGGAAACTATAAAGAGATAGAAGATACGTTCAAAATTACAAGTAAAAATATAGGTCATGGAAGATTAGAGATTTCTTCTGATATAACTGAATATGATTCAGCAAATTTTAGAAAGGCTATAACTATTCATACGGAAACAATAGAGAATTTTGTAAACGCTTTGGAAAAACTCAAAAAAGATTCTGCTTTTGCTAGGAGAATATATAAAGAAGAAATAGAAAGAGCCGATAGAGAGGGAGGGGGCGTTGATTTTCGCAAAGTTGCCTTGGCTATTAGAAATGAGATGGGAATAACAGATAAAGAGCCTAATATTGTGGATGACTATGAAGTGGATTATGCTAGATATTTACTCACATCCGCAAATGATACTATTTCTCGGTATGATGTTTTTCTTGGAAATAAAGAAGATCAGAATAGATATGAAGAAGAAGCAATAGCAATGCAAAAGACAACAAAAGAGTTTACGAAGGCAGACCCTGCTACAAGACAAAATATTGTAAATGAAATGGATAATTCTAATAATAAACTATTTCAGAGAATGAAATATTCTATTATAGAAAGAACAAAACTAAAAGTAAAAGTTTGTAACTATATTATTGCTTATCCTAATAAATTTATTCCAATAAGAGAAGGAATAAAGACCTCTCAAAAATCAAAGTATATAATAGAAAATGATATTACAGAAAAAGAAAGAAAAAATCTAAATGAATATTCTCATATATATAATGGTATTATTCGTAGCAGTATAATATCTAATATGGACTTATCTTTAGATGGAGATAGCATAAAAGGCATAATAGATATTATTGGAGAGGAAATAAAGAAGACAGGCGAAAAAATAAATGAGGAATCAGTAGTTAGGGCGACAGAAAAAGTCAGGGAAATGTACAAAAGTAATAATCCTGCTGAGGTCGTGTTAGCAACCTACGATCCTAGAGGCAGAAATTACGCCAAACAGATAACCCACTTAGTAAAAGACATAAGAGGAATGCCTTTGAGAGACGGCCTTATAAAGTATTGCGCAGTTCTTTTAAATGCTATTCAAAATCAGAATATAGATCCTCTATCTGCCTTCATTTTCAATAGTATTACTCTAATTGGAGGAAGCAGAGACGTAACTAATAAGACTTGCCTTGATTATGCGGAAAAGACTAGAAGCCTAAATAAAGTAAGAACAGTTCAAACCAAGAATGTTGAATCTATAAGCATAATAACATCAATATATAAACAGGCCATTAGTCAGGCCATGAGAGTTCAAAGAGTAAGTAATAGTTCTGTTGTCAAGTTTGCTTCTACCGACAATATCATATATGATATAATACAAAAAGCTCTTGACAAAATAAGGAATGTTTCGATATAATGATAAAAATAATGACAGTTTGTAAATTTTGTGGAAGTCATGATAATGATGAAGCAACATTAGAAATAAACTTTAGAGATTCTATTATTTATTTTGTTTGTCCTAAATGTAAAAAAACAAATGAACTTGAACTAAAAGACAAAATAAAACCATTACCAAGAACAAGAACAGTGTAAAGAAGTATGTATATTATTGCGAATCCAACAAACAGAGAAATAGTGATCTCTGATTTGAAGCTTTCTTTGTCTCCTCGTCAATCAAGAGATTTACATGAGGCAAAACTTCCTATTCCTCCAGAAAAATCAAAAGACTTAGAATTTTGTAAGAAAAAGGGCCTTATAAAGGTTTTGAGGCAGGATTCAGATAATAAAATTTCATCTCCTACTCAGGTATTACCTCAGAAAGAGGTAATAATAAAAGAAAAAGAAGTTATAAAAAATGTAGTAAATACTGATGATATAAAAAATATAATACAACAAGAAATACAAAAAGTAGTAGAAAAAATAAATACTCAGCCTGTTAAGAACGATCAAAATGATATCTTGCAGCAAATATTATCGAAAATGAATGAGATATCTAAGCCTATTTCAAATCAAAACGATGTTTATATAGAAGGACAAATTGATGAAGAAACTCTACAAAAAATACACGTCAAAACTCTAAATAAAATAACTCAAAACGTTAGTGGAAACGTTGAGTGTAATGACGATAAAATAAATGATACTGTATCTAAAAATATATCAGAACTCGAAGGTCTTTTATGATATAATATTTTAGAGTAAAATAAGATAAAAAACATACGAGGAGAATATAAATGTCTAAAAATAAAGCACTTTCAAATGATTCTGGAACAATGTTTTTTCAAGTAGCTGAATTAGATGAAAAAGGAAATATATCAACGAAATGTATTAGAAATGTTTTTGTAGAACTAGCTATAACAGAAGATATTGAAGAAATTCTAAAACAAAATAAGTGGCATTATATAAAAGATGATAATCATTATTATGTAGTGGGAGAAGATGCTATAAAGGTCGCTCGCATGTTCCCTGGAAAGGTTGAGCTACGAAGACCGATGAGTGAAGGTGTTCTAAATAAGGGTGAAGACAAGAAGATGATTGTTATGGCAGAACTAATAAATATGCTAGTTGGAAAGGCTCCAACAGAAGATTCGGTTGTATGTATTTGTATTTCTTCTGACCCTATTGATGGCTCATCTGATAATACATATCATAAAGCAAGACTTGAGAGTATGTATAAGCGTAATGGATGGAATGTAAAGGTCATAGAAGAAGGTATGGCTGTTTGCCTTGCTGAAAGACCTACTATGATAGAAAAAGACGGAACAGAAGTTCCATATAGTGGTATAAGCTGCTCTTTTGGAGCAGGCAGAGCTAATTGTGTGTTATCTTATAAGGGACTACAAGTTATTGGAGCTTCAATCGCAATAAGCGGCGATTGGATCGACCGTCAAGTTTCTAATCAAACAGATGTGGCCATTTCACAAGTTATTGCCAAAAAAGAAAAAGAACTTGATTTTACAAATATAAACTATGATGATGATGTAATTTTTGCTCTAGATGCTTATTACACCGAGATGATAAGAAAGGTATTTTCTGCTTTTGGTAAAAAATTTAATACTGTAAAGAGTGAATTCGATGCTCCTCTTGATATTGTCATTGCTGGTGGAACGGCAATGCCAAAGGGTTTTGTAAATAAGGCGGAAGAGGTTATTCGTAAGTTAGATTTGCCGTTTGAAATAAAAAATATTAGAGTTTCCGAAGATCCAAGAAATTCAGTCGTAAAAGGGTGTTTAGCCCAGGCTGTTGTAACCATGAATAAAATAGAAAAACAAAAAGGATCGACTCCTAAAAAAGATGAATAATATAGTATATTTTTAGGAGAAAAATACTATGGGATACTCTACTGTCAGTTTAGTAGAAAAAATTCTTGCTAATACTATGACATCAGCTTCTCCTTATAATCTAAATACTCCTGTTCCTCTAATACAAATAGGAAATACTTTAGATTTTAATGTTATTCCAGAAGATGGTGTATATCAATATATAAAATGGGCAGATGAAGAAATAAACTCTGCTATTAGTGAACTTTATGTTACACCTATATGCGAAAATGTAGATTTTGAAACACCTATGTTATATGATATAGATGAATATAACAGCTATATTATTATAGCCAGAGGATGTTCTATGTATGTTGGAGACGATGTTATTCTGACAGATGGAACTAACGAAGAAAGACACGTAATATCTCAGGTTGTTTCAGTAGGAACTGAATGCGCTTTTGAAACAGAGGAGCCAATAGTTTATAACTTCAAGGCTATAAGTACAAGGGTTTTGAGAGTAAAATATCCTGAACCTTTAGCTCTAATGTCTGCTAGATTTGCCGCTGCTAATATTTATGAAAAATATTTTATGGCAGAAGCTAGCCCTTCTCAATCGGAATATGGTAAATGGCTTAGGGGACTAGTAAGAGCTGATGTAAATAATATACTAAATGGAAGAACTATTTTGCATGGTGCTCATAGAATAGGAAGCTCTAGATTTTATAACTCTAATCTTACTGCTCAATTTGGATTGCCAAATAATAAAGGCAGTAATGACATGGAAACTAGTACATGATAAAATTTGAAGAAGCTGACGAGATAGAGAAAAAACTAAAAACTTTTTCAAGCAACATTGAAAATCTTATTTCTTCTAAAGATATAGACCTTACTCAGGAAGTAAAAAACCAGATGCATCCAGAATCTGCTCCTTTATCCGAGAACAGAACAGATGCTTTGGCCGAGGCTGTTTATAGAGGAGAGATATTAGGAGAAACCGAAAACGCCAGCAAGGCAGAATCAGAGGCTACTGATTCTGAAATAAAAATGATTGAAGAGGCTATTATAGATAAATATGTTAGAGATTTTTTAGGCGAAGCTCTATTCAAAGGAATATAAAATGGCCGGTATTCTTGATGTATTAGAAAGTTTGCAACAAATAGTAAACAGATGGGTTAGCACCCAGGTTCCAATTATGACTGATGTTTCTTCAGGGGACACCACTATAGAGGTAAGAAATACTATTCGTCTTTTAGCAGGCGATGAAGTTATAATCATGAATTCTACATCTGGAGAAATAAGAAATTATATAGAAGAAGTTGTTGATGATACTCATATTATTCTTTCAAACCCTGTTACGTATAACTGGAGTTATGATGATGGTCCGGTTTTACAAAAAACATATGATGATCAAATATTAGCAGGAATATATTTAGGAGAACCAGAAAATATTCCAAAATTTCCGGCTGTAGTTATAAAGGGAAATTCTACTAGCTCTGAATGGTTAACTATAGATTCTACGAAGGAAGAGTATAAAATAGATTTATCTGTATATATGAAAGCTGCTGCTCAAGAAAAATCTTATAAAGCACATATAAGACTTGCTGAAACTCTAAGATATGGATTGAAGAAAAACATAAGACCGCTTATAGGACCATATACAGTTACTAGTATTATTGCTGATATAAATCCTGGAGATAGTTTTATAAAAGTTTATGATAGTTCTCAAATAAAATATGGAGATAGAGTCCTGATAGAAGGCGAATTTACTCAATGTGAGACATTAGTTGTAGGAATAATAGACGAACATACAATAAGAATAAATCCTGTTGCTGGGTGTTCTTTTCTTGTATCTTTAGACAGTCCACAGCTGATAAATCCAAGTAGGTTTATTTATAACTCTTGGCCCTCTGATATAACCTACGGAGAGATCTATAAAGGAACTCTTTTGAAAGCTGCGCGACTTAGTTGGTTTGCCCAAGAAGAAGTGATATGGACTTATCCCCCAGTTGAAACTAATTTGCGATAGAAAGAAAAATATGAAAATATTGACAGTTGGAACATCTCCTTATTTATTGACAAGTCTAGGAAAAATAAATTCTGATTTACTTTGTTTTCTAAAACAAGAATACGAAATAAAAAGTGCTGTTTGGTATCTTGACACTTCATGGTTTTTACCGTCTGAAGATAAACAATATAAATATGAAAAAGATGATGAAATAATATGTGATATTTTTCCATTATTCAGAAATACTGAGAGATCTACTTCTCAACTATATGAAATAATTCTATCGTATAAACCGGATATAATTGTAAGTATTTGTGATTATAATGACTTATCTCCTATTTATGCTATAAAACAGCTTGACTCTTCCATGTTTAAATGGATAAATATATCTATAATAGATAATATTCCAATAAATTATAAATATAATGACGCTTTTATGTTAGCAGATTGTAATGTTGCCACATCAAAAATAGTAGCAGCCAATATAGAAAAAATAACTAATGAAAAATGTCATTATATTGCATATGGCCCAAATCAAGAAATTTTTTCCGAAGAGATAGTAAAGAATAATGAATTTAGATGCATGACTACATCCAAAAATATACAAAATTCTAATCTTGCTTCTATCATTTCTGTTTCTAGTCTTTTTTCTGACGTTGATTTTTATATTCACACAAATCATTCTGATTTAGGGGAAATAGATCTAAAGAATCTTATAAATAGGTATAACTGTGGGAATAGAGTATTTTTGCCGAATGATTTTGTTTCGTTAAATGATGGAGTTTCTCAAAGAAAAATGGTAAACAATTATAAGATTTCAGATGTTATTATTGATGTTTCTATAGGATCATCAACAGGATTATCTCTATTGGAAGGAATGAAATGTGGCTGCATTCCTATAATATCAGAATCCATTGCTCTAAAAGAAATAGTTAGTCTTCTTCCAGAAAGATATAGATTTATTGTGGATTCTAATCTTTATATAGGTGATTTAGAAGAGGAGTTTTATATTATTTCTCAAAAAGATCTATATAATAAGATCTCTAAAATAAAGCAAATAAAAGAAAATAGTAGAGAGGAATTTGAGAATATACGTAGTATTTGTATAGAAGTTGCAAACAAGTTTGATAACAAAGAGTTTATAAATAAAAATAATATTTTGTTGAAGGATTTAATAAATAAAGAGAGAACAATAAAAGTAGAAACAGTTATATAACAATGGAGAATAAATATGGCTTTTATTACCGGAGCACAATACAAAATCCTTGCTGATGATTTGGCTGAAGCTAGAGATTCAACTAGTATATCCAAAGACTTTCTTTTTGATGCAGTGTATGAGGTTGTAATGCTTCAAGCTTTATATCCTGAGATAGACCTACTTCAGAGTTTTTGGGATACATATAATACAGAAATGAATCAGACCGCTTCGTCAATTCCTTTACTTGGAGCGGTAAAAGTATTACAGAAGCACGTTTTGAATCGTTCTGAATATGCTACAATTGATGATTATTTAGGAGCAGAAGATATTACAGTAACTGCAACCTTCCAGAGTCTATCGGCTTTGGCTGGCTACACAATAACTGATTCATACGTTGTAGGATAATACCGTAATATTAGGATAATAAATGAAAAATCTATATAGTAAAAATAAGGAGTTCATAAATGGCTAATCCTCCACCGGTTCCACAGGCTGCCTTGGGATTTGTGGGATTTGTGAAAATCTCTACTGGCTCTAAAGAGTTTGGTATTAGAGCCACATCCTGCGATTTGAAATTGTCTCAGACTATTGAAAAACCAGATGTTGTATCTGGTCGTTTTGATAAAACGGTCTATAAACTTGGTCCAAAACAAGTAGAGGGAAGCATAGCCTTCCCCGCTACGCTAGAGACATCCTCAACTGGGTTAACTGCTCAGCTAATGGATGATATTTGGTCATTAGGAGTTTATAGAGGATCTGACGGAAGACTAGACTCTTTTACGTCAGAGGTAAAATATACTGCTGAAAACGCATCTTTTGAATTTGATGGATGTATGGTAAATACTTTGAAATGGTCGGTCACTCAACAGGATTTGGTAAATATCGACTTTAATGTTGTGGCAAAAAGTCGTACTGCACAGACTGTTTCTAGTCCAACATACGCCCATAGAAATACAAGAGCCGTGACGTGGGCAGACGTTTTCTTTAATATTTATCTAGGGTCTGGAGACAATGGTATTATTGAAGGAGAGTGGGTAAGAAGCTTCGATATAACTATAAATAATAATGTTGAACGTTTTTATACATGCAATGGACTCCTAAGCCCTCAAGACGTTGCTCCAAAACAGCGTGAGATAACAGGAACTCTTACTATAATGGGAAGAAATTATCATTTAGGTATATATTCTGATGAAAGGAACCAAGAAAACTGCTTTGCTGATGGATATATCAAGTTTGGTTATGAGATTGACAACCAAAATTGCCAGGCTGCATTCAAGAAAAAGATTTGTGGCGTAATATTCGAGATCGAAACCATGTCTCTACGAAACGATCTTATCGAATCAACCGTCAATTATCACTGTCTCCCAGGTGGTCAGGCTGACGAGCTATTTGACGCAATAGCAGAGACAAATTGCGAAACTGTTGGTGCAACCTACTAAAGGCACAGGGCGTTAGAGGTTGCGGTTTGGTGTGGGGTCTAAAAGACCGCTCAGAAAGCTGAACGGTCTTTTTTATGAAACAGCGGCGAGAAATCTCCGTCCTTTTAGGGACGGAGATGAATCGTCATATATATTTTCTTACAAGGTTTTTACCGAGAATAAGTTGAGACGCAGAACCAAGAATCCCCTACCATTTAGGGAACGGTACTTCAATTTGCCGATATAATATTAGACTTTTCCTTCTTATTGAATATTATTCAAAAAAATCGGAGAAAATACTATGGCATTATATAAAAAGAAACAAGAAAATCTAGCTCATATTCCTCTATATTATATTGAAAAAGATATAAATGGTATGATAAAGGCTTTTCCTTTAGAAGATAAAGTTGCTAAAGAAATGTTAGAAAAAGAAGAGACAAAAGATAAAGTACAAATCCTAAATACATACTGGAAATCGTTGAGTTGGGCACAGAATAGAGAAATAAATAAGGCTTGTCAGGTAAAAAATGAAAATAACTTTTTTGTGGGCGAGATAGATTTTATCAGCGTTCAGGATTTGAGATTCAAAAATTGTCTAGTGAAATGGGATCTAAAGGACGAAGAAGAAAGAGCCGTGCCGGTTAGTGTAGAAGTAATAAACTCTCTTGATTCTGATATAATGAATGCTTTATATCAAAAATATCTTATTTTGATGAATCCGAGTGAGGATGAACTAAAAAACTAATAGAGGCGATGGCTTCTCTTTTTAATCAAGATTTGAAGAAGCCTTCGCCAAAAGAAATACCTGACGATTTGACAGATTTTCTTATTGTAAGAGAAACAGGATGGACATTAGAATATATAAGAAATATGTCCATTTCTGATTATTCTAAATACGCTATAATGTGTAGAATGACTCAAGAAATGGACTCCGCAAGAGAAATAGCAATGCTAAATAAAAATATATTATAGGAGAAAAGCATGAAAGGTTTATTTGTAAATAAAAATGATAAAGTTGTAATAGATTTATATGCTTGTCTAAATAAAGAAAAGAGTAATATTTACATATCTGCGGATAAAGAGGCTCTATTAAAAAATAATGGAGCCGACGAAGAAACTGTTCAAAAACATTCTATAACATTTAGAAGGCCGAACTATGGAGATAATGTATATATTTATGGTGAATCTGTAAAAATGGGAGAGGAGGGAGTAGAAATAAAAGGAGCAAAGCTTCAATACGAAAAGATGATAAGACTTTTAGAGAGTTGGACTTTATGCGATGAAGACGGAAAGGTAATGCCTGCTACAAGAGATTCAGTATTGTCTCTAAATCCAGATTTGGCCAATCTAATAATAGAAGAGCTTGACAAAAAAATATAAAAAGGAAAAAGAGATATATTTTATAAATATAACATATCTTTTTAGTTTTTCTAACTATCTCTTTATACGGGTATTATAAAATGGCAGAAGAAAAAGAAACTTCAAGAGTTCTTACTCTAAAAATTATTGCCCAATCAGATACTATGGAAGAGGTCACAGCCTCTCTAGATAAATCTGTAGATCTTATAAAGAAAGCAAATTCTTCTACTTCTACATGGAGCAAGCAATTTGAAAAACTAGAAGGAAAACTAAATCAGGTAAATGGGGTTTTTCAAAAATCATTTAGCGTTATTAGTAATATAACTGGACTTCTGGGAGTTTCTGGCGGATTAACTCTTGGAACTACTGAGGTTATGAAATACTCTAATCAGTTATTTCAGCTTTCTCGGCAGTTTACAAAATATGGAGTGGGAGTAAAAGCTCTAGAAGATAGAGTAGTAAAATTTGGCGAAGAAATGTCTCTAACAAGAGAACAGACAATGCAACTTTTTTCTGTTTTTGAAAAGGGATTACCTATTGCTTCTCTGAATGACGCTGAAAATATAATGAGAAATATTAGAAAGGTTGTGGGTTCTAATAATGAAGCTATAAAAGAAGCATCAGGATTATTAATAAATCTTGCACAGCAGTATCCTTATTTACAGAAATCGATTAGTCGAATGAATGAAGAGGATAAGAAGGCTATTGCGGCTAGAGCCTTGGCTATGAGAGCTAGCGGAGAATACAATCAGGCTCAATTAAGGTCGATACAAGACCTTTTGTCAGGTCAAGATAAATCTAATAAAGAGGACGAAAAAAAAGAAAAGGAGATGAAGGAATTACAGGAGCTTCAACAGAAAGCCCTAAAATTATGGGAAGACATAGGCATTGTAGTTGGGAAAAAAGTTATTCCTTGGGTAAAAGAGGTATACAAGATTATTGAAAGCTATAAAGGCTCTATTCTAAAAGTTGCTGAATTCTTTGGAAAATGGGTTGCTCCTATTATGCTCGCCGCTGGAGCTCTAAAATCGCTTGGAGCGGCATTTGGCGGAGTAAAAAGTGTTCTAGGCATAGATGGAGCTTTAAGTGGCAAAGGAGGAAAATTAGGAAAGGCGGGAGCCGTAGCCTCTTCTTTGCTTGGAGGAGGATCGAGAGGAGGAAAAGGACTTCCTGTTTTTGTCACTAACATG
>Ga0172364_10003228_pt1 | contig 13004 bp, 7 predicted proteins | sample LakKivSesite10cm_FD_114545 | JGI IMG/M metagenome (GOLD analysis project Ga0172364, IMG submission 114545) | Sediment microbial communities from Lake Kivu, Rwanda - Sediment site 10cm | ecosystem: Environmental > Aquatic > Freshwater > Lake > Sediment | place: Rwanda: Western Province, Lake Kivu... | reverse complement strand
TACTACTTTACCATATGATGATGATAAAAACTTTTCTTTCCAAGAGGACGGGTATCCAACCCAAGAAAGATTATATAAATCATTTCCCATCTCAATAAAACTCAAATATTGTTGAAATAATTCTTGTTCATAAAGTCCGGTTTTTTCAAATCTAGGTCCAAATGGATAGGTATATGGAGTTGGAAATGCGGTTATTTTAATTGCCGACTCTTGTGTTTCTTCCGTTTGTTTTGCTAGATATCGGTTTCCATAAAGAGCATTTCTCCTATTATCCCAAGAATACTGCTGATTTCCTTCGTAAAAAGAGTAAAATTCAAATTCGTCGGGGTCTAGTCCATATGATGATACATTAGAAAATAAACTCAGTTGTGTTTCCGCACGATTTACACCAAGTAAAGTCGTACTAACTTGACTAGTTTCTTTAAACTGTTCTGCAATTTTTATGGCAGGATTAGACTTAACCTTAATTTGTTCTATTCTTTCTATTAATACGCTTTCTGATAATGGAGATGCATTAATTGTGTTATTTGAAATAAAAATACTTCCAATTCCAACTCTAGAAACGATTGTGGCATTAGGAATAGAAGCACCAGATATTAAATCACCGGATCTAATTCCTGTAGTTACTATTCCAACTCTATTAGTATTAGTAGAAGAGTATGTTGCCGTAGTACTTCCAATGGATGTTTTATTATACTTTATCGAAAATTCAACTTCGTTTCCAACAACAATAGAAGTTGATCTATCCATCGTTGCATCTTTTGTAAATAATTCATCAACTTCGGCAATTACAGGAGTTCCAAATTCATCCGTTAATAATTCCCCATTTCCAATATTATAAAGTCTTACTTCACTGCTTGGTACAATACTAATGGGACGTTTATCATCACCAAGTTTTATATCTTTTTGAAGAGACATAAATCACTGTTCCTCCCATGTTAAACTGGCAGAAACATCGGCAGCTTCAGAACTAGGATTATATAGTGATTGAGAAGAACCACATAGATATAAACTTTCAATTACATTTGTAAGCGGGAATGATAAGTATTCTTTATTATAATCAAAATAGGGAGATAAATCATAATTTTCTCCAGATGCAGGAATATATAAACTTGCAACTACCGTTCCCGTTTTTGGAATAGGACTTCTTATTTGGGGATTAACTTTAACCGATGATAATTGAGCAAGTGTAAATTCTGATGTTGTTGAGGAAACTTCATTACCCTGTGGGGTTATATCTTGTTCTCTTAAAAATGGTTCTGTTGTTGTAAGAACGATATTATCAGAAGTAGAATTTAAGGCATAAAAATAATATCCATCATTCTGAATACCTTTCGTTCTATCGGATCCTTTATTTTCCAAATATCCCAGTACCGAAATAGGTCTTTGTGTTGGATCATTCTCAAAATATCCTCTAAAATATCCATAGGTTCCTGTTCCAATATCTCTGATATATTCTGCCTGTGCCTGCCCCACATTAACCGTAAATGTTGTGGGATTAACAACTGTTACTGCTGTGCTTATTCCAGATATTGGATCTGAACTTCTTGGATAGGTGTGAGTTGTGGCATAATTATCCAAAGAACATCTAAATGTTAAAGAATTGTTCGCAATAGTCACCGTATTATCGGTACTAAGACCGTGAGCGGCAGTTGTAACAATCGTGAGGACTCCTGTGCTTCCAACATATGTTGTACCATCAGTCGCCGTTAAAGTCCCCCCACCAGAAGTCTTTGTAATTCCACCTGCCGTAGCACTCACAAAGGTGTGTGCTCCGGTATAAACAACTAATGGAATGCTTACTGCGATTGGTTTACTACTCTTACCAATATTAACTTGGGAATTCAAAGACACAGTAGGCGCAGTTACTATAGAAGTAGTTTGAAATATAGGAGTTTTTAATAAATCTACTTTAATTACACCAGTAGACCCAGTAGAAAGTCTAGTCGGGTATACCTGAGTTCTATTTCTTACATTTCTTCCGGTGCTACTTTGAATAAAATCTCTACATTTTAGACCGAGTAATGGAGTTTTTCTATCTGTAAGAATTGTAATATTACCCAAAGACGTTGAGTTTAATGGAGAATTTAGATGTAATCTATTATTTGTAGTATTCACATAAACAATCTCAATATTTTGATCCAATGGATCAGTGGTTATGATTTTAGACCCAACATAGAAAGAAGAAGTGATGCCAGAGGTTGCCCCAGCAGTAATGTAAGGATCCGTAGAGTTGGTTGCATTAGTTAGGGAAACTTGAGCGGATCCACCACCAACAGCAACGGTTCTTTTCGACCCATAAACTTTAATATTTGTCGGAGTCGAATAACTAAACAGTTTTACAGTTCCCCTATCTCCACCATCGATATAATATGAAGCACCATACTTAACAATATGTTCAGATCCACTCCCATACGAGAATGTTGATGCTAATCTGAGACTATTTGAAACTCCATTTCTATTTTCATTTCCTCCACCATAAACAAGATAAGTAATGGGTAAAGTCGCATTACCAAGAGATGAAACTTTAAGTTGATTTGATGCCCTAAGATGATGCACTCTCACCCATCTTGCTTCTCCATTACTTACAGGAACATATGCCAAGAATAAAGCACCAACGGCACCATACCAAGAGAATTCAACTTTATACATAGTGACTTTGGTAAAGTCTAAATTCCAAATACTAGTGTCTTCTATTATTTCGTTGGTATCTTCATCAATAACAAACTGACCAGCTCTCTTATCACTTACAACATCACTATAGAGCAAATCATCAGTGAGATTATCTAGTCTATCACCACTAAATCTAGATCTTGGTACTCTATATTCATAAACATTCCAATATTCTTTTGCAACATTTTGATTTACCCATTTATTATAGTAATTATTAACAGCATCAATTTCAGATTCTATTGTTGCTGAGTTTGATGTTGGTAAAGTAGTATCAATATATCCTTCTGTATTTCCATCTGCATTTTTATAAAGGTATGGAAACATTCCGGTTGTTTTTACTGTAGTATATTTGGTTTTTCCCGCTATTTGTCCAGCTAATGGTTGCACAAAAGGTACTGGTGTAATTATTTCATGACCAACATTTGTATATGTCCCATTCGTAAGACCAGCGACAGCAGAACCAGTTAAGTCGTTTAGAGTTAATACCCCAGCAGTAGTAATTCCGGCAACTTTATAAATTTTAGTATCCGTAAATCCAGTAATGATTCCGGCACTAATTCCTTTAGAGTATGAAACATATTGCCCGGTAGATAATCCAATTGCAGTTCCACCCGAAACATAAAAAGTTGGAACAGTAGAAACTCCAACATTAACCACAAATTGTGTTGGAGAATTGACTTGCAATACATTATATCCAGTATTTCTATTTGGATATGATATTGGGGTAGATGGATTCAAATAGCATGTCATTCCTATTCCTGACAAAGTAATATACTTTCCTACATTAAATCCATGAGAGGCAGATGTGGTAATTACCATCAATCCACTGTTTATATCATAAGTTGCATTTGTTATGGATTTAACTACATCCGGAATATTGATTGTGTTTCCACCACTAACTGTAGTAATTCCAACTTTATATTCTGGTTGCAGTAAAGATGGATCATATACTGCAGCATGAGTCATTAAAAGATTATCTCTTAAAATGACTAGATCTCCAAATTTTTTAGTTACACCAGCTGGATTTAAAAGGGCTGTTTCATTTGATTCAGATTCAGATCCTCTCAGTCCAAATGGATCTTGTGGGTTTGTTCTTCCATAATCCTCTGTTTGTTGTCCTGCACCATTTCCAAAAGGAAGAGCATTTTCATAGATGAGAGATTGTGTTCTTCTAACTACACAAAAATTATCTTCTTCTCCATTATTTCTATTTTCCCAATAATATCCATCAAAATTGTCAAAAATTCCATATTTGCGAACACTAGGATTTTCAACCACAGTCCCTGTTACTGAGCTTGGCAATACAGTTGTCTTAACACCAAAAGTGGCAGAAGAAACACGACCAGGTTGATATCTAAAAAATCTCTTTGAGGTAAGAACCGCAACCTTATCTGCCGGTGCTTCTATCATTGCGCCAGATTCTTCTGGTATGTGAGACAATCCCCATCCCATAACTTGACCAATACCAGCATATGCTCCGGTATTTGATACTGTAGTAAATTGTTCTGGAGTTGATGACCATTCGGTAGGATTTACATCATAGGTATTTACGTCTGCAAAAATTCCAAGAGCAACTTCTGATCTTGGAATTCCAAGAAGTGATAATGCAACTTCAGATTGAATTTTATTCTGTTCTTCTACGGGTATTACTGATTGATCGTTTGCAATAACTACAGGTATTGATTTTTCTGATTTTTGTTGACCAGCAGGAACAGGAGCAGTTCTACCTATTACTACAACTGCCGCATTATTATTAACGTTAGTATTATCTGACATGTTAGATGACTCCTACTCTTCCTTTTGCAATTACAAATGTGTTTTTTATATTTATAGTACCAGTTGCATTGCCATTTGTTTCGGAAGTAACAGAAGAAGGAAGTTTTAATCTTAAATTCTTGGTTGCAGAGTTAACAGTAATCTTAGATTCAACAGTTAATTCTGTGGAGGATAAATCTGGAGTTACGGAATGATCTTTAAGTTTCACGATATCTCCAACAGAAAAACCATTAAATTGATTAAAATCACTCAAAGTAACAGTATAATTTGTTGCCCCTGCGCCGATTTCGTTCCAAACTCCGGATGTAATTCCTACAGTTTGAGTAAGTCCAACTGGTATTGATAAAAATTCGGTTCCAATAATTTCATATCCAAGAGCACTTCCTATTCCAAGAGTGTTTGTTTGAGCAGCATTAAGAGTTAATTGAACATAACCATTTTCTCTTCCAAAAGTTCCAGTATCGGAAGTTGGAATATTAAAGTTTAAGAATTTTGTTCCAAGAGATTCACTACTTAAATTATTATTAATAATAGTTCCAATTCCAGCGGTAATTGTAACCAAAGAACTACTAAGATTTTTTGCTTCTCCGTTTTCCAGATATAAGAAAACTGGACTGGTAAAGTTTATGTTTTTCTGAATTGTAATATTTACTGAATTATAATCACTATCATAAATGTCTGGTGTTGGTACATATTCATCAGCCGGACCAAGAATAATATTATTACTTGTGGTTATTTTACTCGCAGCATATATTCTCAATCCTGTTCCGGAATTACGGATAATATTACCATTAATAGAGGCAATAGAAGTAACCGAAAGATCAACAGATCCGGAATAATTTTCAATAAGACAATTATTAATTCGAAGAACCTCGGATTCTTGTGCATTTAATGGATAAAAAGGATATCTATCGGTCAAACCTCCATCAACAAATGATGATCCTGTAAGTGATAATCTTCTAGAATTATAAACATATAAACCATTTCCCGCAGAATTTTTTATTTCAATATCAGATATCAATGAAGATGAAATATTTTCAAAATTTACCAGATAGTTGTCTATTTCTCCTTCAAATAAAATATTATTAGTAAAATTTCCATCTATTGTAAGATCTTGAAGAGTTATATTGTTTGGAGTACCATCAATACTTATTAATTTTCCATTAAAACTTAAATTATTTCCTTCGCCATCAGTCAAATCGTTCGCAAAATATTGTTTTTTGATAATAGTAGCTTTGCCATCGCCCTTAAGAGTAAATCCAGTCGGAATCCCAATTGAGTGAGTTAAGTAAGTTCCTGCTGGCAAACTCAAACTATTTGTCAGACCATTTACCGCGTCATTAATTGCCTCCACAAATCCATAAGTATTATCGTGTACTACTTTTACATTTGGAGTACTATTTAAGGTATAGTTATTATTAACAACAATAGAACTAGAACCAATACTTACGATAGAATCAATTGCCCATCCTTTGTTTGCAGTCGAAGAAGCTGTATTTGGAAAATGTATTTGATCCGAATCAAATTCATTTTTAGCAGTTTTAGATGACCATTCCGTTCTTTCATATGGTCCGTAGTCTTTCCATATAATTTCAGTCGTTGCACCTTCAAGTTCTTTAGGACCGAGAATAGCAACTAATTTTGCATCGGCAATATTTGGTGATGTTTCGCTGCGATATACTAAAATTCCAAGAGCAGTCGATGTTCTGGCAATTGTGAGAGAAATATGATCCGAATCATTAAAATTACCAAGTGTCGTCATAGTAACACCGATACCAGGTACTATTTGTGATGCTGCTCCTACTTTACCAGTACGATAATCATATTGTGCTAACCAATATCTGTATGTGGTACCACTATCCGTATTTCCAACTTTTTCAAAACTACATGTACCAGGAACATTAGCAATGGATGTCGAATCTGATGCAAGTGTAACGCCAAATAATTTTACTTTTTCTCCTACTAAAAATTTAGATGTCGATATTCCACTTACTCTTAATTTATTGGATACGATTGACCCAGTACCGGAATAAATTGTTGGATCATTACTTACACCATAACTAAGAAGTTTTAATGAATCTAATGTTCCTCCACCGGGAACATTAAGAGAACCAATAACCTCAAGATTAGTAACTTTAGCACCATCAAGAATTAAAGTATCATCAGGTCCAATTTCTTGTAGTAGTCCACTCTGTGTACTAAAAACTATAGGATATTTATCTGCCATTACAATAACTCTTTTTTGATATTTATAAAAGATTTAAATATATGAATCATAAGCATCATTAGTAAGAACTGCTAAAGATATTGCAATTCTTTGATTTTCCTCTGTTAAACTGCGAATAGTATTTTTATCAGCCCATCTACGAATTTGATAGTCAACTCGTTCGGTCTTAATAGAATTGACCGAAGGTACTAAATTATCGAGTTCTGATTGTAGAATTGCGATTTGATTTTGTTTTGTCGTAATTTGATTTGAAAAATTGGTACAGTTTCCAGATATACAACCAGGTCTATAACAAGAACCAATATCAGCATATGCAGACCCAAGACCAGTAACCTGATTATCATTTTTTGTATAAATTACAAATGTACCGAACCCAACATTAGAAGATGTAAGAACTACATTATTGATTTCATAAGGTTCATCTGAATCATATGATGAACTGCTTAAGTAATATGAGCTATCAATTGCGGTATCCGGAAAAACTGTTGATACTCCAACGGTTGTCCCGCATCCTACTGCAAAAGCATTTGAGTGTATTGTTACAATATCAGACTTAAGAGTATTGATATTACTTACAAGACTTACAATTCTTGTATCCAATCCCCTACAAGATGGGTCAAAGTCATCAATAATTACTTGAGATTCCTGTACGGAAACTTGATTGTCAGAAATTAATTCTCTATTTTGTTCTACAGTTGAGTTGAGTAATCTAATTATATTACTGGTTTGTGGTTGAGTTGCCATTTTTAATCCTCACCAATTCGTTTTTTAAGATCATTAATTTGTTCTTGCTGCTCTTTAATTGCTTCGATCAAAACAGCAACAAGATGCTGATAAGAAACTCCAAGTGTTCCATCATTATTTTTTCCTACAACTTCAGGAATCACTTTATTTACATCTTGAGCGATTAATCCGATCTGATGTTGTTTAAGATAACCAACATTATCACTAGAAATAAAGTCAAACTCAACTCCATTTAATTGAAGAACTTTACTTAAAGAATTATTAATTGAAGTAATATTTGTTTTTAATTTCTTATCAGATTTTGGAAGTCTATCGGCACGGTCAATTCTTTTTGCAACATCTCCACATTTTGCAAGATTTAGTTTTTTATTAATTTTCACATTTTTATTTAATGTCGTATCACCATTTACTTTTAGATTTTTAACAATAGTTGCATTTTTCTTAACATTTAAGTTGCCATCAGTATTAATATCAGGAGTAGTCGGTTCTTCGGGATTTTTAATTACATTCAGAGTTCCATAAAGATTAGAAGTCGCACCATTTCCTGGATAGACTTCCATTCCTGCCCACATTATTGGAGCCTTATTAAAGTTGATTTCTTTACACAAATAAGTCTTATCTGCCATATAATTATCCTATTGCGCTCCGTATTTATCTGGACCACCGGCATTAAAAGCTTCAGCAACACAATCATCACCAACAGGAGAACCGGCAGGATATATTTTTTCTCCGGTAGATGTTCCTTTAGGAGCAAGATTTCCGGTTTTTGCTATAGAATCTGCCTGATTTGATTGAGTCACAAAACGAGAACCAGCCTTAATACTTACATTTCTTCCTGCCGTAAGATTAATATTTTCATCGGCATCAAGAATTATATTTTTTGCTCGGATTCTGACATTACCATTTCTTTCTGCCGTGATTGTTACATCTCCGTTCTTACCGGCAATTACGATATCCACTCCACCACCGGAATTATTCTTTCCGGCAATAATTTCAATTGAACGGTCATTATAAATATGATACATTCCGCTGCCATTACTCAATCCACATAAACTGAGATCAAGATCATCTGTAACTCCATACATGGTATAAACATTAGCACCATCTAATCCCAACTGTGGATTTCTAACATCTATTCCAAAGTTTGGTCCCAATCTCCAATAACTTCTTTCTTCCCAGTTTTCCTCTCTAGCCATTTTTATACCACACAATCAATAACTTGTTTCACTTCACCCTGGAATGAAGTTCTAAATCCAAATACTGGTTTTAATTTTGCTCCAGAACCAGTTTTACTTATCACTTTGATAATTGGCAAATCTGTAATATCTCCAATATTTATTGGAGTAATACTAACAATTGATCCATTATCAATTACAACATCATAGGTATTTCCAAAATTATCAGTTATGGTATCCCCCGATTGATAATTATATCCGGGATTTACAATTAAAACATCAGAAATCGTGATGTTCGGTTGGTCGATAATTATGCCACCAATATCAATACCACCACCATTATCAGTTCCGGTATCAATATCACCAATCAGTGGTTGATTTCCTAATGTATATCCTTCACCATCAGAATTGATTAGAATTGCCACAACCTCTCCATTTTCGATAACTGATTCAGCCACGGCACCATATCCTTTTCCACAGTTATCGGTAATTGATACAAATGGCGGATAGGTATATCCAGAACCACCGGATGTAAGAATTGTTCCAATGATGCTTGCGGTATCTTCAACAATAGACCCAAAGATTGGAAGTGCCGATGCCCCAAAACCACCACCACCAAAAATATTAATCGATGGTGGATTACAAACGGTTGGTATTCCACCGAAACAATTACTCAATTCACCACCGACAAAATCAGGGTCACTAAATCCGGGATTTAAGAAATCAAGAGGTCCTATAATACCTTGAATACCGGATAGTGCGGATTCTGGATTGGAGGCAATGGAACCGGCATTATTTGCGAGATCCAAAATACTATTAATATCAAATGGTAAAGATTGAGTTGGTCCCGAACCAATCGTCCATTTTTCAACACCAGGATCGGTTTCTTCTTCTCCGCAGTTAAGTGATGTTGGAATACCAAGAAGACCTTCGGCATCTCCTCTTATGGAATCTTTAAGATTAAAATTACTAAAACTTAAGATAAAAGAAAGTGCTCCAAGAGCAGCGGACATTCCTGATGTGATTAAATCAATAATTCCGTTAAGTAGTCCTCCAAGAAATTGATCGATGACACAAGACACAACATTCGCAACATTTTTTAATAAGGCACAGACCATATCACTTATCAGACCTCCCAGACTTTCTATAATGCTCGCAATTAAGCAAGGAATTAATTTTTGTAATTGTTTTACTGGTTCAATTGTTGCCTTTTGTGCTGCCACTCCCGCTAAATGTGCTGTGGATTTGCCTGCAGATTGTGCCGCAGCCTTTGCCACATCATATACTTTTTGGACACCTTGTTGTAAAGATGGTTGTAGTTTCTCATAGGTACTATTCACGACTCCCGAAACAATTTCTGTTGTAATTCCCTGTATTTTTTGAGAGATTTGATCGCACAGTTCTTCCACTTTAGCATCAATCCAATTTGATGCCAGATTTGGAAATGATTTTAGATCTTGTAGATACTTAATCGCATTTTCCAGTTCTGTGGAAATTTTTTCCATTTTAGAACCGGGTTTTGTTGTGGCAAGTTGAAGTGTATCTCCGGTTACACCAGACCAGGCAATTCCCCTATCAATACGATTTGCGGTTTGTGGTGGTAAATAATATGGAGATTTTTGTGTTTCTTTTGTCTGTTCACTTGTTTGGTCCGGTACTATTCTAGATCCATCATTTGTGATTCGGTTTGTATATCCGGTAAATGGTATAAAAGGACCGACATAATCTTCACTTGGAACCTGATCTGTTCTTCCAAAACAACCAGATATCACAGGGATTTGGGCATTATCACCATCCAGAAAAAATCCAAATACAATATCACCCTGTTTTAACTTATGATTAGTACCATAATTTGCAGCACCGGTTCCATCTGTTGTAGATAAAAGAACCTGAGCCCAAGGAAGATCTTCATTTGACAGTTCTGCTGTACTATAAGGATGATATCCCATAATACGAACTTTGGATCTATTTCCCCATCCATCTCCATTTATCTGTGCGTCTTGAGATTCTGTGGGAGGAATCTGCCCTATCCACCACCGGAATCCGTCTCTACCAATAAAATTACTTTTGAGTAGTGATTCGTCTATCATATTCTTTCTTTATTGTTAACGCCAAAGGTATCTCTTAATAACTTCATCGATGTATAAGAATTATTCACATTGAAATGATGACAAAGTTCCTTAATCATATATAGACCACTTGTTTCTGAATCGTGTTCTCTCTTGTCCGTTTGTGATACAGCAGGAAATAAACACTCAATAACATCTCCCGCTCTTAAATCTATATTTCCCGGAACCATTACATTTAAGGTTTGAGTAAAAAGAATATTATATCTCATTAAAGATTGGGATTGATATAGTGATGGATCGGCATTTTCAGATTTTGATACTTCTTTTTCCACAGTTCCAATATCCAAAATAGCGGTAATAATTCTAGAAGGAGCATCACCCAGTGATAAATTAGAACCCTCTGATATTTTAGGAAGTCGTAAATCTGACCCACCAAGATTTTTTGTCTTATTAGCATAGTTATTTAACTGAAAAAGACCCTTCCGTGGATCCGTAAATGTAAAATCTAATGGATTAAAAAATATTCTTTGACTCGCATAGGTTCCTAGACGGAGTTTCTCAATTAAATTTTGATTTTTTTCTGTATTATAATTCAGAATCTTAAACTCATTATTAACCTTTTCGTTATTTTCATTATAAGAAACGGTTGTTGGACTATAAACATATGTTGCTTTTGGTTTTTGAGAAATTAAATTATCAATCGCACGAAACTGAAATCCATCACGAGTTTGATAAAATACAAATCCGGCAGTTGCATCTCCAGAAACCACTGGCACACCTTTAGATGCTAACCAAATTAGTGTGGTGAATGGTTTTCTCATATTTCCAATAAATCCATACTTATTAGAAGTCTCATCAATTTTTCCAATGCTATCAGTTTTTAATACATCTGTTAAGATTTTACGAACCGATTCACTAATCTTTGATGATGTCGAATATCTTCTTGATACTCTTGAAGTTTCATTTGTAATTGCCTCTCTTGAGACTAGATTTAGAGTGAAACTTTCTTGTTGTGCCTCAGAAATTACATCAGTAATACTCGAAACATAAAGATATTTTTTTGGATTATTTGAGAAATCCAGTGATTCTCTTCCCGAAATATTTCCGGCAACTTTCATCGAAAGTCTTTCACCACCACGAAGAGGAAGACCATTATAAATTGATTGTCTTTCTCCGTCTTGGTCCTTAAAAGATGTAATTGTTTCTCCGGTATTAACTACTTTAACTCTGGCAGTAATGGTTGGAGAAAAAATATCCTCAAAATATTCAAGTGCAATTGTACCATTTTTGATGTCAATCGTTCTTTTTTGGTCGTTTGACTCAAGAACTAGTTCTTCGTATAGGGACTTACTAATTGACATTATAGGTAGGCGAGATCGAGTAGAAGTTTATTTCGCATAAAATTATTTAACAAGGCAAATTCACTAATTTGTAAAGATCCTCCACCAGAAGAACCGCCGCCACCAGAATACATCATTTGTTGAGGTGGAGATGAAGGATTTTGAGAAACAATTACGGTTTGTCCTTTTCTTTCTGGTGTCAATGATTGAGTTATTTGTGGATTTTGAGGAGTTCTGGTTGATGCAATTTGTGCCGGTGATGGTGTTGATTTAGTTGGTGATGCTATTGGAGTAGGAGTTCCACCCTTTAGAACTGTTTGAACATAACTAGTAGGATTTATAAGTTTGCCAGTCTTAGCCGAACCTTGATATAATTCAAGATGAAGGTGAGTATTAGGACCGTCATTATATAATCTTCCAATCTTTTGCCCGGCAACAACTTTTTGTCCCGGTTTCACAAATGGTTCCATGTGCAAATATCTTAATGTATATCCATCATCTTGTTCTATCATACATCCACTCATATAAGTATGACCACCTTTATATTCTATACTAGATACTATACCTCCACGAATAGCAACCACAGGTACTCTTGGATCACTACCTGATTTCCAAGAAGCTTCTGAGATATCAATACCTAGGTGTTCTCTTTCTCCTCCATCTCTAGGGGCTTTGAAAGACCCGAGTCCACCTTTAAATTTAGCATTAGCAAACGGAATGACGGATTGACCTGTTCCGGGAGTTGATTGTTGAGGTGCTGATACTTGTACTTGTTGAGTGGCACCACTTTTAATAGATTTAAGTTTTGATAATCTCTCTTCCCAAGTTCCTTTTGCTCCATTTCCACCAGCATATCTATCGTTATAGGTAGAATTTGGACTTCCACCCAATCTTGCAGCATTTTTTGGACCTTGAGGAATAGCTCTCCAAGTTGGTGCTAATTTGCCAAGAAAATCTTCATCACTTAATTTCCCAGATTTCCACTGATCATAAGAATGTG
>Ga0172364_10003226_pt1 | contig 13010 bp, 4 predicted proteins | sample LakKivSesite10cm_FD_114545 | JGI IMG/M metagenome (GOLD analysis project Ga0172364, IMG submission 114545) | Sediment microbial communities from Lake Kivu, Rwanda - Sediment site 10cm | ecosystem: Environmental > Aquatic > Freshwater > Lake > Sediment | place: Rwanda: Western Province, Lake Kivu... | reverse complement strand
TTGCTCATCGTCACTCCTTACCTGGAACTCAGCGCCATCCCCATGACGCTGGCCTGTGGCCCAGTCGCGACCTACAATCTGCTCCTTTTGCTTTCATTCGTCCTTACCGGACTGACTACCTACCTGTTGGCTTACGAACTGTCTAGCGACCACTTGGCGGCTTTCCTCGGCGGATTGGTTTTCGCCTTCTTTCCTAACCGTCTGGGCCACGCCCTGGGTGGGCACCTGCTACAACTCACCGCTTACTGGTTTCCGCTGTACGCTCTATCCCTAGTACGATTGACGCGCGGCCCCACACTGCGGCGCGGATTGTGGTGCGGAGTGTGCCTGGGCCTCTCGCTGTTGGTTAATCTCCAGCACATCGCTTATCTGGTAGCGCCTTTCACCCTGGTCTTTCTCCTCTGGCATTGGCACTCCTGGCGCGATGTGCGTTTCTTGAAGGGGCTTGCTCTAACGCTGGCGGTGGCCGCTCTACTGACTGCGCCTTTCTTCGTCCCTTTCCTAATGGGTAAGTTGCAAGGCGGGATGGGCTTTCTGGCGGCGGGTGGCACAGTGAAGAATTCTATTGACTTGCTGGCTTACCTGTCCCCTTCGCCAACCCATCCTTTACTAAATCGGTGGGGATTGTTGCCAGGCTACGTGAATCGCATTTTCACCCAGGCTCGCGACGTGGAAGAGGGCCTGGCTTATCTGGGCCTCGTGCCCCTGTTGCTGGCCGGGTGGGGTTTGATACGTAACCGCTCCGGCTGCTGGATGTGGGCCGTGCTAGGCGGGTCATCGCTGGTGCTGTCTCTGGGCCCGTTGCTCAAAATCGGGGGCAGGCTGGCTTCGTACACCGTTGAGGGACAGGCCACTTACATTCCCCTGCCCTATGCTCTGGTCAAGGCGTTGCCTCTTTACGAATGGGGACGCACGCCAGGACGGCTCTCGGAAACGGCGGCCTTCGTGCTGGCGGTACTGGTTGCCTACGGTGTCGCCGATCTATATAACAGGTTGAATGGACGATGGTCGCCCGTAGCCCTGACCGCTGGCGCGACTTTGGTTATCTTGATAGAATATGCTGTCGTCTTCCCTTTTCCTATGGGCGACGCTACTGTATCGGATTTCTACCGCCAGATGGCCGCTGACGGCGGAAGCTATGCCGTGCTCGACCTGCCAATCCTGGGCCGGCCAGCCAGCAACTACGCGATGTATTACCAAACTGTTCATCAGCATCCTATCGTAGGCGGGTATATTCATCGCTATCCGCCGGACACGTATGAACTTGCCGATTTCATCAGCAATCTGGCCCAACCTAACTCAGATGGGGACATCGTATCCCATCCGTCGGCTCAGGAACGCCGGGACTGGCTGGCTCAGGCGGGTATCGGCAGGGTGATTGTCCACAAAGACCTGATGATCGCAGCACAACGCGATGCGGCCGTCGCTTTTCTGTGCGATCTGCTCGGCGAGCCGGTCTTCGAGGACGCGCGGCTCGTGGTTTTCGCTGTTCCGCCAGCCGCTGAGAGGGTAGATAGACGCCTGTTCTCCCTGAGTACCGAGGGATGGCATCAGGTAGAGCAGTGGGGAGGATTATCGGCCCGCTGGTTGCGCGATGAGGGCGCACTGTACGTTTGGCAGCCCGCGGAGGAAACAGCCCGGCTTCGCTTCACCACCTACGCCTTTCAACAGTCTGGGGTTGTGCAACTCACCGTCAATGACCAGGCGGTGGGCGCGGTGCTGGCCCACGGTGATTGGCCAGAGTATGTTACTTCGGACTTCGTGCTACAGTCGGGGCTAAACGTGATCCGTTTCACGCTATCCACCGGGTGTACCGATTTCATTGGCGACCCACGATGCCTGATCCGCCAGCGGTTCGCGGCCCGCTTTGGGCAAGAGCTGCAGTGCGACGAATCTCAACGGACTCCGCGCTGCTTGGGCGCGCTAATCGGCAGGATAGAACTGGTGTCTGGCTCAGCGGCCTGGCCCGAACGCCCACTGGACGTTAGTCTGGGTGGAGAAGTTCGCCTCCTGGGCTGTGATCTGCCAGCAGACCACGCGGAGGTGGGAGAGGTCATGCCCGTGACTTTGTACTGGCAGGGGCTGTCCCCAATGCATGAGGACTATACCATCTTCGTCCACCTGACCGACACGGCGGGACAGGTGATGGCCCAGCACGACGGCTATCCGCTGGATGGCAGCTATCCCACCTCGGCCTGGCCTGTGGGCGTGATCTTGGCCGACCGGGTCGAGATACCCATTCCGCCCGACTTGCCGCCTGGCGAGTACACCCTGAAGACGGGGATGTATCTGTTGAGCACTCTGGAACGACTGCCGGTGGCCGGCGATGTCAGCGGGGAGAACGCCATCGTTTTGGGGGTAGTCGTCGTGAAATAGACTAACCTCAGGGGGGACCTTCTCACGCAAGGATAACGAGGCAAGAGTGGAGGGGTTATGAGTGTAGGCAGATTACGAGTGAATATAGACATACGGGCTGTTTTATTGGTAGGTGCAGTATACACGGCGCTGACGGTAATAATTACCTATCCGGTGGCCTTTCAACTAGGCACTGTACTGGCTGGCAAGCCCGGACACGATTCATTGGAATATGTGTGGGTACTATGGTGGTTGCGCTCGGCAGTGTTTGAGAGGCACATTGACCCCAATTACATCCCCATCCTGAATTATCCCTATGGGCTATACCAGCCATTGCGAGGGGTATTCATCCCGTGGGTAGAAATAAGTTCTCTGCCGCTGCTGGCGGTAATATCTCCTCAGATAGTGTATAATTTACAGTTTCTGGCCTCTTTTGTACTCAGCGGGCTGACGATGTACTGGTTGTGCCTGGAGTTGAGTGCGGACCGCTGGGCGGCTTTCATTGGTGGGTTGGTCTTCGCTTTCTTCCCACACCGGATGGGTCACGCCATTAGTGGCCATTTAAACCTTATCGCCGATTACTGGTTGCCTCTATATGCTCTGGGGTTAATCCGCCTCATGCGGGAGCCGAGTTGGCGGAGGGCTGTATGGGGGGGAATTGCCTTGGGGCTATGCCTGTTGAGTAATGTTTTGCTAGTGACTTACTTCGTACCTCTGTTCACAGTGATCTATTTGGGGTGGGAATGGTGGAACCGGCGGGGGGAATTCGGAGCCAAACGATGGGCGATGCTGACGGTCGTCGCTTTGATCGGCGGAGTGATAGCCTTGCCTTTCTATCTGCCATTGCTGATAGCCTACCTCGGCAATGGGGTAAAATTCATTGGCGAGGGCGGGGCGGTAAACTACTCGGCTGATTTGCTGGGGTTTATCACACCCTCGTTCCATCACCCTGTGCTGGAGCGGTTGGGGCTGGTGCCGGAGTGGTTTAATACAGTAGTGCCTGACATCAAAGAGAATCTGGTGTATCTCGGCGTGATGCCGCTGGCCCTGGGGATTTGGGGAGCACACAGACGACGGGAAGCGGTGCCATGGGTGGTGCTGGCATTGATAGCAGCGGTGTTGTCATTAGGACCATTCCTGAAAGTGGGTGGGAAATTGGTAAATTACACCGTTGAGGATACGTCCTCGTTGGTGATGATGCCTTACTTCCTACTGACGATGATGCCATTCTTTTCTCTGTCCCGTACACCTGCTCGCCTAAATGAGATAGCGGTGTTGGCCCTGGCGGTGCTGGCTGCGTATGGAGTGGCACGGCTACAGGATAAGGGCCATTGGCGGCCCGTTGTGAAAGCAGGGATAATGGTGGCACTGGCCGGCACGATCATTTTCGAGTATTTCTCTGTATGGCCCTTGCCAACCGGATCGACGATAGTTTCTTCATACTACCGTCATATCGCGGAGGACAGCAGCGACCGCGCTGTGCTGGACCTGCCGGTGCTCGATTACGTGACGGAGAAGAGGGCTATGTACGCCCAAGTAACTCACCGACATCCTATTGTGGGAGGCAGAGTATATCGGGTCTTGGCAAGCTCAGAGTGGATGCCCGAGTTTCTGGGTGCGCTGATACAATCAAGGCAGGCCGAGGATGTGGTGCCCGTCTTAGAAATGGATGAGCGACGAACCATGTTGAGCGAGGTGGGGGTGGGGTGGGTGGTAGTGCATCGGGAGCGAGTAGCGACTGATGATGAGACTTACACGCTGCTCACCGATATGCTGGGCCAGCCGGTGTTCGAGGATGAGGATATCGTGGTCTATACTGTGCCCGAGGGACAACAGGTGGAGCAAGAGTTGGTCCACGCGCTGGCTAAGGACACATGGTACAACGTGGAGCGATGGGATGGAAAGGCCGGCCGTTGGATAGGGCAAGAGGGGCGACTGTATCTGTATTCCAGCACCCGTCAGCAGGGCCGGCTGCGATTCACCGTGTTGCCATACCGTGACGTACGGTTGTTGGAGGTGAAGGTGAATGGCAGACCGGTAGCCCTTTTTGCGGTGGGGGACTGGCAGGAATACACCACTCCTCCGTTCGAGCTAGAAGAAGGATTGAATCAGGTGCGTTTCCACGTGGTGAACGGATGCTCTGAATTCGCGGGGGATCCCGCTTGTCTGGGAGGGACAGCCGTCGGTGGTCCTTTCCGTCGTCCGGTTGAGTGTGATCAGACACTAGCAACTATTCACCGCTGCTTAAGTGTGTTGGTTCAGGATGTGTGTTTTGTGCGGGGGGAAGACGGGGCAGTAGTATCTCATCCATTGTCTGTTCCTTTGGGGGAGAAAGTGCGCTTCCTGGGCTTCGACCTGGCCCGAATGGAAATATCCGATAGGAAACGGCTGGAAGTGTGGCTCTACTGGCAGGGGCTGTCCCCAATGCATGAGGACTATACCATCTTCGTCCACCTGACCGACGCGGCGGGACAGGTGATGGCCCAGCACGACGGCTATCCGCTGAATGGCAGCTATCCCACCTCGGCCTGGCCTGTGGGCGTGATTTTGGCCGACCGGGTCGAGATACCTCTTCCGCCCGACTTGCCGCCCGGCGAGTACACCCTGAAGACGGGGATGTATCTGCTGAGCACTCTGGAACGACTGCCGGTGGCCGGCGATGTCAGCGGGGAGAACGCCATCGTTTTGGGCACAGTCACCGTAAAGTGAGGAATCGTGAACAAGAGACTCTCACCCGCCTTGCTTTTGAAGAGACATGCCCATTGGGTAGCCCTGGGTCTGTGCCTACTGGCCCTAATTGGCTATCTTTATCGTCTAGATGCCTGGCGGATGAACGACGACGACGGCGCACACCTCTACCAGGCATGGCGAATGAGCGAAGGGGAAATGCCCTACCGCGATTTCCTCTCCTCACAGATGCCGGTGTTTCTGTACGCTGGGGCCGCTTTGGCCTATGCGTTCGGCCCGTCGGCTTTCGCTGTGCGGGCTGGCAGCGCCTGCCTGATGGTCACTGCCGGGTGGTTGGTCTTTCTTCTGGCGCGGCGTGTGGCCGGCAACCTGACCGGGTTGCTGGCCATGATCGTGTTTCTCTTGCACCCGGATGTGTACGAGCAGGGCCGCTTTTTCCTCTCCGAGGCCTATATGCTTTTTTTCGCCGTGCTGGGGCTATATGCTTTCACCGTGGCTGGGGAACGCGGCACGGGACGCTGGTACGCTCTATCTGGAGTGGCTTTCGCCCTGAGCACTCTGAGCAAGCTCTTTGGTGTGTTGCCCTTGGGGGGATGCCTCCTGTTCCTGGGGTGGGAACTGTTAACCGATACCGGTCACCGCCGCCAGTCTATGAACAGCGGAGTCATCCTGCTCGGCACCTGGCTGGGAGTGATGGTTCTGGTGTGGGGCGGGCTGTCCCTAGCTGTCCCCGACCTGTTCGATGCCCTGGTCGGTCACCACCTGCGGCAGGGCGGGCAATTGACCTGGCTGCAGGTAGTAGACAAAGGGTTAGCTCTCTTCGCTGATTATCTACGTCACTATCCTTTGTTTCTGTTGCCAGCCCTGCTCGCCGCCGTGCGCGAGGTGATCCGCAGGGGCCGGGGGGCGGTTCTCGCCTGGCAAGTGCCTACCGCCCTGGCTTTCCTTTTGCTCTCTCGCGAGCTCGGTCACCGCCATCTGATGATTTTGCTGCCATCACTAGCGGTGCTCTTGGCCCTGACCCTGCAACCCTGGTTGAGCTGGCGGCGAAAACCCCTGCTGGCCGTAGCTCTTGTGTGGATTGGGCTGATGCTGGGGCCATGGGCCACCGCCGATGTGGAGCAGGTCCAACAGGTGGATGCCTGGACTGGACCAATAGTAGACTATATTCAGTCTCACACTGCCGAGGATGACTTGCTCATATCTGACTACCCGGGCCTGAACTTCTTCGCCCAACGTCGCGGAACATATTCCTGCGGCGAAATCTCCCACGTGACTACTACCAACGGGCGCATCACCGGGGCCAAACTGCGTCAGGAGATCGTGACCAGTCGGGTCAAAATGGTCATCGTGGACGAAGGGCTGGTCAGCGGGCATCAGTTGACCTATCTGCCGGATTATCCAACTCTGCGTCGCTATCTGCGGGCTTACTATCAGACGCTGGATGTGCTCCCTCGTGCTGAACAACGGCTGCGCATTTACTGGACCGACGACCCGCCGACTACCACTGCTGACCCGCTGCACATTCAGCATCCCCTACGAGTAAATCTGGGGGAAACTGTGCGACTGGTGGGCTACGGCTTGCCAACAACAACTGTACACGCTGGTGAGGTGTTGCCCCTCACCTTGTACTGGGCCGCTGATCAGCCGACGAGCATTCGCTGGTCAGTGTTTGTGCACCTGTTGGATAGTGAAAGGCGGGTGCGGGGCCAACACGATAAGCAACCCCAGGACGGAGTCTACCCCACCGACCGCTGGTCGGGTGGCGAGATAGTGGACGACGACTACGCCATCGCCGTGCCCGCCGACACCCCGCCCGGCGAATACTGCCTGGAGGTGGGGATGTACAACTGGATAACTGGCGAGCGCCTGGCGGTGTTTGATGCTAACGATATGCCAGTGCCCGACAACCATATTATCTTAGAACCAATTATTTTGGTGATGGAGCCATGATTGCATCTGCTACTGAAGCTCAACACGAAACAGAAATGAGCCATTGGATTGAATTAGCGCTGCTTCTGATGATTATGGGCGTAGCCATCTTTCTCCGTCTGTACGGCCTGGAAGACGTGCCGCCTGGTCTCTCCCACGATGAGTTGACTAGCTCCCAGATGGCTGAGGATGTACTAGAGGGCGCGCGTCCGATCTACTTTACTGGCGGATACGGCCAGGAACCGCTCTATCTCTATCTGATGGCCGCTATAGTGCGACTGTTCGGGAATAACACTCTTAGCATCCGCCTACCCTCCGTGCTGTGCGGTCTGTTGGGAATGGGAGCGAGCTACGCTCTGGCACGCAGGCTCTTTGGGGTAAGAATAGCATTGATCGCTGTAGCCGGGTTGGCTATCTCGTGGTGGCCAGTGTTTTACAGCCGGGTGGGATTGCGGGCCATCACCTTGCCATTATTTGCTGCCCTCAGCGCCCTGTTTCTGTGGCAAGGGATTTTCCGCTCATCAGTGGCTACCTCCCACCATGATTGGCTATTTGCCTATGCTGCTTTCGCCTTGGCGGGGCTCTTCCTAGGTTTTAGTCTGTATACCTATCTTGCCAGCCGGCTGGTTCCAGTAGTGTTCGCCATGTTCGCCAGCTACTTAGCTCTATTTCGGCGTTCTCTGTTCAAACGTGCATGGGCTGGCTTCGCGTTGTGTTTGGTACTTGCCGGACTGATTTTCTTGCCACTGGGGCATTATCTTCTCACTCATCCCGGCGTGGAGGCGCGGATAGATCAGCTAGGAGGGCCACTGCGTGACTGGGCAAAAGGGAATCCCCGGCCCATGTTGGAGTTCACCCTAGCCACGTTGGAGATTTTCGGCCTGCGCGGCGAATACAACCCTCGTTACAATCTCCCATTTCGGCCCGTTTTCGATCCTGTGAGTGCAATGCTGTTCTGGAGTGGAGTAGTACTGTGCCTGGCGCGCTGGCGGCGAGCCGAGTATGCATTTCTGCTCATCTGGTTCCCAATCACGTTGATTCCGAGCATGGTCACCCTGCGTTCACCGAGTACTATCCGGGCTATTGGCTGTTTGCCCGTGCTCTACATCTTCCCGGCTTTGTCAGCTGTGGCCCTGAGCAACTGGCTCCGCCACCGTGTCCGAGGGCGATGGGTATGGCCTGTTATGGGAGGTGGTCTGACCGTACTGTTTGTCGCCAACCTCCTATGGTTCTATCGAGACTATTTTCTACTCTGGCCGCAGCACCCCAAAACGCGCGAACTCTACCAGAGCACCCTCACTGAGATATGTCATTACCTGGACCAGAGTCCCGATAGCGACCCAGTGTGGATCTCTGAATCGTTTGACGATCACCGCCATCTCTTGTTGCCCAGCCGCACTTTGCACCGCCAGGATTTGCAGATAGGGTGGTTTGACGCTCGCCACTGTTTGATCTTTCCCCAAAAAGAGCAGTCTATTCGCTACGTCCTACCAGAGTTTGCTCCCCTTGACCCCGCTCTGGAAAATTTGTTACAGGGGGCCCAATTTCTAGCTCAAAGTGAGCGCCACACCGACGACGGGCGGCCGACATTCACCATCTATCGCCTGGAGCCTCGCCAGATACTGGCCACCAGGATCGAAGCCCTGGCTGACAACTCGGCAGCAGCGTGGAGTCCTGCTACAGAGCTCGCGACAGCGCAGACATATTCTTTGACTATGCCTGTGGACTTCAATCATCAACTGGACTTTCTAGGTTATAAGCTGCTCAACCGAGAGGCACAACCTGGTGGCGAGATATTGTTGATCACCTACTGGCGGCCCCGACAGGTTATCCTGGACCCCTTACGCATCTTCGTGCACGTATTAGATTCCCACAGCGTGCTAGTAAGTGGGCAAGATGTCCTGGACATGTTGCCCTGGGATTGGCAGGCTGGCGATATTTACGTTCAATTGCACCGTTTACCGATAGCTTCTGAGACCGCTGGAGGGAAATACTGGTTGGAGTTAGGGCTTTATCGCACGGACGACTTGCAGCGATGGCCGGTTTACGATGGGGATACGGCCGTGGCCGACCGGCTGTTGCTCCAGACCATGGAGGTAAATAACTTTGCGCAGTAAGAAGGAATTGATCAAATTCGCAGCAGTTCTGCTGTTATGGCTGCTGTTCGCCCAGGCCATAGCCAGTGCCCGGCTGAAGTCACTGACTGTGGACGAGTCCTGTCACCTAACCCAAGGCTTTGTCTATCTGAAGACCGGTGACCTGCGGTTCAGGACCAGGCATCCACCACTGATCAATGTTATCAACGCCCTACCTTTGCTTACCATGCCTGGAGTGCATCTGCCAACCGACGATCCTTCTTGGGCACAAGCCGACTGGCATCGTTTCGCCGATGCGTTCCTATATCAGGCCAATACCAACACCGATCAGCTCATCTTCCTGGGTCGGGTACCCACCATCCTGCTGGCTTTGCTCCTGGGAGCCTTTGTCTTTCGCTGGGCAAGGGAGCTCTTTGGCCCGCAAGCGGCTCTATTGGCTCTTTTTCTCTTCGCTTTTGACCCCAATATCCTGGCTCACGCCCGCCTGATCACCACTGACCTGGGAGTGACGGCTTTCTCATTCATAGCTTTTTACGCTTTTTGGCGTTCAGTGCCCAACGGGGCTTGGCGAGATATTATTTTAGCTGGTGTAACCCTGGGGTTGGCCCTGACAGCTAGATTCTCCGCCCTGTTGCTATGCCCCTTGTTCTTTATTCTTATCCTCTGGCAGGCTATCACCCACAAAACATGGCGCCCATTCCTGACCCTGGTGGCCATTTTCATCCTTGCTTCATTCACATTGTGGGCTGTGTACGGCTTCGAGTTTGGGCCTTTAAACACACACGGGCTACCCTTGCCTGCTCCATCCTATTTGCAGGGGGTGCAGGACATTCTGCTCCGCGCCAGGACTGGCAGCCAGGCTTTTCTCTTGGGTCACTACTCGACGACGGGTTGGTGGTACTACTTCCCCATCGCTTTCCTGATCAAGACGCCGATTCCAACACTGCTGTTTCTCCTCGCTGCATTGCTACTCACTGTGCTACGCCGGGTGTGGCGGCGTGATATATTTCTGCTCTTACCAATGACCGCTTTCTTCGGGGTGAATCTCTTCGGCCACCTGAACATTGGCTACCGGTATCTGCTGCCCGCACTGCCGTTCGCCTTCGTATATATTTCTCAGTGGATGAGTTCCAGGTTTCAGGTTCAAAGCTCTAAGTTCCTGAGTGCAGATACCCGGCTTCGAACTTTGAACTTGAAGCAAGTAGTGAGCGGCCTACTGATAGTTTGGTACTTGGCCAGCGCTTTATTGATTTATCCAGACTACCTGGCTTACTTCAATGAGTTCGTTGGTAGCCCGGCCAAAGGTTATCATTGGCTGGTGGACTCCAACCTGGATTGGGGGCAGGATCTCAAGAGGCTGAAAGCCTATATGGATCAAGAAGGGATTGCCAGAATCAAGCTCAGTTACTTTGGCGTGGCACATCCCGAGTACTATGGCATCGTCTATGATCCACTGCCCGGTTATCCTCTTGCCCTAGGAGATCCGGATAAACGTACATTCTACCCTTACCGGCCAGCGCCGGGTATCTATGCCATCAGCGTGACTAACTTGCAAGGCGTGCTTCTCGAAGATCGCGACACCTTCGCTTGGTTCAAGGAGCAATGTCCGGTCGCTAGCATTGGCCACTCTATCCACATTTACAAAGTGCAACCGGATGGCCGAGCACAAGGGCCAGTAAGCCTTTGTCTATCCGGTTTGGCCGTTGACGAGATAGACCCCATTACCTATGACCAGACTATCAGCACCAACGATGTACGAATCAAATGGTTCAACGCCTCTAGCAGCTTGATTGTTCCCGATGCCAGACGGACAAGCTGGCTCTTGATTGGCGACACTACTCCTCTGAATCCGTCGCTTGAGAACTGGTTTTACTCGATAGTTTCTCCATGGGACACACGTCACGCTGTGGATGGAGGGAAAGCTTATACTCTGTATAGAATGTCGGACGGAGAGATATTTCAGCAAAAGCTCAACGACTTCAGCAAACGCAGTGTAGTATGGGCGAACCGTGAAGCTGATTTAGCCTCTTTGCAAGCAGAGGCTCATCGGTTGCCATTACCTGTTGACTTTGGCCATCAGGCGGAATTGCTCGGATATGAATTGGCTGAGATGACGCACTCAAATGACCAGATCGAACTATTGACTGCTTGGCGAGTCGTGACCTCAACGGATGCGCCTCTTGTGATCTTTGCACATCTTCTGGATGCCAACGGTCAGTTCGTTGCAGGGCAAGATCGTCTGGACGTACCCCCTGCAGGTTGGGAGGTGGGTGACTACTTCTTACAACTTCACTGGCTGGCTATACCGCCAGAACTGAAGGTGCGAGGATGGACGGTAGAGATCGGGATATATAGGCGGGATACTTTACAGCGTCTATCCGTGTTCGGAAGTAATAGTTGGCAAGCTCCGCAGGATCGCGTTCTGCTCCTCCCAAACTGATGACTTTTCGTTTCACTTGAGGGGTGCCAGTCACCCTGTTCTTCCAACCCTCCCGCAGGCTTCTGAATCTGCGGGAAGGGTTACAGGTGCGACGCACTTTCGAAGTGCCTCGCACCTGCGTGTAGGCTCCTCATTCCACAACCTGCGGCAGTTCCGCCAGGGCCTTCTGTAACTTCTCTTCCTCCAGCTCGTAGTCCGGGAGTTCTCTTCGGTGATAGGCGTCGTAGGCCGCCAGGTCGAAGTGGCCGTGGCCGCTGCAGTTGAAGAGAATGACTTTCGATTCCCCCGCCTTCTTGCAGGCCATAGCCTCGTCGTAGACGGCCTTGACGGCGTGGGCTGTCTCAGGGGCCACGATGAAGCCCTCAGCCTGGGCGAAACTCAGCGCCGCATCGAAGACCTGGTTCTGTTGGTAGGCGCGGGCTTCCACGAACCCATCTTCCAGGAGGCGGCAGATGCTGGGGGCCATGCCATGGTAGCGCAACCCCCCGGCGTGAACAGGGGCGGGGATAAACCCGTGACCCACAGTGTGCATCTTGGCCACCGGCCCCGTCTTGGCTGTATCGCCCCAGTCGTAGGCGTAGATACCTCGCGTCATGCTGGGGCAGGCAGCGGATTCCACGAAAATGGCCCGCAGGTTGGGCTTGCTACCAGTTAACTTATCTCTCAGGAACGGATAGATCAGGCCAGCGGCGTTGCTTCCTCCCCCTGCGCAGCCGATGAGAATGTCCGGGTAGTCACCCGCCATCTCCATCTGCTTCCTGGCCTCCAGACCGATGACCGTCTGATGCAACAGCACGAAGTTGACCACGCTGCCCAGCGAGTACTTAAACCCCTCGTGGGTGACGGCGTACTCAATGGCCTCACTGATGGCGATGCCCAGGCTGCCCGACGTCTCGGGGTCCACGGCCAGAATATCCCGCCCGGCCTTGGTCTCCGAACTGGGACTGGGCACCACATCGCCCCCCCACGCCTCCATGGCGATACGCCGGTAGGGCTTCTGGTGATAACTGATCGTGACCATGAAGACCTTGCACTTCAACCCGAAAAGTTGGGTGGCGAAACACAAGGCGCTGCCCCACTGGCCGGCCCCGGTCTCGGTAGCGAAGCCCTCCAATCCTTCTCGTTTGGCGTAATAGGCCTGGGCCACGGCGGTGTTGGGCTTGTGGCTTCCCGGCGGGCTGACCCCCTCCCATTTGTAATAGATTCTGGCCGGGGTATCTAGAACCTTTTCCCAACGGGTGGCGCGATAAAGGGGCGAGGGACGCCACATCTTGAGCACGTCTCGTACCTCATCCGGGATCTCTATCCATCGCTCCCGGCTGGCCTCCTGTTCAATCAGTGCTTGAGGGAAAACCGGAATCAGGTCTTCGGGCATCATTGGCTTCAGCGTCACCGGATGCCGGTATGGGGGCGGTGGAGTCTTCATGTCCGCGATAATGTTGTACCAATGGGTGGGCATATCCTTTTCTTCCAATAGGTACTTGTATTGGGCCATCGCT
>Ga0172364_10003224_pt1 | contig 13014 bp, 16 predicted proteins | sample LakKivSesite10cm_FD_114545 | JGI IMG/M metagenome (GOLD analysis project Ga0172364, IMG submission 114545) | Sediment microbial communities from Lake Kivu, Rwanda - Sediment site 10cm | ecosystem: Environmental > Aquatic > Freshwater > Lake > Sediment | place: Rwanda: Western Province, Lake... | reverse complement strand
TGCTATCCCTACCCATTATCTGATTAACCTTTGATAATGAAAACAAAGACTGATTATATTTCATTGTTAATTGGGTTATTTTTTTGATTCCAATACCCTGCATTCCGAAAGCGGCAGTATACCCAATCATTTTTGATGTAAGATTCTTTAGTGCCGCTACCGATTTTCTTTGTGCCTCTTTATTTTTCTTTTTTGCGGCTGTATTTTTCTCTTCTGAATCAGTTGCTGCATCAATTGCCTTAGCTACATCTTTTTCTAGACTTCTTAATTCTCTTATTGCATTGTTTTGATCAATAACGGCTTTCTCTGCGTTCTTATATGCAGCCTTAAGTTCTTCAACGTTCTTAGCACCGTCTTTAATTGACTGCTTATACGCTGAATAGGCATCTACCGCATCTTCGTATGCATGATTTAATTCTTTCTGTGTATCTTTTAGTTTTTTAGATACCCTGCCCATTCCCTCCATTTTACCTTCGAAATCATCGCCAACTTTTCTGACACGGATTAATTCTCCGCCCATTTCTTTTATTTTATCTTTTAACAATTCAATTTCTTTTTGAAGTGCTATAATATTTTCTGCTTCTGTTGACATAAATTTTCCTGATTTTATCTATACGCAATGATAATTATGGAATAGACTATGTATTTATTCAATAAAAAATAAAAATAATCCTTGTTTTTTGTTGAGATTTTCATATACTATAATCAAAAAGAAGATAAGACAATGAATAAATATCTAGAATATATTATACCAGAAATAGCCATAGTTTCGTGGATTTTTTTATTTGGATGGATTTGTAATTTTAGTGAAATAACAAATGTGTTGGAACATGATATCGGATTTATAATAATGTGCTTTGGTTTGGTTTGGTTCATAGGGGCTCTTGGAAGAATTTTCTTTTTTACGAAATACCTTGTTTTTAGTTTAATTAACTCTTTTTCCGTAATAATATTCGGTATTATGCTACATTTTATAGGTTTACCATTAGCCTTTATTATAACCGCAGGATTTCTATATTTTATTTTTGCTAAATTCTGTCATTTTATAGATGATCAACAGACTTTTATTGTTATAATAAGTTCATTATTTCTAATAGGATTTCCGTTATTAATTATCGGAACATCTACGAATTCAAAATATTTAAGTGGAACACAGCAATTTGACACCTCAGATAAAACAAGACAAGAAAAATATGATAATGATCCAAATGGTATATGGGGAATTAATTTTTATTATTTTTATGTTGATGAAGGGTTTCCGTCAGAACATATAGACCAACATCCACAAAAAATTAAAGGTACAAAACAACAAGCACAAGAACAGGCATCCAAAATATCTTCTGAAATGTTAAAAGAAAAGAAAGCCGTAACAAAAACAGAGCTTTTTAGGATCGATAAGTCCGGAGATGATCTTATGGGAGGATTATAATTCAATATCCTTATAAAAATATATAAAAACCATACATATTAAAGATAAATTTCCCGGCAATAACAATTTCAAATCATCTTTTTTCGTACATATTGATTTTTTATCTTTTTCCATTTTTATATCTTTTCTTAAATATGCACTTGGCTCTAATTCCTTCATCTTCCTTCTCAATATTTCTGCATTATCAAGCACATTAGAATATTTCAAAACACTTATCTTAAAATACTCATAACAATCAACATGTCTATCTTCTTCTAAATTTTTAAAGAAATATTTAAGTATATTTTCTGCTTCCGCCTTACTTGAATGACACGGTGACTTCATATCCATCAATTCTCCCAATGCATCCGGTTTTAATATAATTCCTGCCTTAAATTGATCATGCATGTGTTGAGAACCTAAAGAAAGTGCTGCATCCGCCAAATCATTAGACATATTGGTTAAAAGATAAGAAAATAGATCGATTTTCTTCTGCTTTTTACCCTTCTTCAATACCTTACGAGTTTCTCCACTATGATCTGTTTCTCCATACCTTACATACTCGCTAAATATTGTTTTTAGATCATTTAATAAAGAAGTTTGATCGGGTACAGGGTTAGATACATCGGATATAACATTTGAATTTAAAATAATATCTTGAAATGGGGTTAATATCTTGCCTATGTCTGGGTCGTTTAATAGATCGATAAAAGCCTTGAAATAACCAGAATACTCAAAATATTTAGCATTGGCGGGAAGGGCTAAAAATGATATTAATTCGCCCCTATTATAAACAGAAGGGTGTTTATTTCTTAATTCGTATAAAGCCAATAAGACCTGTATTAATCTTCCATCATTTATCTTAATATCGTTTTTATGTTTTTTAAGCCAATTAAAGAAATCGTTATAATTTTCCTGAGCTAATTTTAGGAATAGGCTTTCAATGGATTTTACGGAGGTTTTTAGATATAGATTTTTTAGGTCTTTTTCCAGTGCGTATTTAGAGTATAATTTTTTATTCACACCATATTATTCAAAAATATAAATAAAAAATCCTTCTAAATAATTCCTTCTACGCCGATTTTTTCTCTAATTTGGGTTAATATCGATTTTACTATTTTTGGATTTAGATTTAAAATTGCTTCATTACTAAGGGTTTCTTTTAATGACCAATCTCGAATTAAAACCAATAATCTAGTAACTTCGGCTTGCATGAGATCAAATACGTCCATTTCTCCTCTATTTTTCATATTGGTGGATATAATGGAAGAATCGGCTTGGCTTGGTCTTTTAATGAAAACAGTTATTGTATCGCATTCTTTTTTATCATCAAACTTGTCATCAACTCCATAGACCATCGTAATTTCATTTTCTACATAATATTTTGTTTCTATTTTAAATCTATCATTTTCAGAAACAAACGGTGAAAATTTAGTTTCTTTCTTTTCTATTTTTTTATTTGCTTCTTCAATTACTTCTTTTGCAATGGCTTTAATTTCATCTGTTTTCTCTACCGCTTCTAGTACTTCTTTTACTTCTTTTACTTCTACTGTCTTAATTTCTTCTTTCTTTATATCACTCATTTCAATCTCCTTTTTAACTCCTTTTTAATATTTTTTCTTTAGCTCCCTGAAATCGAAAGTCTCCACATAATATCTAGGATCAACTTCTGGCCATTCTTCTACCACCCTTCCCTCCACAATTATTTCTTTTCGAATAAATCCATTTTTTTCTAAATAACTCCTCAAAATCCCATTAACGAATCTAATTTTTAATTCGCCTGTTGATTTCGAAATACTTTCCACAAACCTATAATTTTCTACCTTTTCTTCTTTTAACAATACATCCATTTTTTGCATTATACTTCCCTTATAATCCGCTTTGTCTGCCCGCTTGAAATAGATTGTTGTTGTTGCCTTATCTTGCTCAATTCAATCTTATTCTGTATCGTATTTTCCCTTTGTCTTCTTATCACCAAAATTTCCTGTATCTTTCTATAGGGTATCTTTCCAATTTCTTCCGGAGTCCAACCAAAATCTTCCATCAATTGTACTTCTATAACTTTTCTTGTAATATTGGGATCGTCTTTGTGGTAAGCAGGAGCCGCAATCCCAGTTCTTGAATAAATCCTATACACCTGCTCCATTATTTTTTTTCTTCTTCATCCCCCATTACCGTCATTTCATCATATGCCCTTAAAATAGCTTCCGCAACACCAGGAACCAAATGCCCAATAGCTGCAGGACTCACCGGTATTGCCTTCCCTTCACCAGATTTTGCATCCCATTCCTTAATCAGTTTTTTCATCCTATTTTCTTTGAATAATTTGAAACTAAAATGACGATCACCATTCGCATCATTAACATAAGCCTCATCTTGTAACAAATTATATAGTCCCCAAGAGAGTTGCATCATTTTAACAGTTAAGACCGAATATTTAGGCTTGATTTCTTCATTTAGTTTTGCATACTCTTTCTCGGTTATTGCTTCATATTTAAACCCATTTTTTCTACAATAAACCTTAACCTCCATCAAATCAGTATCATGCACAAACATATTTTTTCTCCTATTTTGATTATTATACAGAAAGGACAGAAAAATTTAGAAGGGAAAATTAAGAATAGTTATAACAAACAAATATCAGCTATAAAATATATTCAATGCGGAAAAGAATATACCTTTATTTATTTCATCGGCGAATAATCACTATAATCAAAATATATCGGCGCATAACAAAGCATAATATCGGCGTATAACAGAATAATCGTTTAATCAACAGGGCGCATAACTACTATAATCAGGAGCAATAAGATATTTATTATTTAACAGCATTTTATCATCTTTTTCATTATTTTTCCATGCATCAACCCTATTCTTCCAATCTAATACGGTTTCATTATAAGTTTTTTTATCTGTATGCCCAAGAAAATATGACCAGCCACGCCAGTATTTTTTATAAACTCGATCCGCAGATAATGGAAGCCTATATTCTTTTTCATTTCCTCTTATCATTTTCTTATATTCATCTGGATCTTTAAAATTATGTTGTCTTGCAAACTTAACGGCTTTTTTGAATGATAGATATTTTATTCTATTATGTATTTCACCGGACTTAACAAATCTCTCCCACTTTCTAATCATTTTTAATTTTGATTGTGTTTTGTACATATAATTTCTTAATAACTTTGCATTTGTTGGACTCAAACTTAAATAATACACAACACAGTCTTTCTTTAAGCTTCTCTCACCAAACATCAATGTTCCCTTTTTAACTCTTTGAGCATACATCTTTGTTTTTATTCCTATCGATCCAACTATCTTTTTTAATGAATATATAAATTTCCTACTTCCACTACAAAAAGAAGCAACATATCCAAAATTTTCGTTACTAGAACTGATTGTACCATCTCCATCAAAATATCCTCTTATAAAATCCGGTAAATATTCTTTTGGAACATCTGGAAATTTAACGGTTAAACTTTTTCTTTCAGAACCACCAAGCTTAATAATATCTTCATAAATTTTTTTACTATTAATTGTGAAAGAATAACAATTAGTTCCATTAATAAACGAAATTGGATAATTCGACTCCATCTTTGATCTAATATTTTCCAGCAAATATAAGTCTCTTTTATGTTGTTTAAAATTAAAAAGATAACAATTATCAACGGTTTTTCTCATATACCCATCTGCAAACCAAAATCCCAATATATATGCCATATCTGATGACCATTTTGAAAAATAATCATCATTAACCTTATATTTTCTTTCATCATCGCTCTTTCCAAAAAAATCGTACCAACTAATCCAATCATCGTAAAAATCTGATGGATCAACTGGAAGAAAGTCCGGAAACTCATCTAGTTTTGTGTATTTTCTCCATTTTGATTCAGAGTTCACATCTATCCCGGCAACAAACTTTTTTGCATCTTTATAACTCAAAAATCTATCAGAAGGATTTGGAGCTCCTATCCAATCACGAAAACCAACCCAACCTTCTTTTTCGTACATATCACGAGGATATGTGGGAATATTTTTTGGTTTTTTCCCGTCCTTACAAAATTTTAACCATTCATCTTCTGTTTTTATTCCAAAACGTTCTGCAATTTCTCTAGCCTTTTCTCTAGCTTCTTGAAATAATAAATAATTAATCATAAATATATTATACAAAATAAAACGAAAATTTTAAAAATATAAACAAAAGGCGCAAATTGTTATGATTTGCGCCTTTTTAAGTAATTTTTAAGAATTAAGCATCAAGACCAGCTTGAGATCCTACACCAGTAAATGCAATTGTACTCGTTATAGCGCCAGTTTGGGAAATAGGTTCTACCCTGTGAAATCTTGCATTCATTGTAATAGCTAATCCACCAATATCAAAAGAAATGGTTCCAAAGCCTGCAGCAGTATAATCATCCCATTTATCATAACCGTTAGCTTGAGGTGTGTTATAAACGCTTATGCTACCAGAGATCGTACGAAGTCCGGGTACGATCTCATAAGGAAACAGACCATAAGCTGCACTTTGGTTCAATGCATATTTGGCTTCAAGGTTATTGTTGATGGTAAAATCGAAGTTAGAATAAGCGATATTGTCTGGAGGTTTGAATTCTGAGCCTGGAGCCAATGTAACGTTAACCTTATCCCATGTAATTAGCTTTTCTGCGTCTGTATAGTGAGGTGGATTGGTATTTGTCCATGCACCGGCTCCACTTCCCATAACATCGATATTAAATTGCGCAACTTCTCCTGCTGCACATGAGAAATTTAGAGAATTTACCAACATTCCTGTAAATTGTCTATGATTTGGCTCCGTTCCTCCGCAATAGTAATAAAGATCTATTGAATCATCACTTAATATTCCACAATCTCCGCTTCTTTTTACGCCCCAATCCCACAAACCACCACCTGCAGAACCGGATACGAAAGTTTCTGTTACTGGACCGGAAATTGAGCCACCTACTTCAATTTTTCCGTATACATAGGCGTCATGATCCCAGTCACCCATGATTAGGTCTGGTGTTTCTACTGCTTGTTTTGCTGAAATATTGGCATCACCGAATCTTACAATTCCGATGGTTCCAATATCTGCTAATCCTCTATAACCTGGATAAATATTTCCCATGATTATCTCCTTGTTATTTTATTCTCTAAACTATTTCAAAACCCTTTATTTTTAATCTTACTTAACCGCTAAACTTCATTGGTCTTTGTTCTGTGCATCCGCTTGTAAATTGGTCTGCGGTATGTCCATTAATATAATCGTATACATAATCCGTTACCATTTCTCTTACATTTGCATAGGCATTGGCTGTATCGACTGCACTTTGCTTTGTTTTATTTAATGCCAAATCAGATAATGTTCTTACTACTTTTACTTGATATGCCCTATTATTATCTTGTTTGGCGGAAGTAGTAATTTTATAATAATATTGTATTGCGGATGTATTGGCGTCAAACACTTCGTCACTTGCACATAAAACATCTCCAACAAAATCAAACGAAATAGACTTTGAACTTGCGTTAGCGTTACTGTAAACTGTTATATTAAATGCCATTTTTAATCTCCTTTATAGTGAGCTTGATTTTGAAGAACTTGAACTCCAGGCTTCAATATAAGAGGTTGAGCTTGAACTCCAATTTTCGATATAAGAGGTTGAGCTTGAACTCCAATTTTGAATATAAGAACTTGAAGAACTTGAAGACGAGCTTGAAGAACTTGAGCTTGATTTTGAAGAACTTGAACTCCAATTTTCAATATAAGAAGATGTTGAAGTAGAAGAAGAGCTTGAGGATGAAGACATTGCTAATTCGGATTGTACAATATAATATTCGACCCAATCATTAACCAATACTGTAAAATTGACTGCGGTAGAATAGCCAGGAGGTACATCTGCTAATGTTCTTAATATTTTTTCTCCAAAACTTGCTCCTGCCGTTGTTTTTAGTGTTGTGGTTAATTTGAGATAAAAATCTAGGGTTGCGTTTGTTGCCACTCCGTATACTTTATCTAAAACGGTAGAGACGGCATCGATAGTAACCGTATAATATCGTGCATCCTCGTCATTAAATATTTTTACTTGTGCCATGTTTTAAATCTCCGCTTAAGCTCCGGTTAAAATCCTATAATATCTTTCAATAATATATTCTTTATTATTTTTGGAATACCCTTTTTATTTTTTATTTTTTTAATCACCTTTTAATCACCTGAAGAAGAAGATGAAAGTGCGATATTTTCGAATTCATCAACTCCCTTAGATCGTTGTGGGAATTGGTACTCTTCAACCTCTTTTCCGAACCAATTCAAACGTGCTGCCCTTATAAATGCAGAACCTTTTTGTACTGTTCCGTATTCTGTATTATCTATTCTTGAGTCATAAAAATATCGTCCATGCTTTCTAAATACTGCAAATTCCAATATATTATAGGAATGTTGTAATGGTTCTGCGCCGTATAAAACAGGGTCATTTCTGCTTAAATCCACTGTCATTTTACCTGCACTTGGGGTATTATAATGGACATCGGTGCAATATAGGTCAATTTCTATATTATCGTTATCTTGGACTTCATAAATTTCATCATCTGGAATTGTGGAAGAGGGTACAAAATTGGTTCTATTGGTTGCATTATCTTCTACAATAACCGAATAGGAACCTGCTGCGACGTTAGATAGTAGTGGTGAGTCATAATTATTGATATCTATGTGTAAATTGGTATTAAATAGGTTATAGATGGCGTCGGCGTATTTATTAAGGATGATCATACCTTCTTCTGTTTCCACGTCTTTTCCATAGATAATAATTGACATTCTGTATTCGACCGATAATCCACCCATGATATAGATCCATTCATTTGATAGTGATACTGGTTCTACGCATACTGCCATATCTTCTGATGGAATTACGTCCCGGTCTCCATAATAAATTTTTTCCTCATATAAAGGGGAATGTCCTATGGTTTTTTGTACAAATGCTGAATTAGAAACTAGCCATGTACTTAATACTGGGGTTTCAAGTCTAATGGTATAAGTATCTATTATTTCTTTTATTCTTGCATATTCGTAGATCTGGTAATGTGGGGTTCCTTCCCGGTTATAATCATAATCTATCAATATAACCTCATCTCCTGCGTTAAAATGGAAGGAATTGGTTACTTTTACATCGACATCTCCAATATTGACATCTACGGTTATGTTTGTTTTATTGATGATATTTTTTTTAATAAGATCAATAATACCGTTTACGACTTCTACGACATTAGACATAATTATCCTTTAAAAATTTCATTAATTCTATCTTGAACAAAAGTGATATCTGGATTTTCTTGTGCTTGTATTGCTTCTTCCTTATTCTTTCTAAATATGGTTAATGGGCGAAAGGATTTAAGGCTGGGTTCTTTTTTAGACGATTTAGACATTATAATTTTATCGACATCTTTTTGCAATACTCCCAATTTTTGTTCTATGTCGTTAAAATATTCTTCTAATCCGAACATTATTCTTTCTCCTCGCCCTTTCTCATTTCTGCAGGAGATTTATAGGCGTTAAACAATGAGCCTCTTATAAATCTTCTTCCGGTATGTTCTTGTCCGAATAAAAGAACTTCACCGGTTAGAATAGAATCAATACCTGCTGTGGCTAAATTTCTTTGGGTTTTTCCGTATTGAGAGACATCGGGGGACTGTTCTGATACGAATAATCTGTCCAAAATGAAAGAAGAAGAAAGTCTTGCTGTAATAATAGGAATAGGGTCTGGAAATTCTAATATACTTACAACTGGATTTTCCGTGGCAGAATAATTATTGACCACTCTTACTAGGGTTAAAGTAGTAAGTCCGGTTAAACTGTTTACTTCACAGGTTTCCATTTTGTTTTTGTCTTGTAATCTAACCAAATCACCCTTTATAAACTCTCCAGAATCATTGACGGTTATGGAGATATTAGATCCATGCCCTACGTTCGCCAATAATTCCGTTTCATAGACCTTAATTCTTCGTAATGGGCAAGAATAGAAGGGACGTAATCTGGCATCAATATATTCCTGGGCGTATCCGATATAACGTTGAGCATCTGCGGTGGTAACGTTATCTCTTTTTATACCGGTTCTTCCTGGTGTTGGGGTTCCTATATTGACATCCCCTATTTTTACTTTTTCTGGCAATACTCTTGAAACATCATCAATTGTGCAATACATAATTATTCTCCCTTAAAAAGAAAAAGCCTGCATATATATTTCTATAGATGCAGGCTAAATTCCTATAAGAATAATTATCTTAGATACTTTTTTCTATTCTTTCCTTTAAAATGTCTTTATTACTGACGCCTATAATCCTGTCACATTCTTCATTTTCCTTCAATAATATAAGGGTTGGAACTGTTCTAATTCCATATTTTCTAGCAGATTCCATATCATTATCAACATTAATTTTGGACACGGATATTTTTTCTCCTAATTCTGATTCAATTTCTGATAAGTGTTTAGACATGGTTTTACAAGGCGCACACCAATCCGCATAAAAGTCTATAATATTCATATTTTTCTCCTTAATGAACCAATTTACAATCTGAACAATCCCAAATTCCCTTAGTATATTTCCCCTTTTTGGATTTTTTTTGACATCTTCCTAACAACTTACTTTTTTCATCTACAAACTCTCTATCATAAAACGGACAATAACAGTTAAAGCACTTCATCCTATCCAACTTAATATCATGACAACATTTATTATCCTTAAACAATTCACAAAAGAAAGGATATTTTTTAGATAGGTTTTTATAGGAAAAGAACTTGTTAATATCCTTGGGTTCTAACAAATTTTCCCGTTCTAAAATCCTATATATTTCCATCTTTTGTTTAATAAAGACTTTTTCAATTACCCTCTGTTTTTTATAAAGATCTTTTTTATTCATTTATTTGATTTGGCGTGATCTGCTGCAGCCCGAATACACGCTCCTCTAGCAACAGAATAAAACGGTTGATCCGCGTGTCTAATCCTATATATCTTAAATGGCATATCTGATTTTTTAATTCTTGCTTCCAATCTCTTACAAAAACCAGGAACCATTGAAGTACCTCCTGCTACTATTATTTCTATTTCTCCGTCCATTTCGCTGGTTTTTTCTTGGAATTTTTTTGCCACATTATAAATCACTCTATCAATGGTTTCGTCATAATAAATCGAAAGTGCGGCTAAAACCCTATCTGACATATCTACTTTATCTAAATCAAGCTGTCTTTCCTTTATTTTAACGATTTTACTTCTTGAAATTCCGGTAACTTTTTCTACCTGTTCATCAATATTATCCCCTGATTTTGTACAAGAGAATTCGACCAAAGAAAGCCCCTTTAATGACAATGCTATATTACACATTCCTGCTCCGGCGTCAATACAAATTCCGGTTAATGGAACTTCTTGCCCTTCTGATTTCATTATAGGATTACAGTCATAAATAACACACATGGCTTCATTAACTGGCTTGGAGGAATATCCAGACTTGTTAAAGAAATCCGATAAAACCATTTGATGAAATAAATTATCCATATCTCTGTCAATAGGGTTTGCGGGTACGGTAAATCTCAATGGTTCGTTTTCTTGTATAGGATTTCCAACTACTGCCTTAATGATATAAAACAATAATTCAGAAGATTCTTTTAATGATGGATTTAGGATACCGTTTGCCATAGGTCGTATAACCGTTCCTTTTCCTATGGCGTTAACTAAATTCAGGGCATCATCTCCAACCACATAAAATTTATTATTAACCTTAACATACAGATAATTACTTCTATCCAGCAAATCTTCAGACTCTTCATTTATGTCTAATGGATAAAGCATATTTCTGTGGTATTTATTTACGAATTTTCCATCTTCGGTTTGTCTTGAAATAACGATATTAGACGTACCGACATCGACTCCTACTCCGGGTTTAAATTTAATATCTGCTTTAATATCTGCCATAATTTCCCCTTATTTTACTTATTTCACTGTTTAGAAAAATTCTTATCTATATATGATTTTTCTTGTAATAAATGTACAAAGGTTCTAAAATCCGAGTCTGTAAATTTGTCGCCTCTATATGAATTATGATCGGAATAAACTCGTCCCGCCTGAGATGTTGTCCACCTAACAAATTGGGCTATAAACCTTGCAAATACTTCGGTTGGTTTCTGTAGGTATTCGCTTCCAATATCTGATTTTTTCATAAGATTTTTAACAAACGCCCTATATTTATTAATCCAATCCATATATTCTTTATTTTGTGAATTAATATAATAGGCGGCTGAAAGTCCTTCTACACAATTTTCGTTAAGTTCTTTTGAAAATTTATAATCCAAATAATGTCCTATTTCATGAGCAACCGTATCCTGATAAACCCTTGAAATTCTTATTTTGTTTTCAGTAGCCAAAAATAATCCGCCTATAGTTTTATTTTTATTATCAGGGTTACAGTCTCCTATTTCGAAGCTAAGATCTTGATAATTTATTCTAGAATCTATAGCTAAAAATACGGTTGCAATTTGTCTTCTTAATAATTCTCCTGATTGTGCAAAATAAAAATCCTGTCCATCTTTTGACACATCTATTTTTTTAACCAAGGTATCCAAATCTTCTGGTTTTACTACTTGTCTCCCAATAAATGATGAATTGGCTATTCCATTCCATTGATGATCTTCTGGTATATTTCTATTTAACCAATCCTGACTCTTTTTTGCTGTTATGCTGAATCCGGTTAATGATTTAATTTTTTTGTTTAATTCAGCATCACTTATTCCTATTTTTTTAGCAAGCTCCTTATCTGAATTATACATGTAAAACAATTCTTTTCTATAGGATGAAATTTCTTCTTGATTAGATTGTGTCATGCGTTGGGTTGCTTTTTCATATACTAATTTTGCTTTTTTATCATCAACTATTTTTGTTTTTGCTTTCTCCCAGGGTAAGGGTTCTCTTTCTTCCTTTATATCTTCTTTAAATTCAATGGGTTCATAAGTATAGGGTTGTTCAACATTATCTTTTAATAAGCCTTGTTTATACGCCTCTACCAAATCAGCCTTATTCATTAATTCTGGCAATCCTCTAAAATACATATCATAAACAACCGCGTCAGAATCAATTGCGTTTCCAATATTATAGGATGAATCTTCTTTAATCCAATCCATCCATGAGTTTATTGGAGGATCGTCGTCCATAAGATATTCTTTGTTTTGATTATAAATGCGGGTTATTATGTCTTCGAAATCTTTTTTTGTTATAAATTTCGATATATCTTCTATTTCGATATCTGCTTTTTTATACAAAGAATTATTACTTGCAATTAAATCTCTTAATTTTTGTAAGTCCGGATCTTCTTTATATTCTTTTTCATCTGATTCCATAATATGTTTACTCGGATCAAATTGTCCTATTCTTCCAGTAGCTTGCATCCACTTTATTTTAGCTAAAGCAGGACAATTCGGATTCCTAGCAGCAATACGAGAAACATTATCATTATTTCCTCTTTTTAAAACCATTTCTAAGGCAGAAGCAGGACAATTCTCATTTTCAGCGGCATTACGAGAAACAAAATCATCATTTCCTCTTTTTAATACCATTTCTAAAGCAGAAGC
>Ga0172364_10003218_pt1 | contig 13019 bp, 11 predicted proteins | sample LakKivSesite10cm_FD_114545 | JGI IMG/M metagenome (GOLD analysis project Ga0172364, IMG submission 114545) | Sediment microbial communities from Lake Kivu, Rwanda - Sediment site 10cm | ecosystem: Environmental > Aquatic > Freshwater > Lake > Sediment | place: Rwanda: Western Province, Lake... | reverse complement strand
CGGATTTATGTACATACTGGCAAGCGCCGGCGGAGGCGACTCTAATATGATTAGCCAGGCAAAAGCGTTGTTTAAAGGAGTGGTTATTGGCCTCCTAGTTGCCTACGGCGCCTGGATTATAGTAGATACCTTTTTGATGGTCTTAGGAGTAACAACTTGGGGAGGCATAGAGCACGGATGGACGATTATTAATTGTGAATAAAGCCCCCATAACTCAATTGGCAGAGTAGTTGCCTCTTAAGCAATTAGTTTCAGGTTCGAGTCCTGATGGGGGCATCAGTGAAAATTCCAAATTACAAATTTCAAATTACAAATACTGAAACTTAAATTTAAAAGTCGAGAATTACCAAGAAAGTTTCCGCTTTCTTTTTTGTTTAAAAGTAATTATAATAAAAATACACAGATATGCTAACCACAGAAGAAAAAGCAAAAATAATCAAGAAGCACAAGATCCACGAAACCGACAGCGGTTCAAGCGAAGTTCAGATTGGTTTGTTAAGCCAGGAAATCGACCGGCTGCTTTCCCATTTAAAAAAGCATTCCAAAGATTTCGCCTCCAAGAAAGGCCTGTTAAGAATGGTTGCCAAGAGAAAAAAACTGCTTAATTTCCTGAAAAGAGAAGACGAAAAACGATACAAGGCGATTTTGAAGGAAATAGGGCTGAAGAAATAAATTTTAACTTATGGTTATAAAACATATTGGACAGAGAGTAGGCGTTTTGATTGACGTTCAGAATCTATATCACTCGGCCAAAAATTTATACCAGGCCAGAGTTAACTTTGGAGAAATACTGAAAACAGCTGTCAGCGGAAGAAATTTGGTTAGAGCTTTCGCCTACGTTGTTCGCACCAAAACTGGCGAAGAAAAGCCGTTTTTTGAGGCGCTTACAAAACTGGGAATTGAAACAAGGGTAAAAGACCTCCAGGAATTTTACGGAGGAATGAAAAAAGCCGACTGGGACGTCGGAATCGTTGTTGACGCAATAAGAATGGCGCCGAGCGTTGACGCAATAGTCCTGGTTTCCGGCGACGGAGATTTTATTTCTCTGGTTGAATATCTAAAAAATCAGGGCAAAAGAGTTGAAGTCCTTGCTTTCGGACGCTCCGCTTCTTCGCACCTGAAAGAAATAGCAGACGAATTCGTTGACTTGGGAGAGGGCTCTAGAAAATACTTGCTTAAAAAATAAATTCATGGAAGGAAAAACTTTTAAAACAAAAATTGACGGAAAAGAAATTGCCGTCCAATACAGCAATCTGGCCGAGCAGACAAACGGAAATATTATGGTTCGCATGGGAGACACGCTGGTCCAGGCGACATGCGTGATGGCGAAGGGAGACCGGGGCAATCTCGGTTTTTTTCCGCTAACCGTTGAATACGAAGAAAAATACTACGCGGCCGGAAAAATAAAGGGTTCCCGCTATATGAAAAGGGAAGGTCGTCCTTCCGACGAAGCGATCTGCAACGCGCGTCTCATTGACCGCTCAATCAGGCCAAGGTTCCCGAAAGATTTTCAAAAAGAGGTGCAGGTAATCTCCACAATTTTTTCTTGGGACGGGCAAAACGATCCCGATGTCTTGGGGTTGCTGGCTTCTTCTCTGGCCCTGTCTATTTCAGATATTCCCTGGTTCGGGCCGGTGGCGGCAGTCAGAATCGGAAAAAAAGAAGGAAAATTCATTATAAACCCGGTTTACGAAGAAAGAGCAAAGAGCGACATTGATATTATCTTTGCGGCTATAATGGAAAATGACGAACTTTTGGTAAATATGATTGAAGCCGGGTTTGAGGAAGTTCAGGAAAACGAAATTCTTGAAGCGCTAGCCGCCGCGGAGAAACCACTGAAAGAACTTATCGCATTTCAAAAAGACATCGCCAAAAAAATCGGAAAAGAAAAAGCTGTCGTGGAAATGATGGCCATAGACTCTGGCTTGGAAAAAGAAGTCAGAAACCATCTCGGAGACAGCTTGGAAAAAAGCATTTATCAAAAAGACAAAAACAAGCGGAGCCAAAGCATGGATGAGATAAGGGCGGACGTGACCGCCTTTGTTGCCGAAAAATTCCCGGGGCAGGGCAAAGAATATGCCACTCAAATATTTTTTGACAGAGAGGTTGATAGATTATTGCATGAAAATATTTTAAAATACGATAAAAGGCCAGACGGCCGCAAGCTTGATGAATTGAGAGAAATTTCCTGCGAGCCTGGTTTGTTGCCGCGCACTCACGGCTCCGGACTTTTCTGCCGCGGTCAGACCAAAGCTCTTTCAACTTTAACCTTGGGATCTCCCAGCGATCAGCAGTTGCTGGAAGGAATGGAAATCTTTGGCAAGAAAAGATTCATGCACCATTATAATTTCCCGCCTTATTCTTCGGGAGAAATTAAACCTTTAAGAGGCCCCGGAAGAAGAGAGATTGGGCATGGAGCTTTGGCTGAAAAAGCGCTTTTACCCCTAATTCCAAACGCTGAAAATTTCCCCTACACCATCAGAGTGGTTTCCGAAATTCTTTCCTCAAACGGATCATCCTCAATGGCTTCGGTTTCCAGTTCTTCTTTGGCCTTAATGGATGCGGGAGTCCCGATAAAAAATCCGGCTGCCGGCATTGCCATCGGCCTGATATTGGGCGAGAACAATAAAACCTACAAAATACTTACCGATATCCAGGGGCCGGAAGATCACCACGGCGACATGGACTTTAAGGTTGCCGGAACAAAAGACGGAATCACGGCAATCCAAATGGACGTGAAAATCGCCGGCATCACCAAGGACATTGTCAAAGACGCCTTGCAAAGAGCCAAAAAGGCGCGGCTGGAAATCTTGGAAAAAATAAATAAAGCCATACCCGGCCCAAGACCGAATCTTTCTCCTTTTGCTCCCAGAATTTTAACTCTCCAGATAAATCCTGATAAAATAAGAGAAGTAATCGGCCCTGGCGGAAAAGTCATAAACGAGATAATTGAGAAAACGGGATCGGCCATAGACATTGAGGATTCCGGACTTATTTTTGTCACAGCGGAAAACGAAGAATCGGCCCAGAAGACAATAGAAATCATTAAAAACATCGTCAAGGAAGTGGAAGTTGGCGAGGTTTACGAAGGAAAGGTCAAAAGAATTCTGGAATTCGGCGCTTTCGTGGAAATACTGCCCAATCAGGAAGGAATGATTCATATTTCCAAGCTCGCCCCCTACAGAGTCCGAAAGGTTGAAGATGTTGTAAAGATAGGAGACGCTGTCAAAGTAAAAGTAATCTCAATAGACGAGCAAGGAAGGATAAATCTTGCTTTAATCCAAAAACAAAAAGAGAAATAGATTTAGAAATAATCAATGGCAGAAGAGACAAAAACAAGTTTCTTAAGCGGAGAAATCCACACAATGGCGCGCGACATCGCCCGGCTTCAAGGAAAAGAAATGAAGCCTGCCAAAATTTCTCCAGTGCCTGCCCCCGCTCCAACAGCTCCAGCTGCTCCCCAAGAGCCAGCGGGTTTGGGAGTTCCTCCGGTTGCGGTCCCGATGCCTCCGCCTTCCGAACAAAAACTGGAAAAAACAAAGGAAATAGAAGCAAAACCAGAAGAAATTAAAGCGCCGAAAGTAATGACCACAGAAGAAGAACTGGAAAAACAATTCCAGGAAAGAAAAGAATCGGAGGAAAGAATGGCAGCCGAACAAGCCAAAGCGAAAGAGGAAGAGGAGGAGAGAAGGAGAGAGGAAGAAAGAAGGAAGTCGGAAGAAAAGATACTCCAACAGCAGAAAATCCAGGAGCAAATGGAAGAAGAAAGAAAAGAAGAAGCCAAAGAGCGGGAATTGCGTCTTCAGGAGGAAATAAGGATAAAAGAATTTGAAAGTAAAAGAGCGGCCGACGAGAAAAAAAGAAGAGAAGAAGAGAAGGCGATAAGCGAAATGAGAAGAAGAGCCAAAGAACTTGCCGCCAAAGAAAAAAAACAGGAGCCGCAAAATAAAAAAGAGGTGCTGTTGGGGCAAAAAAGATCTTTGCGGGAAGAAAAAATAAGATTGGAACAGGAAATCAGAAATTTCAGCGGCAGAAAAAAACCTCTGGAAATTAAAAAAAATGCTTTGCTGGGGGAAATCCAGGAATTGGAAAAAGGATTTGCGATTATCTCCGAGAGGGAAAAAAGGATTGAAGAAAGAGAAGCGAAAGCCGAAGAAAGAGAAGCGAAAGCGACAACCCCGAAGGAAAGAAAAGCGATAGAGCGGGAAAGGTGGGATATTGAAAAAAAGAGAAAAGAACTGGAGGAAAAAAGGTGGCCCTGGGACGAAAAATTGCAGCAAATAAAAGACAAGCTAGCCGAAATTGATTCCCAACTTCAAGAAACGGACGAAAAAGGGGAAGGCACCCGACAAAGACACGAAGAAATTTTAGAAGAAGAGTCAAAAATTCGGGCGGAAATTGAAAAGCTGGAAATAGCCGGCAAACTTCAAGACATAGAAAAGGAAAAGAAAATCATTGAAAATCAAAAAAGACAACTCCTGCTGGACGCAGACTCAATGGAAGAAAAAATCAGCGCCGTTTCCGAGGAAGAGAAAAGAATTGAAGAAGATAAAAAATTAATTGAAGACGAAGAAAAAATAACAAAGAATCTGCGCGAAAGAAAAAAATTGGAACAGGAACGATGGGAAACCGAAGAAAACCGCAGAAAAGTTGAAGCGGAGAGATGGAAGCTGGAAGAAAATAAAGAAAGGATGGAAAACGAACTTGAGAGAAACGAAAGAAAATTTCAGGCCTTGGTGCAAAAAGCTAGCGACCTCATAGAGAGGAGAAAAGAAATAGACAGGTTATTGGGCAGCGCGGAAGCGGAAGAAGAGGAAGAAATAGAAGAGGAATTCAAACTGGATGTATCGCTTATGGCGAAGAATAAGCCGCAAGCTCCGAGGAAAAATATCAGCGGTTTCAACTTCAAATTTTAATAATTATTAAATAAAAAAATGTCCATTGCAGATTCAATAAAAGAGGCAAGGAGGATGGGCGCCTCGGACCAAGAAATATTGCAGGAAATCGTCAGACAAAATCCCGGAAGAAAAAAAACCATTGACGAAGCCAAAAGCAGAGGCGCCAATCCAACTCAAATCTTAAATGAAATAATCAGGCGCCAAAAACAAATGACTGCAACTGCGGTCCCGCCGAAACCGAGCACTACGCCAAAACAAGAAAGAGCGGAAAAGATTGTGCCTGAAGCGGGCAAAACAGCAGCCGAGCTGAAAGTGGAAGAAGCCCAAAGAAGATTGGAAGCCCTGACGCAGTTGCAGGCAGAAACCGAAGAAGTGAGTCAAGCGCAAATTTCTCAAATGCCTTCAGAGCCGGAACGGACGGCCAAACCTGCGGCGCCGGCCAAGCCAAAACTGGAACCAGGCCCGGAAATGGAAATCGGCCGGTTAAAGCCAGAGGAAAAAACAGGAAGAATGCCTACCATCCCCGTTCCCCCGCGGCCGACAAAAAAACCGCTTATGCCGCCGCCCTCCGTTCCAACGCCGGCTTCCAGTCAGCAGTCTATGCCTAGGCCGATTCCAAAAAAGCCAAGCTCCCAGGAAAAAATATGGGTCAGGATTATCGTTTTCGGCCTCGCTTTGATTCTCCTGGCAGTCATCGCCACATTTTGGTACTGGTATTTGGTTATCAGGGTTCAACCGCCGGCAACAACAGAAACAACAACCGGCCCCGGCCCGACGGCCCAGCCCGGAACCCCTCCCCCGACCCCCGAGCCGCAAATTCCCGCCTCGCTTTTCCAGGTTGAAGATACCAGAACCTTATCAATCGCTTCATCAAGCGAATTAAAAACGCAACTTCAGCAGATATTGCAGGAATGGCTGGACACAAATCAAGTCCGCCGAATTGTAATAAAAAACACAACCGAAAACAAAATTCTGGGATTAAAGGACTTTTTTGAAGCTCTTTTAATGAGAGCTCCAGACCAATTCTACGCAAATTTTGAAAATGATTTCACTTTGTTTATCGCCTCGCAACCCGAGGGCAACAGATTCGGATTGGCAGTAAAAATAAAAGACACCGACGATTTAGCCGCCCTGCTTAAAAATCAAGAAGCGACAATGGAAGACGATTACAAAACCTTGTTTGAAATAATGGGAAAAGCCGCTCCGGCAATCAGCAAAAACTTTTTAGACGCTTCAAAAATTAAAGGATATCTAGGGCCCGATTTCAGGTACAAACCCTTAACAAAACAAGACCTTACCATATGCTACCTTCTTTCCGATGAATATTTTGTTCTAACAGGCTCGCTCAAAAGCATGGACAAGGCGGTTGCCAGATTGGCTATTCCGGTTTTGCTTACCCAAACGTTGAGGGTCGGCAGTTCGGGCCGGGAAGTGTCAATCCTCCAAAGCTGGCTTAGAACCGATTCTGAAATTTTTCCGAATGGAAAAGTTGACGGCTACTTCGGCAACGCCACCAAAACGGCGATAATCAAATTCCAGGAAAAGTACGCAGCGGATATTTTAGTTCCCCAAGGGCTGACCGCGGGAAACGGAATTGTTGACGCCTATACCAGAAACAAGCTGAACGAGCTTTTTGCAAAGCCGAAATAAAAGAGTAAAAAATAAACATTACCGGATATGGATAAAAAAACAATTGAGGAATTGAAGAAAAAACTTGAAGAGCAAAAATCGGAAATTGAAAACGAATTGAAAAAGTTTGCCAAAAAAGACACAAAGGTTAAAGGCGACTGGGATACGGAATATCCGAAATTCACAAGCGCCGGCCAAGCCAATCCCTTGGAAGAAGAGGCTGACGCGGTGGAAGAATACGTAAACCGACTTCCCGTGGAGCACACCATGGAACTGCGGCTCAAAAGCATCAACGCCGCTTTGGAAAGAATCAGAAAAGGCGCCTATGGCAAGTGTGAAAACTGCAATAAAGAAATACCGAAAGAGCGGCTGGAAATAAATCCCGAAGCCACATTCTGCAAAGAATGTAAAAGGTAAATTATGTCTTCTAAAGTTTTTTCGGCGGCCATAATCGGCCTTGACGCTCAAATTATTGAAGTGGAAACCGATGTTTCCTACGGCCTCCGCTGTTTTACGGTTGTGGGATTGCCGGATAAAGCGGTGGAAGAATCAAAAGAAAGAATGGGGGCGGCAATCAAAAGTTCCGGCTTCCGCTCGCCAGCCAGCCAACCCCAAAGAGTTTTGGTAAATCTGGCTCCGGCTGATTTAAAAAAAGAGGGGTCTTTGTACGACTTGCCGATGGCTTTGGGATATTTGCTGGCATCCGGTCAGGCAAAATTTAATCCCCAAGAAAAAATCTGCGTTGGCGAGCTGTCTTTGGACGGCAAATTAAAACCGATAAAAGGAGCTCTTGCTTTGGCGCTGACGGCCAAAGAAAATAACTGGAGAGAAGTTATCTTGCCAAAGAACAATGCCCTGGAAGCAGCTTTGGCTCTGTCCGCGAAAAATAATGCAGAAACCAATATAAAAGTAATAGGCGTTGAATCTTTAAAAGAAGCGGCTGATTATCTTGAAGGCCGGAAACAGATTTCTCCTTTCCGGGCGGATATTAAAAATTTTGACGAAAAGACCGATTACCAATTAGATTTTAACTGGATAAAGGGGCAGGAAAGTTCCAAAAGAGCCTTGGAAATCGCCGCTGCCGGCGGACATAACGTTTTAATGCAAGGTCCGCCAGGCGCCGGGAAAAGTTTGCTGGCCCGCTCGCTTCCCTCAATTTTGCCGCGCTTGTCTTACGAAGAATCCTTGGAGGTAACCAGAATTTACAGCATCGCCGGCATTCTTCCAAAAGATAAACCCTTAGTCACTTGGCGACCGTTCCGCTCGCCTCACCATACGACTTCTGAAACCGCTTTAATCGGCGGAGGCAATCCTCCGCTCCCCGGCGAAATCACTTTAGCCCACCGAGGAATTTTATTTCTGGACGAGTTTCCCGAATTTCACCGCGACGCTCTGGAAGGTCTGCGCCAGCCGATTGAAGAAGGAAAAATTGCAATTCTAAGAGCGCGGCACAGATTAGTGTTTCCCGCCCGCTTCACATTAGTCGCCGCCGCCAACCCCTGCCCTTGCGGCTATTACAAGGACCCTAACAGGCCATGCAAATGCCAACCGGCCCAAATCGCAAGCTACAGAAGAAAACTTTCCGGCCCCTTAATAGACAGAATTGATCTTTTCATTGACGTTCCCCAAATAAAATACGAAAAACTAACGGCGCCGAGCGAGCAAAACATCAGCCAGGAGTTGCGCCAAAAAATAGAAAAATCCCGCTTAATTCAGCAGGAAAGATTTTCTTCCGACCCGGACATTACCTCAAAAGACAAGCCCCTGGTCAACGCCGAAATGGGAATACCCCAGATAAAAAAATACTGCGAAATTGATTTAAAATCACAAGACATTATGCGGCGCTTTGTTGATTCAGGCAAGCTTTCAGCGAGAGGATATCACCGGGTTTTGAAAGTCGCCCGAACCATTGCCGATTTGGAGGAATCCGAAAATATCAGCTACGACAACCTTACCGAAGCTTTGATGTACAGAATAAAGGAAGAATAAAGGGACATGTTTGGCGAGACAACAAAAAAAGCATCCCGCCGCGGCGGGATGCTTTTTTATATCTTTAGATTTTCCTACCTCGCAAAAGGATTGCCAGCGCCCCTAGTTTCAAAATGGACATGGCAGCCAGTTGAGTTTCCGGCGCCCGGCGTGCCTGGTTTTCCTCCCATCAGGGCAACGATTTGCCCCTGCGAAACCTCTTGGCCGGCGCTGGCTAACGCTGAAGATAAATGCGTGTAATATGTGGTAACTCCATTGGGATGCAAAATAGTAATATAATTTCCGGCCCCGCCGTTCCAGCCATATTTAATTTTTTGGACAACGCCCGCAGCCGCGGCATAAACCGGGTCGCCGCAATTTCCCGCAAAATCTATGGCGTTGTACCAGTGCAAACCTTGGGTAATTTTGCAATTAGAACAGGGCTTAATAAAATAACTTGAACCAACCGGAATCTCGGGCTGAGCCGCATAAGCCGGTTTGGCCGGCATTTTACCGTTTGGAATTATCAAAATATCGCCAACGAAAATGTCGCCTTCTCCGGACAGCTCGTTGGCACTGATGATTTCTTCCGCCTTTCCTTTATAGGTACCGGCTATGCCCCCCAACGTGTCTCCCTTTTTAACATGATACAAGACGCCTGAAACCGGCAGAATAATAAGTTTTTGGCCGATTTTAAGTTTTGTTTTCGCTCCTAAATCGTTCGCCCATAAAATCGTATTTACCGAGATATTAAATTTGTCGGCGATTGAGGCAGAAGTGTCTCCGGGTTCTACAACATACTCGGTTATTCCCTTTCTCTCGCCTTCGTATCCTTCAAAATCTCCGACCACACTGCCTAAAACCCGCGGATTAGCCGCAACAACCGGGGGGATTACCGCCACCAAGCTGTTTTGCTGGAGTATAGTCGTTTCCAGGGGCTCTGTATTGATGTTTTTTACTGGTTCGGCGAACAGGTCCTGACTGGAAAACTGCGCCATCACGCTGGCCGTTAAAAAAGAAAAATCCCGCAGAGAAAGGGATTTTGAATTGGGTTTTGAGTCAACGGCCACAGTAATCATCAGGAAAAGAGTCAAAAAAACGCCCATATAAAAAACAGGGGATTTGGTAAAACTTTTTCTCTCTTTCAGGTCTTTCGTCGCAAAACGTATTTTATGCCGGATAAACGGCAAAATCGCTAAAAGCGATCTGAAAAAATTAAAATTACTAATAGTTTGGCCTCCTTATCGTAAAGTATGACCGTTTTTTTATTGTAACTCCGCGAAGGCGACGAGTCAAGCCGCTTTTCCCCAAACAAAAAAAGGAGGCATTTTGCCTCCTTTTGATTAGTTTTTGCTTGAACCTTGCGGCGGTTGTTCTGTTTCTTGCGGCCTGGGCTCTTGTGCGGTCTGCTCTGGTTGCGGTTTAGATTTTTTGAACAGAAGTACCAATCCGGCAATCAGCAGAAACGACATCAGCAAGGTGCCCGCAAAAGGCGCAAAAAACTCAATATGCTCTTGAAGGGTTACGGGCGTATCGCTGACTATGCCCTTGTGGCTTTCGGCGAACTTGCCAAGCTCCCACGCGGCATATGCGCCAAGAGCGAGGTATACCAACCCGAGGATTCTCCTCATAACTTTTCCTTTCTTTTCGCAAACGTATTTTATTTTTAAGTTGCTACTCTCTATAAAAATAATAGCATATATTTGCCAAATTGTCAACAAAAAAGGAGGTGCTTACCTCCTTTGCGTTTAATTCTTACTTGAACCCTGTGGCGATTGTTCTTGAGCTGGCGGGGCCTCCGGACTCGATTGCTTTTTTCCATTTTTTTTGGGAGGGTACACTATCCTCATCAAAAGCGCATGCACGGCCCCGATAAATAAAAAACCAACTGTCGGAACACCGACAAGCGGAAAAAGAAACTCTTGATAATCTTTCGGGCCCAAACTTAATCCTTTGTGGTCTTGGGCCCACAAACCTAAATTCCAAATCAGCCACAAAAAGAAAAAAAAGCTCATTATTCCAAGCAATTTCTGCATATCCTTCTTTCTTCCTTTCCCTTGCGATTCGTTCAATTTTTAAATTGCAATATTGAAATATAACATATATTCCGCGACCCTGTCAAAATAGCGCCTATAACCAGGTTTTGGTAGAATATACCAAGATGGAAACTTTGTTTTTGGGCAAACAAATTAAAAAAACAAATATCGCTCCCCTTAAAAGATTGGGACAGAATTTTTTAATGGATAAACCAGCCATAAGAAAAATTATAAACTCGGCTGGCCTGCAAGGCAGCGATGCGGTTTTAGAAATTGGGCCCGGGATGGGCGCGCTTACGAAAATCATCGCCGAAAAGGCAAGAAGGGTAATTGCTGTAGAAAAAGATTCAAGAATGATAGAAATCTTAAAGGAAAAGCTGAAGGATTATAAAAATGTAGAGATTGTTAGAGGAGATATCCTAAAAATTACAAATTACAAATTACAAATTACAAATAAAATTCCGAATGACCAAACGCCAAATTTCAAAATCGTTGCTAATTTGCCCTTCTATATTACTTCGCCAGTTATTAGAAAATTCCTGGAAAGCGACAACCCGCCCAAAAAAATGACTTTAGTAGTGCAGAAAGAATTGGCTCAAAGAATCTGCGCAAAACCGCCAAAAATGAGCATACTGGCAGTTTCCGTTCAAATTTATTCTAAACCCAAAATAGTCGATTATATTCCCAAAACCGCGTTCTGGCCCAAGCCAAAAGTTGACGCGGCAATTCTGGAAATCGCCGGCATTGAAAGAAGATTTGAAAAAGATTTTATGATGCTGTTTTTCAGGATAGTAAAAGCCGGATTTTCCCATCCGAGAAAACAAATCGGCAACAACCTTGCGGATTCGCTTGTTTTGCCTTCGCAAAAAGATGTAAAATTAAATAAAGAAAAAATTATTGCTTGGCTTGCGGCAAATAAGATTCAGGCAAGCCGAAGAGCGGAAACTCTGTCAATAAGCGATTGGATTAATCTGGCAAAAACCTTTCCGATTGTTGCTTGATTTTTTTTGTAGTATAATATCTTAATGATACAAAAAATAAAAATCTTTCTCGGCTCTAAAAAGAAAATAGCAATTTCTTTATTTTTTGTTTTGCTCTTAGCTGTAATCGGGACTTCCCTTCCTCAAATCGGCCAAGCGGCCTGGTATGACTTTTTAATTAATGCAATAGGCAACATAGCTCCGACTTTGTTATCTGTTGGTTTATTTGTGGTGCTAATGATAGCCAGCGGCCTGGTAACAGTAAGCTCTGGACTTCTGTCTTGGGTAACTGGACCGAATTTCACAACTTTAAGCTATACGAATCCAGCCAATAATAAAATAATTGAATTGGGGCTAGGTGTAACCCAGGGGCTCGTGAATATGGCGCTGGTTTTGATATTGGTTTATATCGCTCTGGCAACTATTCTAAGACTAGCTGGCTACGAAACCAGAAAGCTCTTGGTTACTTTTGTTATCGTAGCTCTTCTGGTAAACTTTTCTCCGGTGATATGCGGCGTAATAGTTGATGCCACTAATATATTGATGAATTTCTTTTTGGATAAATTTTCGCCAGGCCAGGTTTTCGCCAATCAGACAAGCACTGGTTTTGATATCTTAAAAGCCCAAATAGGAAATTTATTTACTTTCCGACCAGACCAAAATGCCACTCTCACGATTCAAATGTGTGTTCTTATTGGCATAAACTTGATTCTGTTTTTGATATTGCTGCTTTTTTCCATTCTTTTTATTGCCAGATATGTAATGATTTGGACGCTGGTCATTCTTTCTCCTTTGGCATTTGCCGCTTATATACTTCCTGCCACCAAGAAATATTGGTCTATGTGGTGGAATCAGTTTGTCCAATGGTCAATTATAGGCGTGACCGCCGGTTTCTTTCTGTATCTAGGAAACGAAGTCGCATCAATAGGCCCAAATGTATTTTTAAGCGATAATGCTCCTACCGGCTTTGGAACAATTTTGCTTGCGGCTGTCCCAGCTGTCTTCAACGGCATTGGCTTGCTTTTTGGACTTCAGACATCGGCGATGGGAGCGTCCGCCATAATGGGATTTGCCAAAAAAGGAGGAAAATTAGTTGCAAAAAAAGCATGGCGAGGAGTTAACGTTCCCGATAAACTCCGCCTGAGAGAAGCGGCTGGCTGGGCGGCAAAAACAGCTGAAAAAGTGCCAGTCGCTCGCTGGTTCGTGCCAGAGCCATTGAGAAAATACGGAGAAATGAAAGGAGCGGTTGATGCGGAAAAAAAGAATATCACCGGCTCTTCTCCCGACGAAATGACCAGGGTGGCAAATGGAACATATACTGGCGCCAAAGCGGCCGCCACGCTTGAAGAAGTAGTCAAGGATAGAGGCGATGGCGAAGATTTTGTTAAGACGTATATGAAGAAATACGGCTATAATACAAACCTTCAAGGCGCCGCGCTTGCCGCAGAAAAAGCGAAATTTTTTAACGACGACAGATTTCTTAATGATAAAAGTCTTCATAGGTCTTT
>Ga0172364_10003214_pt1 | contig 13027 bp, 10 predicted proteins | sample LakKivSesite10cm_FD_114545 | JGI IMG/M metagenome (GOLD analysis project Ga0172364, IMG submission 114545) | Sediment microbial communities from Lake Kivu, Rwanda - Sediment site 10cm | ecosystem: Environmental > Aquatic > Freshwater > Lake > Sediment | place: Rwanda: Western Province, Lake... | reverse complement strand
GAAAAATGCTATTGTTCATAACGAACTATTTGCGGCTGATGTACTGAAGGATCGTTGCGAGTACATATCGAGGAGATACAAGGTAGAGTGCAGTACCGATATTGTCAAGACAGCACACAAGTGTAACATAATCATAATCGCTGTGAAACCAAAGGATGTTTTGCCGCTGGCTGAGATCATCAGCAAATTTGTGACAGCCAAGCAACTCATCGTCTCTTTGGTTGCTGGCGTCTCGTCTGACTCCCTGTCCAGAGTCCTCGGTGGTAATATCCCGGTAATCCGTGTGATGCCTAATATAGCTGTACTTGTGAGCGAGGGCATGATAGCTCTGGCCAGGGGTCCAAACAGTACAGATGAACACATGGCACTGGCTAAGAGACTCTTCAGTTACACGGGACGCGTGGCCATAGTGGACGAGAAACAGATGGATGCCGTAACGGCTCTAAGTGGAAGCGGCCCTGCATACATTTACACGGTCATAGAAGCCATGAGCGATGGGGGGGTAAAGGTTGGGCTACAGAAGGAGTTGGCCATTATCTTGGCAGCCCAGACCGCCTTGGGGGCTGCAAAGATGATTCTTGAGACTAATGAGCACCCAGCCAAATTGCGTGACATGGTTATGACGCCGGGCGGCACTACAGTGGAGGGAATCCTGCAACTTGAGAGGGGCAACGTACGTGCATCCTTGATGGAGGCCATCATCAAAGCAACTGACAAATCCTCAGAGCTACGCAAAAGCCAAGAGACCAGCTGACGAGAATTGGAAAAGATCGGCATACTTGTTATCAGTTATGGCTCAAGAGACACCGCCATCATAGACGCACTGTCTCGCAGCATAGAATACGACACAGAATTCTACATAGTCGACAAACAACGCAACCCTTTCAATCTCAGAATGGCTGAGAGGCGCGGTGAACACAGGATCATTCCTGACCTCTCAGTCGATGAGATCTGTAACTTTGCTGAGAGATACAAAGACGAGATAGACTTCGGTATAGTCGGTTCTGAGATCCCAATAATACAGGGTATAAGGGATCTCCTTGAAGAAAAAACGGGAATCCCCATTGTATGTCCAACAAGAAAGTGTGCGATTGAGGGTAGCAAAGTCTCACAACGCATCTTGCTCCAGAAATGCTGGCCCAAAGCCAACCCAATGTTCAAAATATTCGATCCAAAGGAGATGGGTGACAGATCTAAGACCGAGTTCAAAGGCTGGCTGTCAGAACTTGGGGGTCCAGAGAAGGTTGTAATAAAGCCTGATAGGCCTGGATTCGGGAAAGGCGTGGGCGTTGGCGGTGAACACTTCAAGACCATAGAGGAAGCATACACACATTTCAACTCATTATATGGGGCAGGTGGAAGCGAGAAGGTCATAATAGAACAAAAGATTGATGGTGAGGAATCCAGCTTCCAAGCTTTCTGTGACGGCAAACACTTGGCAGTCCTCCCTGAGACACGAGATTACAAGAGGGCCTTTGATGGTGACAAGGGTCCGAATACTGGTGGGATGGGTTCATACAAAGGTGAGAGGGAGCTGCTTCCATTCATGCAGTTATCAGATAGGAAAGAGGAGATCAATATTGTCGAGGAAGTCTTCAGAGAGTTGGCTGGAAACGGTAGCAACCCCAACCTTAGAGGTGTACCCTTCTATGTTGCTTTCATGCACTCAGCCGAAGGCCCAAAGATTCTTGAGATAAATAGTCGGCCGGGAGACCCTGAGATACAGAATATTCTGCCTCTAGTAGACCAAGATTTTGTTGAAGTCTGCCTGAACATGATCGATGGTAGCCTTCATTCAGTTAGAGTCAAGCCTCTCTCCAGTGTAGTGATTTACAAGGTTCCTCCATCTTATGGAGGCTACTCCAAACAGTTTCCTGACAGAGTGTCAACACACGAAATCGACTCACCAATCGATCTTGATGTCGCATTAAAACTTGTAGAGAAGAATCCTGAGAATCTCAGACTCTACCCAGGATCTATGGAAATCAGATCAGATGGAAGACCCTACTCTCTTTCCTCTAGGACAATATCTTCGGTTGGGATGGCGGCGAGGATGGAGGAAGCTAGGGAGTTATCGCTTGAAACCATCGGGAAGGTTCTCGGAGGGTCACTCTGGCATAGAAGTGACATAGCCTCAAGTGATCATGTCGGCAAGAGTATCGAGCATATGAAGCAGTTGAGGGCTAAGTGAAGAAGATCTACATAACAGACTGCGAAGGACCCATATCCAAAAATGACAATGCATTCGAACTCGCCGAGAGACTGATCCCTGAAGGCGCAGCACTCTTCACTCTAATCAGTAAGTACGATGATATTCAATCTGAACTTGTCAAGAGACCAGGCTACAGACCTGGTGACACACTGAAGCTTATCCTTCCATTCCTGAAAGCCTACGGCGCGACAAATGATCTGCTTAAGAGACTCTCAATTGCGGATATCAGACTGGTGCCAGGAGCAAAGGAGACGTTATCTTTCGTGAGGAAGCTCATGCCCACATTTATAGTGAGCACAAGCTACGAGCAATATATTCAAGCACTTTGCGAGTTGACAGACTTCCCAATCAGCAATGCCTACTCCACGAAATTAGACCTAGATAGATTCAGGATTCCAGATGAGGAATCTCACAAGCTCAGAAGGTGGGTAGATGATCTTGTCAAAATGCCAGTTCCAAAAATCCCAACCAGCGCATCTTCCACTGCAGACTTAGCAAGAACTGATCAAGAGACTATCATGTACTTAGACAACATATTCTGGTCAGAGATGCAGGAAATGCACTCAGGAATCGTTGTCAGAGAAGTCAGACCCATCGGAGGAGAAGAGAAAGCCCAAGCTGTCAAGGATATAATTGAAAGGAATTCCTCTTCCCCCGACCAAGTTATCTACATTGGCGACAGCATAACAGACGCCGCCCCGCTCAGATACGTAAGGAAGAATTACGGTCTCGCGGTCTCCTTTAATGGAAATGAATATGCGATCAAAGAGGCGGAATTGGCAGTTCTCTCAGGCAACACACTGGCAACATGCGTGCTGGCTGCAGCTTTTAATAAAGGTGGAAGGAAATCTGTAAGCCAACTTGTGTCTAACTGGAGCTACGAGAAAATAGAAGAGACAGTTGGTGGACACTTAAGATCAAGAGCCGAGGAAGTGTACAAAGACAAGTTGCCAATAGTCGAAATGATCTCTGATGACAACAGGGCAAGACTGATAGATGAGAGTTGCAGCCTTAGGAAGAAAGTCAGAGGAGAAGCAGTCGGCAGTCTAGGATAGTGTTGTGGAGGTTTAGACTGTGGGAATCGAGAAAGTAGAGGATACTTATGCGGAAGCGTTTGAGGGTGTCTTCGTTAGACTTCTGATAACCGCTGAAGACGATGAGACCTTGAGGGCGGTTGCGGAGGATTCAACAAGCACACCCTCTGTGGTCATTGGAAGAGTCGAGGGAGGCATTGAGAGGTTCGTATCCGAGAAGGACACTCCAGACGGACGCAAGGGTGCAATAGTTCAGTTCTGGGCAGGTCTTGATCCATTCAAACCCATGTCAGACTCAGTCAAGAGATTCGAGATCGAACTGTCTTATAGAATAAGACAGGACATTCTTGTCAAGCCATTCACATCCGTGTTCAACTCGCTTGAAGATCCAGTGGGTCAGATAGATGCGATGGAGAGGATAGGCCACTGCGGCGACGGTTTCGAGTGGGAGGAAGACTACCGCGGACGAAGGATGATAAATGTTCCAATAATGATTCCTGACTTTCGCATAGAGAGACATTTGGGATATGGCTTGGGAGTGATGGGCGGGAACTTCTGGTACATGTGCAGTACAGCCAAAGCTGTTCCTGAGGCCGGGAAGAAAGCTCTGGAAGCAATACATGAGATTGAAGGTGTAGTTACACCCTTTGACATATGTTCTGCTGGTTCAAAGCCTGAAACGAAGTTCCCTTGGATCGGACCTACAACCAACGAGATCTACTGTCCATCGCTCAAGAGTAAGCTTGGTGGTCGATCGAAGGTTCCAGAGGGCGTCAATTACATTCCAGAGATTGTCATAGACGGTGTCTCTCTATCCGCTGTGGCAAAGGCAATGAGGGCTGGCATAGAGAGCATCTTCGATACGCCTGAGGTAGTTGGAGTATCCGCTGGAAATTACGGCGGAAAACTAGGAAGGTACAGAATAGACCTGAAAGGGCTGTTCAGTTGAGACTGGATGTCGTAGGCTTTGGAGCACTCAACCTAGACAAGTTGTACAGGGTCAACAAGATAGCCGAAGCGGGGGAAGAGGCTTTTGTGAGAAGCCTGACGGTCTCCCCTGGCGGTTCAGCCGCAAACACCATGGTAGGATTGGCCCGGCTTGGAGCAAAAACAGGCTACATAGGAAAACTGGCCACCGACCCTGAGGGCAGATACCTCCTAGATGACCTCAAGAAGGAGGGGGTAGACATAGGAGGTATCATCATCTCAGGAAAGGGCAGGAGTGGCACCTGCACAGGCTTCATAGACAGCAGTGGCGAGAGAACCCTATACATCGATCCTGGCGTGAATGATAACATAGTCTTCAATGAGATCGATAGAGATTACGCAGAGTCATCGAGATTCGTGCATTTGACATCCTTTGTTGGAAACACATCATTTGAGACACAGAAACAATTTGTTCGGAGCCTGAAAAAGGCTAAGGTCTGCTTTGACCCTGGAGAACTCTATACGGAGAGGGGACTTAAGGCTCTGAGCCCCATATTGAAAAGAACCCATGCTTTCCTTCCAAACGAAAGAGAACTCATGATGCTAACCGGAAAGGGATACAAAGAGGGTTCTAAGACTCTTCTTGCCAGAGGAATAGAGATCATAGCTGTGAAGCTAGGTAGGAGAGGCTGCTATGTTACTGATGGAAGAGAGAATCGCTTGATCCCTGCTCTCAGAAGAAAACCTAGAGATACAACAGGAGCCGGTGATGCTTTCTGTGCAGGATTCATATATGGTCTGCTTCACGAAAGAGATCTTTACACATGCGGCAGGCTTGGAAACTTTGCGGCCTCACAATGTCTAAGTGGTTATGGAGCTAGAACGGCGTTGCCCACGAACCTGCCAAGTCATTTTTCCAGTTCAAAACCAGCATGAAGCCATCCTCTCTTTCCAGCCCTGTAATCTAAGGTCTTCCTATAGCTCATGCCTAGAAGACTTCTCGCTGCATCAGTGCTGACGCCGCACTGATGATTGGCACAGTAAACCACGATTGTGTCAGTCTTCTTGAGATGTGTCACTAACCAAAAGATACGTGCAATCTAGTGTTAGCAGTAGCAACGAACTAGCATTGATTCCTCCTTTTCACAATTATGGCTTGGGTCTTCTGATAAGTTCCCACGAAAGTAGTGTTCTTTCTGATGATGCTCATTGTAGCGTAAAGAAGAATTCCAATCGAAACAAGTGCAATAACAAGTGCTACTGGAACTGATCCGGAAGGAAAGTCCATCTTCCAACTGTTTGTTTCATTCTCAGTCGTAGTTACTTCCTCGAACAGAACTACCAGTGTGCTATTGCCGACTAAGGTAAAGGCTAGTGACTTACCTTGATTCCCGTATTCAGTTTTGTTTCCAGTCGAATCGATGATAGTCAAGCCCTTTCTTGCGAGGTGTCTCGCACCGATATCTGATTCTTTTGTTGCGATTTCTAGTGTATGCTTACCCGTGCGGATTTGTAGTATGAGGGGGTTGCTTTCTAGGTGGTACTCAGTATTGTCCAAGAACAGATCTGTCGGAACTCCTGCCGGCGATGTCTGTAATGTGAGCATCATGAAGCCTGTGATTATTATGCATATTGAGATAGAGTCCGAGTAGGAACCCCCTTTCGCTGTGACAACTATCGAATGCTCACCCTGAGATGCTGATGATGATGCCTGAACTGTTACTGGACAATAGATTCTTGAACCTGTGGAGTTCAAGATTACTGGTGTGCGTAGTTCGACTTTAGTTCCTTCAGGAGCAATGACCTCAAAGTCTACTCGACCTCTGTAACCAAGAGACGTTATCGAGAACAGGAACTTCGAATCATAACTTGGGCCCACATTGAAACAATGTGTTGGCCCAGTCAGTTGAAAACCCTCTGTCGATGCACCTATCACCTTGAATCCGTCGTAGACATTGAAGATGACGATCGATAGAAGAAGGTATAGACAAAATAGCCTAACCTCTATTGTGCTCAAATTCAACATTATAACCCCTTTCACTATCGGCAATTTTGCTTAGCTTGTGCCTTATCCTGTCCTTTGTGGTTTTGATCACAACTGAAATCTATCAGCTATTTATTGTATAGGCTCAATCGGCCAGATGTTTCTCTATAGGACTTCTGCCAACCTGATTGAGATCGTCCCTGCTTTCTGCCTATGTGCCCAAGCTGGAGCGAGTCAGGCAAGTCTCTGAGAAAATATTGTTTCTCAAAGTTGGGATGTTGTGAACAAGAGACTCAACACCGCACTAAAATCATCTACTTAAAACCGCCATTCACGGAATCGGGTCTGCTGGTGAGAAGAAGGAGTACATCCTAGCGGATAGCACGCGAAACGACCCTACAATTCCATTTTCGGTATCCCACCAGCAAGATCAATCCCCGAATGGACACCCGAACCATCAAACCTTATTCACGGTAGCGGCAAAGTGGCTAAGGAGAAATCCGATAGGCCTGCATTCAAGGGACACGTTCGGAGAACCTAGACATTTCCTCAGCCACGCCAGCTCATGTTGAGTTCTAGCCCTATTTCGATGTTGTGATGCAACCAAGACGATTGGCGGGACCCCAGACTGCGGCAGTCTTATTCTGGACGTAATTGTAGGAAATTCTGTAGATTTGTGTGAATCAGAGCGCGTAGTACCAGAAAGACCTATTTCTTCCATTAGATGGTTCAGGGTAAAGCTGATTGGGATGCAAATTGTCAACACAAGTGCACTGAAGATCTCTCTGGTTCTGATAACTAGTGTAGTTGCTATAGAGTCTTTTGCAGGCCTAATAACCAACAGTTTTGCCCTGCTGGGAGATGCCTCACATGCCACTTTCGATAGCCTTACTACAGCAATTCTCTTTCTAACAGCAAGATGGGCAACTAGACCAGCCGACCGAAATCACACATATGGTCATGCAAAGATAGAGACCCTAGGTGGCATGATAGGGGGCATCCTGCTATTCTCGATAAGCTTCATTCTTGTTTTTGAGTCAGTGACGAGATTAGTTTATGAGAAAGCGGTCGTCTCTCCAGGATTCATAGGGTTCTCAGCAGCGCTCTACACTCTTGCAGTAGATTTCACAAGAATAGCGATCCTAAGGAGTGCTGGTTCAGGCGCAACGGTGAAGGCTGATTTCTATCATGCTATAACAGACTTGGCATCGACACTTGTAGCCCTCTCAGGTCTGGTTTTGGCATCGTTCGGATATTATGGTGGGGATTCATTCGCTGGAATTCTGCTTGGCTTTCTGCTTGGAATTCTCAGCATCAAACTAGTTAAGCGAACGTCTCTTGAGTTAAGTGATGCAACTTCGACTGAACTTCAATCCCAGATAGAAAGAATTATCCTTGGTACAACGGGCGTAACTAGATGTTCACAACTTAGAACAAGGAAAGCTGGGGAGAAGTTGTATGTTGATGCCACAATAGTAGTTCCTGGAGATCTGGATCTCTCTGAAGCCCATGGGATAGCGTCCAAGGTTGAGTCTAACATAGCGAATACTATTGGCAACACCGACATCATAGTTCATGTTGAACCAAAGAATTCCGATCTAATGATGGAAAGACAGGTGAAAAATATAGCCCATGAAATAAGCGGCGTGAAAGATATACACGATATAAAAATCCTAAATCTGAGAGATGGCATGCATCTTTCTTTGCATGCGCAAGTTGATCCGCGAACAGACTTCATAGATGCCCACGATATTGCCGAGCAGTTGGAACAGAGAATACGAGAAAAGACCGCGGAAGTGAAGCATGTGTTTGTTCATCTAGAGCTATACCACGGATATGCCGCCAAAGCTGAACGGTTTGAGGATCGCGATTTGCAGCAGAAGATATGGACGATAGTGACTCGTCACAAGGAAGTCAAAGCACTAAAGCGATCAAGAATGTACCTTGTTGGGGGGAAATATCAAATATATTTGGATTGCCTCATGGACTCAGGGCAATCCCTTGAGGCAGTTCATCAAGCACTCAGTCATATTGAACAGGAATTGAAGGATCTGCTACCAAATTCTGTTGTTGAGATTCATTCTGAACCGTTCTGAAACTGTCTCAGCTTGCGGCGCTCTCTCAAGCCTATTTGGCGGCTTCCTGCCCTATCTTAATCTCCACGCCAACTGTCCTCTTGACAAGGTCCGCAAGCTGGTCGGTCCTAGGCTTCTTTCCTCTCTTCGCTGGGATAGATACTATGAGCGGATACTCTCTGCCCCTCCTGACCCTGCTGATGATGGGTCTCAGCCACTCGTTTACCTCCTCTGTGATGAATATGAGTGAGATGTCTTGCATCTGCAGTAGTCTGGTCAATCGTTCTTCAGCTTCCTCTCTGTTGTTGACTGTGAAGCTGTTCCTTATTCCAGTTATCTTGAAGTAGGTTGCAGTCTCCCTGTCCGCCAGTACCCCCATCGTCGCCATTGGCTTTAGACCCCTTCATCTGCTTCCTCAAGGTAGGAGGCTTTCTTCCCTTTAAGCTTCCTTGAAATCTTAATCCAAGTCTTAGAATTGCTTTAGGATGTCTTTCTTCTCCATCGTCCTATTGCAATAGTGGCAGCGTAGGCGTATAGGCTCTACCTCTTGAACGTGGAAGAGAGAACCCGCTGGCTCCCTAGAGTTTAGTATACATGAAGGGTTACTGCACTTGATTATTCCCTTGATGTCTTTGGGCAGGTGAACTTTCTTCTTGTCTGCGACATCATACTCACGGATGATGTTGATTGTCGCTTTCGGGGAGATTAGAGCTATCTTGTCCACGTCTTCTGGTTTGAGTTCTCCCCCCTCGATTTTGACTATGTCCTTTTTGCCGATGTGTTTGCTCGGCACGTTCATTACGACGCCTACGGTCGTGCCCTCTTTCCCTGTGATATTGAGTATCTTCAAGACATCAAGGGCATATCCCGCTGAGATATGGTCTATAACTGTTCCGTTTCTGATCTTCTTTACGTAAAGTTCAGCTTTGCCAGCTTGAACCACAGATCCTCACCGTTCAGTTCTCACCAATATATTTGGTGATGGCTTAATAGAATCTGCCTTGACCAAGTATTTAGCTGAGAGGTTCGTTTCCCGACTGGTGGCTCTCCAATCTTCCTTTGTCCTTGGCATGAGCAAGGTAGTATGATATTGCATGAGTCATCTTTTCTCCCTCAACGAGGAAGGCGTCATGCCCGTAGGTTGAGGGGAATTCATAGTAGACGACCTCTTTGTCTACCGCACGCAGTTCGTTGACGAGTTCCTCAGACTCTGTGGGTGGATAAAGCCAGTCTGACGTGAAGGAGATTACTAGGAACTTCGACTTTGTAGCTCTGAGGGCCTCCCTAACCGAGCTGTAGCCGTCGGATATGTCAAAGTAGTCTATCGCTTTTGAGATGTATAGGTAGGAGTTGGCATCAAACCTCTTCGTGAAGGTCTCGCCCTTGTGATGGATGTAGCTTTCCACTTGGAATTCGGGTTTGAGGCTGAAGCTTAGTCTAGTGCTTTCTTGGAGTCTTCGGCCAAATCTTCTTCGAAGTGTCTCGTTACTAAGATATGTAATGTGGCCGATCATCCTCGCGACTGCCAGGCCATCAATGGGCTGGTTCTTTCCGTAGTAGTTTCCGTTCCTCCAGTTTGGATCGCTCATGATCGCCCTGCGCCCAGCTTCGTGGAAGGCTATGTTCTGTGGCGATTGACGAGCGGCAGCTGCTATGGGAATGCAGAGCGCTGCCCGGTCAGAATATGTAACTGACCATTGGAGAGCCTGCATACCAGCCATGGACCCCCCAACGACAGCCAGCAATTCGTAGATTCCCAAGTGATCTATGAGGTGTTTCTGTGCTCTCACCATATCCTTTATGGTGACCATTGGGAGGCTGAGAGCGTAAGGTCTTCCAGTCTTGGGGTTTATTGAACTGGGGCCGGTTGAGCCTTTGCACCCACCTATGACGTTCACGCAGATTACGCAGTATCTGTCAGTATCGAAGGTTTTTCCAGGCCCAACCATATTATCCCACCATCCAAGTTTAGGATCGGTCTTGTGGTGCCTTCCGGCGACATGGGCGTCGCCAGAGAGCGCGTGGAAGATTAGTATCGCGTTGCTCTTGTCTTGGTTGAGTTTCCCGTAGGTTTCGTAGGCCAAGGTGATTGGTCCAAGTCTTCTGCCGCTCTCAAGGATCATCTCATTTGGTGGATGTGCAAACGTGAGGCTTTGGGTCTTGACTATCCCGACAGATCCTTCTTCCACATAACTCACCTCGACCAATCCCGTCGACCTGCACAATGGTAGGTTAGCTTGAATACCTCTCTTTGATCTCTTAGATCATTCTTCAACTCAAGGCGAGTGGCCTTGCTTAATATACTCGTTGGTCAATCTAAGATATATTATTCCGAATTGAACTAAAAGTCTGTTATCCCAATAAGTCACCTACTTCAAAGTGAATCTGGGATGTGACTGTTAGAATGGATCTCCAAGGAAGAGACATAATCTCGATAAGAGACTTCACAAAAGCTGAGCTTGATCATATGCTCTCGGTGGCAGACCAGATGGAGCCACTCGCAAGAAGGGGCTCCGATATGCTTAAAGGAAAAATCATGGCGACGCTATTCTTTGAACCCAGTACTAGAACCAAACTCAGTTTTGAATCTGCCATGTACCGATTGGGAGGAACTAATATTGGGTTTGCTGAGCCTGATGCAACCTCCGTGCAGAAGGGCGAGAACCTTTCAGACACTGTCAGGGTTGTAGAGAGCTATGCTGACGTCCTGGTTGTTAGACATCCACTTGAGGGGGCCTCACGCTTGGCAAGCGAATTTGCACGTATTCCAGTAATAAACGCTGGATCAGGCTCTGAGGAACACCCAACCCAAGCAATTCTCGATGTCTATACCATGAAGCGGGAGTGCAATTCGATCGATGGCTTGAAGGTTGCCATGATAGGTGACCTTCGATACGGCCGGACTGTCCATTCCCTTGCCTATGCTCTGTCTCTTTACAGTAATGTCAAGCTGTTTCTGGTTTCCCCTGATCTGCTTAGAATGAGAGGAGAGGTTCTAGAGGATATTGGGCGCAGCGTAGAAGTTGAGGAGGCAAGAGATCTCAAGAAGGTCTTGAATGAAGTTGATGTCATATACATGACCCGGATACAGAAGGAGAGATTCGCGGATCCAGCTGAGTATGAAGCTGTCAGGGGCTCTTATAGACTCACTCAAGCTGATCTGGAAGGGGCAAAGAAGAATGCGATAGTCATGCATCCGCTACCCAGAGTTGATGAAGTGGATGCTGACGTCGATAATACTCCGCATGCCAGGTATTTTCAGCAAGTATGGTACGGCCTCTTGGTACGAATGGGCCTGCTTGCTCTCGTCCTAGGCGCCACGAAATAGAAGAAGCCTCGCAGGACGCATCATACTGAATAGAGTGTCCGATTATCGATATCTCTGCGTCTGGCTTCAGACCACAACTCCAGCGGGGCATATGTTGCTGATGATCTCGCAAACACTGTAAGATCCGTTGAACCGCACTGCGGGCATGTTGAGGCTTTTCCTTGGAAGGTTCTGTTGCACCTCCTGCAGTAGGCGCAATTGCAGGTATAGGTGAAGAAATGAAGGCCGCTACTGCAGAGTTGCAGTGTAAGATCCATCAGTTTCTTCGGATCCTGTTCTGTGGGAACAAGAGAGACGGAAGCTAGGTGTCCCCCTGGGGAATGGGCTTGTACCTTATTCTCTAGATCCATCCTCTGTTGAAGCTCTATCTTAGTTGAGAGGGGTACAGTGGATAGGTCTGTGTAGTAGGGATAATCTCTGATCCCTTCTGCCCAAACCTGTCCGGGGCCATACTTCATCATATCAAGCTTCGCTAGTCTTGCGGAGGCTTCGTCCTGCGGTCTCTGTGCTGCGACAAGACGAATGCCTAGCTTCTTGGAGGTGGCTTCGGCGAAATCGTTTATTTCCTTCAGTATCCTCATGGCGAATTCTAGGGATTTTTCGTTCTCATAAATGGAAGAGCCTATGAATGTCTTGGCAGACTCGTGCAGACCAAGGAAACCTATCGTGTAGGTTGCATTCTTCTCGATGAAGTAGGGTGTTCCCGCACTCCCAGATAGAAGTGGAAGCAGCGATTGCTGGAGTCTTTCTCTGAGGATCTCTTTCTTTCTTTGGAAAGCATCAGCCACAAGGTTAAGATGAGCCTCAAGTATGTTCTGGAACCTGTCTATTTTTCTATGGGAATCGTAGGCTATCCTTGGGAGGTTTAGAAAGATAGTACCTGCGTTGCCCGTCCTCATGCAGTCATCTTCCCAGTTTCCAGTCCAAGAATCATCGATTCTAAGACCTGTCGCTGTGTAAGCAACCTTCTCCTCATCTTCGAGGCTGGCGAAGTACGGTAGGAAGGTTTTGGTTGTAAGTTGATGAATCTTGAACAGAAGGCTATCGTATTTCTTGTCTCTTGATTGTAGGCCTCTGACTTTGAAGATGAATCTTGGGTTGAAGAGAGGCTTCTCCTGAGATGCCTCGATGGCCGCATCGACTGCTGTCTCAAGGATCTCATTAGCCTGCTCGGCATAATCAGAGTACTTTCCTGCACTGGAATTGCTGGGCCCGACCGCTTCAACATCGCGGAGGAAACTTGGAATCGTAAGTTCAAAGCCTAGTGAGAGGCCGCCAGAATCTTGTGAATAGGCATCTTGGCGTGTACTTGTTAGGAACTCGTAGAGTGCGTCCCTGAGTTGCTCTTTTGTTAGTTTTGATGTGTAAGGTGCGAGGAATATGTTGAACATGTCAAAGCATGGTTCTTCTGCAACCTCGTTCCTTGCAAGTTGATAGACTACTTGGGCTGTTGCCAGAGCACCTTGG
>Ga0172364_10003212_pt1 | contig 13032 bp, 8 predicted proteins | sample LakKivSesite10cm_FD_114545 | JGI IMG/M metagenome (GOLD analysis project Ga0172364, IMG submission 114545) | Sediment microbial communities from Lake Kivu, Rwanda - Sediment site 10cm | ecosystem: Environmental > Aquatic > Freshwater > Lake > Sediment | place: Rwanda: Western Province, Lake Kivu... | reverse complement strand
CGGGTGCGGTCGGAAAACACGCCGATGATCGGCTGCCAGAGGACGGCGACGATCAGCCCGGCGAAGGTGGTAAAGCCTAGGGCGGTGTTGCGCCGCTCAGGGACCAATTCCAGTACCTTGTGTCCCAGGACGGCCGGCTCCAAGGTGTTGGAAAGCATGGTCAGCGCAAAGGCAAAGGCGCTGATGGCCAGAAGGCGGGCAAAGGAAAGGCGCTTCATGGGTGACTCCTCCTACGGGACGGATACCGGGATGCCGGCAGGCCATCAGGCCCGAGGCAGCACCCCGGGACGGCGGGCGCGGATCGCCTCCAGGGAGGCCAGGGACTCTTCAACGCTCAGTTCAAAGATGAGCGGGCCGGCGAACCTGGCCTCCAGCAGGCGGTCAAGCAGGCGGGCCACGTCGAGGTCGCCGGTTCCCAGCGGCTTGTGATCCTGGCCGTAGCCGATGCGCTGCTCGGTGCCCTGCCAGGGAGCATCGTGCAGGTGAACCTCGGCCAGGCGGGGCAGGCAGCGATCCAGGGCCTCGTATACGGTTATGGGGCCGGAGAACCCCGCCAGCACATGCCCTGTATCCAGGCACAGCGACAGGTCGAGCGCATGGGCCAACTCCAGAGTCAACTCAAAAGGAAACTCGATGGTTTCAATCGCCAGGCGTCGGCTGGGGATGCCGGTTTCGCCCAGGATGGCCTTCAGGCTTTCGCGAGCCTGGCTCTGGAATTGCTTGAGGATGAGCGCACGGGCCATCTCCGGCAGGCGCATGCGGTAGAACTCGGCCGCAAGCGACCCCGTGGCGTGAAACACATAGACCTCTGGCTCAAGCGGCTGCACGGCCCGGATGATGTCCACTGCGGCGTGCACCGAGCCGAGGCGCACCGGCGTGAGGGGCGTAGAAGGCTCCACCGACCAGAGGGGCACATGGATGGTGTAGCTCAATCCCCGCTCCTGCTTCAGTGCCGCAAGGCGCTCGATGGAGGCTGGCGCGTAGGCCTGGGGGAAGAAAAGGGTCAGGTCGCCGCCCAGCTCGATGGGGTTGAAGCCGTGCGAGGCCAGCCCCCAGACCAGTTTGGCGTGGTCGAACCCGCTGATGTGGGCCATCATGCCCTCCGGCGAAAGCCCCGAGGGAACCAGAGCATCAAGCTGCATGGCCATAATTCCGAAGCGCATAAGCACCTCCTTGTGTGGTGAGCGCCGGGCAGTGCGCTCAGCGATAGATTGCCGACAGACGGCAACATCCTTCATCTACGGGTAAGCCAATCGTTTCACTGGCCGCGTCATATGAGGGCCACGGTTGGCCGTTTATCTCTACCTTCTTAAGGCTCTCCCGTCGTGGATGCCGCAGGCGCAGCCAGGCGCGAGAGGGCGGATTGCGCTGCGGCAGCTCGATCTGAGCTTCGATCAGGCCCTCGTCGGCAAGGGAGTGTAGGGTATAGCCCATCTCGCCGAAATAGGTGAGCGCACGCTGCACGCGCACGGCCTTGCCATGTGCCAGCCAGGCGCGGGGAATGGCCTTGCCCAGGATCAGATCCTGGCCATGCTCCTCGATCAGCATGAGGCGCAGGTAATGGGTGACGTTGGCTTCGTCTGAGGCTTTGAAGTGGTCGCCTCGCCCATCAGCGAGGGTTGGCAACGCATGTTCCGCCGACATGCAGGTCTCGGGGTAATAGGTCGAGGCAAAGCCGTTGAAGAAGGCGCGCAGGAACGGCTTCACGTTGTCGCGGCGCAGGTAGACGGCCGGATGCAAGAGCAGGTTAGATTGCATCGAAAAGCCGCCGCGACTGAACCAGTAGCGCTCATAGTCGGGCACACTATTGGCGTAGCCATACTGCTCGGAGAGATAGAGGCTGTCCTCATAGTCATCGAGGATCCATTGCGCCGCCGGGTCGGATAGGGGGATCAGCTCGCTGACCAGCAGACCCATCGCCCCCTCCAAAACCTCGCGCAGCCAACCAAAGTCACGCCCACGCCGCTCCAGCCTGGGCGGGTAATAGGGAACGTAACGGCCATCGGCCAGCCTGACCAAGGGCGAGCGAGCTCGAGACTCATTGAAGCCATGCATCAAATCCTGGCGGAAGGCATCGGCCTCGGCCCGGAGACGGGACGCTTCGGGGTGGCCGATGCCGTTGAGCGCGTCAGCGATGGCCGCGTAGCCCCAGCAGGCATAGGCATTGCTGGAGAGCCAGTGCCAATAGTCCGTCACATCCTCCAAAGAGCCGGCGGGCAGGAAGCCATAGTCAATAGGGCGACGGCCATCGGCCAAGGGCACCATCGTGCGCCAGCGCTCTCGCGTCACCCAGTCGCAGGCTTTGATCATGGCAGGAGCCACCCGCTCCAGCCAGGCGCGGTCGCGCGTGGTGCGATAGTGCTCGGCGAGGCCCCACATAGCCCAGCCCTGGCCCCGGTTGTACCCACCACATTCGTAGCCATGCGCGCCGTAGAGCACGCCTTCTTGGGTCTGAAAGTCGCCGGGCAAGGGGACCGTGCCCTGGTAGTGAACCAGCATCTCCAGACAGCGCTCCGCTTCGATGGTGTAGCCGCGCCTATCCAGGTCGCTCACGGCCATGATGGCTTCGTCGGGGTAGACGCCATAGTGGAACCCCCCGCAGCGGGCAGCGCAACGATCGGAGCTAGGCTCGCGGTCGTTGACGATGAGCATGTGGGTGAGGTGGGCGCGGTGAAAGCGGTTCAGCTCCTCATTCGGGGTATCAATCTGCATCCCCTGGTTCACCCGCGCACGCCAATAGGAAACCACTGTCTCCTTCTGCTCGTCGAAGCATAGCGCCTCCAGCGCGGCCAGCTCGGGCGCGGCGGCAAGGGTAACAAAGGGCACCTTGACAACTACGCTGTGTTGCTCTCCCGGAGCAAGGGCCAGCTCGTGGACGACTGCGCTCCCCTCACAGCGCAGAACCCCGCGGCCGCCCGTGTCTAGAGAAAGGCGCAGGCGCTTGCCGGCCTCGTTCGCAGCGTAGAGAAGCCCGCCCTCGACAGTGAGGGTTTCATCGCCTCTGGCGTCGGCCGTCTGAATGCAGATCCTGGCTACCTCTGGCCCCTGGCCGACGTTCATCAGCCGCCAGCGCAGCAGGGCCACTATGGTGTCATCACCCCCTCTTTTGTCCTCCTCGAAGCTCTCGGGGAGGAGCCAGGTGGCGAAAGCCTCTTGCGAGTAAGCGATGGGGTGCGTGGCCCAGCTCGTATGCATGATGGGAAGGTAGCCATCGAGCAACTCTCGAGTGGCTGGCTCAGGCAAGCCGAAACGATAGGTCAGGCATTCCCCTTCCCAGAGCAGGTGGTCAGAGTCTTTTCCTCTGACCTTGCGGATATAGTTCTGGGGCAGGAGCAGGTCGCCGTTCGGCTCCAGCCTGAACTTTTGCCTTCCGCCCTCGCAGCCCAGGACGAAATAGAAACGCCCTTTGCGCGGCATCTCGGCCCAGGCGCGCTCCCAGGTCTGTTCGGGCAGCTCTTCTACGCGCGCGAAAGTCGTTTTGCTGCGCCCCGCCTCCCACTTGCTGCGAACGGTGGCGAGGCCGGGATAGCCGACGGCGCACCCCACGGCCACGCCCCAATCGGGCACATAGACCTGCTCGCCAGCCACGATGTCGTTCACGCACACCGAGAAGGAAGGCTGCGCGACGGCGCGCAGGGTCAGGATGGTGCGGTCGTAGGAGTTGCGGTCCTCGTTCCAGGCGTAGCGCACGCGGGCCTTGATGCCGGAGGCATTCCCACAGATCGTTGAGCGCCAACTACCGTCCGCCAACACCTGGCAACGATCGTTCAGAGGCGCGACGCCCAAGACATAGCCGTTGAATGCCTCCAAATGCCCATCCCAGCAGTTCTCACCGCTGGCATTGTCGCCCCATTCCAGGCAAAGCTCGGCCTCGCGCCATTGGGAGTCGGTGAGTACGGCGACGCTCTCGATGCCCGGCAAAGCTCCTTCGCTGTATAGCCTGAGCCTCAGCGTGCGGCGGAAGGTCACCGGGAAATCGTTGGCCTCGGCGATACCCTCGGCGCCCAGCGGGCGGAAGGTGTAGGTCCAGCACCGGCCCTCACTTCCGGCCATGGTGGCCGCCATTTGCCATTGGCCGGTGATCCAATCATCCACCGGCAGCCAGCCTTGCGCGCCAGCGCCGACTATGGCGTTCCTGTCCACGCGGACCCTGGGCCAGTTCCGCTGCCAATAGTGCAGCTCCGGGAGGTGGTCGGCGGAGACCAGTTCAGAGAAGGTGACCCGAACACCGTGAACATCACGAGGGTCTTCCCACCAGAGGACGTACTCTCCCGGCTGGTCGGCCACGACCCGCGCAGCGAAGGGGACGATATCCACGTTGACTCCTGCCATGGGACCTCCTCAGTCCAGTCGCAAAGGATAAGTACCGTAGCGATGTGCAGCCTGTATCATCTCGACCACGTTCTGCGGCGGGGTGCCCGGGACCAGCGGGCTGCCGTTGGCGACGACGAATGGGCCGTACAGCGCCGCCCGCAGCTGCTGCCTCACGGCGCCCTCCACGTCCTCCGGCGCACCATGCAGCAATAGATCGGTCGTGTCAATGTTGCCGAAGAGCGTGACCTTGCCGGCCAATCCTTTGGTGATCTCGACCACATCGAAAGCAAAGCTCTTGCGGTTATCCTCGATGAGGAGCGCCCGCACCCCAGAATCCCTGATCAGGGGCACAAGGGGCCGGACATCGCCGCAGAAATAGACCATGGGCACCATACCCAGCCGCTCTACCTGCTCAAAGAACCAGCAATCGGCCGGGTAGAGGAATTCCTCGTACATATGGGGCGAGACCGTATCGCTGCCGGCCACGTCCTCAGAGATCAGCCAGCCATGCACGCCGACGGCGGCGAATGCCTTGGCCCACTCCAGGGCGGATTCATAATGGCGCTGCAGCAGCCGTTTGACGCCTTCCGGGTAGTCATAAAGCGCCATCAGGCTCTCCTGGTAGTGCTCGTTGCCGAAGACCAGGATGCCGGGCGCCCCGACGTTGACGACCACAAAGACCGTCTCGCCATACTCGCGCACGATCTGGGCGGCATGGTCAGTCCAACCCTCGGCCGCGATGTGCTGGGCGTCCTCCAGCTCGCACTTGTCCAGGCTCTCGTCAATGGCGGCCCTGACCCGGGCTGCAGAGGAGAGGTCTCGCTTTCTGGATGGATCGTACTTCCAAGAGGCGAGGCTTTCGTCGGCCAGAATCTCGTCGCGGTTCCCATCCGGAGCAATCAGGAACATGCGACCACCCTCGCGGATGGCGCGGTAGTCGCGGCTCGGATATGCACCGCGAAAGCGCGGATAGCCGCCGCTGAGGTGGAACCAGTCAGGCTTGAATCGCTCATAGAAGGCCCGATAGACCGGCAGCATCCCCGGGCCGTCAGTCCAGCGGTCCAGCATATAGTCCCGACCGGCGCTCTCGAACTTGTAGTTGCCCCACCAGTGGGGCGCTACAGGCACCCGGTCGGGCTGGCCCCCTCGGAGGGTGGTCAGAATGCGCTGCTTGGAGTTCATAGCTCATCTCCTAGCCATAGATGACGGCGTGAAGCATTCGCCAGTAGTCTCCGCCCTTGTCGAGCTGTTCATGCCCGGCAGACACCGCACCTTTGCTTCTCAAGCAGGAAACATCTAGCCCTTGAGGCCGGTGGTCACAATCCCCTGGACAAAGTACTTCTGGGCGACGAAAAAGAGGATCACGCAAGGTGTGACGAACATCACGGAAGCGGCCATCTGGGGAGCCAGATCACCGCCTCCGCGGAAGGAACGGAGGTAGTTGATGCCCAATGCCAGGGTATACTTGTCTGCGCTGCTCAGGTAGATCAATGGACCGAGGAAGTCATTCCAGTTGGCCGTGAAGGAGAAGATGGCAATGGTGGTCAGGGCAGGCATCGAGAGGGGCATCAGTATGCGGAACAGTGTGAGGATCTCGTTACAGCCGTCTACCTTGGCCGCATCATCCAGCTCACGGTTGATGGTCATGAAGAACTGACGCATGAGGAAGACGGCAAAGGGGGGAGCTGCGAAGGCCGGCACAATCAAAGGCAGGTAGGTGTCGACCCAGCGGATGAGGCGGAACACGATGAAAGTGGGGACCATCGTAACCGGGTACGGAATCATCATCGTAGCCAACAGGAGCATGAAGAGGGTATTACGTCCCGGAAAGCGTAAGCGCGCAAAGGCAAAGCCGACCACCGACGCGGACAGCACCTCGCCGACAAGCACGCCTGCTACAATGGTCAGGCTATTCAGGAGGTATTTGAAGAAAGTGATCGTTTTGAACACATAGGGATAATTCGTAAATACGACCGGATTGGGAATGAACTGGGGCGGAAACTTGATGCCGGAGCCGATCGGCTTGAAAGAAGACCCCAGCATCCAGGCGAAGGGCATGATAATAAAGGCAGCCAGGGGTAGGATAGCCAGGTATACTGCACCCTTGGTAAGCACATCGCGAAGCACTCGCGTGACGCTGCGTCTGCGGCGCGCCCCAGTATATGCGGTCATGGTTCAGGCTCCCTCGTAGTGTACTAGGCCCTGCGAGCCGCGCATGGTAATGAGTGTGCAAGCCAGGATGATGACAAAGAGCACCCAGGCTAGGGCGGAGGCATAGCCCATCTCAAACCAGTTGAAGGCGTTGCGATAGAGGTAAAGGAGATAGAACAGCGTGGCGTTGGCTGGGCCGCCACCCGTCATGATGTAGGCCTGGGTGAATACCTGGAAACTCCCGATCACGCTCATAATCGTGATGAACAGAATCGCGGGGGAGATCATGGGCACCGTTATGCTCCAGAAGCGTTTCCATGCGCTGGCCCCATCTATCTGAGCGGCCTCGTGGAGGCTCACCGGTACTCCCTGCAGTCCAGCGAGGAGGATGACCATGTTCCCACCGACTCCCCAGAGGCTCATGAGCACAAACGCCCAGAGTGCCCATGCCGGTCGGCCCAGCCAGTCGGGGCCTCGTATGCCTAACAGCCCAAGAACGAAATTGATGATGCCAAACCTGTAGTTGAATATCCAGGCAAAAACGAGCGAGACGGCTACGCCCGAGACCACCGAAGGCAGGTAGAAAATGGTTCGAAATACTCTGACCCCCCAGATTCGCTGGTTCAGCAAGACAGCAACAAACAGAGCGACCACGATGCCAAGTGGCACGCTGGCGAAGGTGTACTTGGCAGTGACTGTGAGTGACTTGTAGAACAGGTCGTCAGCCAACATGCGCTGATAGTTGGCCAGCCCGATGAGCCGTGGGGGCTTGATCACCTTGTAATCACAGAAGCTAAAGTACAACGAGGCAATCATGGGACCGAGGGTAAAGACCAGGAAGCCGATGAGCCAGGGGGATAGTAGGGTGTAACCCACAATGGCCTCGCGCCGGCTCAGGCCAAGCCGACGTCGAGCAGGGATCCTCGTCGGCAGGGTTCCGCTTGTCGTCGTCATAATAGGTGTCCTTTGAGGAAATCGAGGTAGGGCCACCCGCGTGGCCCTACCTCCGATAGCTCAGGTGCGCGCTAGCTCCTCATTGACCTTCGGGCAGACATCCTTGGCTGCTTGTTCAGCTGTCTTATCTCCCGTAAACACTAGGTCAATCTCGGCCTGGAACATGGTGCTGATCTTGTCCCACTTGGCGCCAGCGCCGGGGTAGCGAATCTGATTGGGATCTCCCATGATATCCACCACGCCGGCCCAGCCGAGGTCCTCGGTCTCTTTGGTCAGGAAAGTGTGCAACAAGGCCTTGACGGCCGGGAAGGCCTTCTGGAAGGTGTTGAACTCGGTGATCATTTGCTCTTCGGTGACAAAGTCGCGCACATATTCCCAGGCCAGCTTCTGTTTCTTGGAGCCGGTCCAGATCCCCCAACACCAGGTATGCTGGTAGAAAGTCCGATTGCCATCGTTAGCCTTAGGTGCCAGGCAAGCGCCCCAGTTCAGGCCCTGGGTGGCGGCGTCCTTGAGAGCGGCCAAGTCCCAGCAGTTGCCGAGGTACATGGCTACCAGATCCGTCTTGAACATGTTGATGCTGCCCTGCATAGCTTGTTGCGTAGAACTGGTGGGGGCGCTCTTGTCTTTCACAACCAGGTCGGCCCAATACTGCAATGCCCCGTAACCTTTGGCCTCAGTAAGCACGCACTGGGTCTCGTCTTGGTTAAATACATCACCGCCATTGGACCAGATCCAATACAACCAGGGCACAAACCAATTGTCGAACACCAATCCGTAGCGTTCCGGTTCATCGCCTTTCATGACAGTGAGATTCTTGGCTGCCGCGCGCAGATCGTCCCATTTCCAATCATTGGTGGGATATGCCACACCCGCAGCGTCTAGCAGCTTCTTGTTGTAATATACCGAGACGGGGCCGGGCATGATGGCAATCAGCATCGAGTAGAGCTTCCCATCCCAGGTGACAGACTTCAAAACACCTGGCCAGAGGTCGGTTTTCTTCATCTTGGTGTCAACTTCGAAGAATGGCTCCAGGTTCACCAGAGCGCCGTTCTTGGCATAGGGTTGGATGTAGCCTTCCCACATGTCGTAAATATCGGGGGCAGTCCCAGCGGCGATGACCGTTTGCAGCTTCTCGAAGTAGTTCTGTCCGGCTGGCATTGGCTCCTGGTTGACTTTGGCACCTGGGTGCGACTGGGCGAAACGCTCGTTGAACTTCTGCTTAGCTGCTTGCTCTTCCGGCCCTGAACAGCATAGCAGGATGCTCATTTCCCCAGTCTCCCAGGCAGCAGTGGGCGCGACCACGACCGTCTCCTTGACGACGACCGTTTCCTTGACAGGCGCCTGGGTGGGCACGGCCTTCGGGGCACAGGACCCCAGCACTCCTGCCGCGACAGCCATGCCGCTCATCCGCAAGAACTCACGCCGACTTACCTCTCTCTTCGTGCTCATGATCCTCTCTCCTTTGGTTCACTAGATGCGACTGTACTCAAGACCGATGGAAACACGCCCGATATGGGTGAAATCGTAGCTCAGGACTTGCACGGTGTCAAGCCCTGCTCGATTCTGAAACGCAGAGTCTCGATGCCGAAGGGTGGCACGACCACACTGACGTCGTTGCCAGAGATGTCTAATGGCTCGATGTCCTGCTCTACAATGCTTGCCCGATGGGCACTCGCCATGCGAAGGCCTGGCAGATGCAATCGGACGGTGGTTTGTTCCCCCAGCAGTTCCAGCAAACGCACGATGTAGCCGTCACCATCTTCGGCCCGTTTGTAGGCGAGGATGACCACATTGGGCTTGTCAATCTGACAGAAGCTATAGCCGTGCGCTGGCAGAGAGCCCACCTGCCTAGCCGGCAGCAGGATGGGCTGCAAAGCAGTGCAGAAGCTCCGGCCGAAATGGGTTGATTTCGTATCGTCCCAGTCCGGCCCGTGGCTGGTGAGCGCAAAGCGAAAGACGAAGTCGCCCCCCTGTCTCTCTTTGAAATTGACGTCCCAGTAGTTGTTCATGAGGTAGGCGAAGAAGGTGCTGTTGTTCAGATCGAGGGATGTCTGCCATTTCCCGGTGTTGATATCTCCGATGGAAACCACGGGCACTTCCCTTGAGGACCATGTCAGCCCGTAGTTGGCGTTGGAGATATCCAGCCAGGAGTTCACAGCGTGCCAATCGTGACACGAATCCGGCAACTGATCAAGGCCAGGGGCCATCGCTGCACCGGCAATCTCGACCCGAAACCTGCCCTGTGGAACAGAAAAGGGGAAAGCGTAGTACGCACCCTCTTTGTCCAGCGTCTCTTCCTTATAGAGGCGGTTGACGATATCTATGCGCTTCAGACGGTCGTAAAGGATCACTTCCTGTCTGATCCAGGGCGTGGCATAGGTGGACGAGCGCCCCTTCGCTGCAGGGTCTGAGGGGCGTAGGTCACGGAAAGTGCGACATTTGGTGACCGCTACAAGACTGGACCAGATCGCCCCGTGCGATCCAGGATGGATGTCGGCACTCTCGGGAGAGAAACGCCCGTTGGTTGGCGGCTCGCCACTGTCGTAGACGTACTGATTGAGCCGGTAAGGGCTGTTCGCATCCACAAGCTCAATCCCCAGTTCCTTATCGTAGATGCTGGTGATCCCGCCGGTTCTGGGATCCAGGACAAGCCGATAGTAGCGGTTCTCAATGCAATGGCCATCTACATGCACCTGGCCCGCGTTCTCGCGTGCAGGCTCGGAGGGGACCAGGCTATAGGTGCGGTAGCCCATAGCAGTCACATCCTCTGCCAACAGGGCGAGCGTGAGGCTGCCACCGTGATGCGATTCGACAACCTGGTAGGGCACAACCTCGCCTTTGTCTGAGTGCAGCGAGAAGGGGCCGATGGAAGATACGACCTCCCGCGGTAGTATTATCTGGACAGGGGCAGTTCTCGGCCAGGAGAGGGGATTGAAGATCGCGATGGCTCTGTGGGTACCGGTCGCGATCAAGTGCCCCAGCCCATCCAAGCCTTCATCTAGTAAGCGGTCCGTGGCGCGGGCGGCGTCATGGGCAAAGTTGGCCTTCACTTGCCAGTGCTGGGCTGTGATCGGCTTGTAAGGGTCTGAAGCGGTGCACCACATGCCCCAGGTATGCTCATCATAGAGCATCATGTCGTCGTAAGTTTCCTTGATCACCTCCGCAGGGTAGGCAAAGCTATTGTCCACCTGGGCGCGGAGCGTCGCTAATGTTTCCGCAGTCGCCAAGCGTCCATGAGTAACCCTGTTGAGTCCAGTTTCATGGGCCGAGGAACCGGGTCCATTGATCCACCAATCGGTCCAATCCCCATTGTAATGTGGGAACTGGTCCCCATAGGTCTTTTCCATGTACTCGAAGAAGGGAGCGCTGGTGGAGATAATGAGCTTGGGGTAGGCCCATCTCTGATTCCACTCGCACACGATGCGCGGGAGGTAAGGACACGGCGGGGCATTATCACATCCCTTGAAGGTGGTGCGCAGGTGAATGGCATCGAATGGGTATCCATCGCCTCAAGTGCGGTGAGGTAGGCCGGGAGGTGATTCCGCACGAGCTCATAGTCCTGGGTCATGCCCAAGTTCAGTCCCTCTATATATATGTGCTCGGGATCTGAATTCCAGACTAATACCTCGCTGCCGTCGGGCGAACCCCAGTAGAATGGCCGACAGATCCTGGGCACCCTGGCGTATGGGAGGCCGCCCTGGGCGTACTGCTGGTTGACGGCTGTCGCCAGGTAGCGGACTCCGCTCTTGGCAAGGACTTGGGGGAATCCCCAAGGGGCCCCGGGGATATCGGTCGTCATGGCACTCTTGATTGTGAATCCGTGCTGCCGGGCCAGTTCATGAGCATAGTAGATTGACCTAACTAACTCCTCATGGTCGAGCATGGCCGAATTGAAGGCGGCAAACTGGGCGGTGATCTCGATGCGCCCGTCGCGCACGAGGTCGAAGAGCTGCTCGATAACCTTCGATGGCCGTTGACTCAGGTAATACTTCAGCGCCCAGGTCGTATCGCATGTCCACCTGAACCTGGCTTCTTCGGGCAAATCGTCGGTCTGCCGGCAGTACTGGACAATGCGATCCAGATAGTCCCTATGCTGGTTGATGCAGACGTCCGGAAGGTCCGTATAGCCCAGGTCGTGATGGGAGAAGTGAACCAGGTAGACTCGCCAGTGCCTCACGGGCTCGATCGTCGTCTCGTACACCAGTTCCGCGTCGCCGACTTTTAGTGTAAACCTGGCCGGCGTAGTGCGGGTCACTTCGGGGATCGTGATGGGATAGAGGCGGCGCCCTCGTGTGATGGCCGGCAAGCTCAAGGCGAAGGTTTGGCCCGCCATCGCTGCCTCGAGGTGGCTGGCTGCCGTATCGCCGCTATTATCCATCTGAACATTCAAGACCTGCCTAAGCTGGCCGTCTTGATTCACGAGGAAAATGGTTCTGAGGACTCGGAAGTTGGTAATATGGTCAGCCATGCATTCTCCCTTCAGGATGACAATGGGTACTGTCCATACTTGCGGCCTGCCTCCACAAAAGCGTGGATATTCTCAAAGGGCGTCCCAATCACCGTACTGTCGGCGGTGCCCAGGATGTAACCCCCGCCCGGCGCTGCGGCCTGGATGCAGCGCCGCACGACTCGCTCCACATCCGCAGGCGTGCCCTTGAGCAGGACCTCTATGGGATCCACGTTGCCCTTGAGGGCTATGCGCTGCCCGTAAAGCTCTTTCACCCTGGCTAGGTCGTCCACGTCACCCTGGGGAGGGGGCAAGAGCGGACAGACGATGTTCACCCCACCGGCGATGATCTCTTCCATGATGGCCCTTGTGTGCCCGTGTTGATGCAGGTGCAAGGGCACACCGTGTTCCCGGCATACCTTACTGACTGCCTCCAGAATGGCGCAATCCCACTCTCGGTACAAGCGGGGGCTCACGATGGGCGGGCCGGAATAGTTACTGTTGATGAAGAGCGCCTCAGCGGGTGTACTCTCCAGGATCAGCCGAGCCAACTCGCTCAGGTGCTCGATGTACCGACTCTGTAGCCCTTTGCAGTATTCCCGATGGTCTGCCAGGTCATAGAGCGTCTGCACCATGCCCCCCTCGCGCACAGCGCCCAAGAAGCTCGTGAAAAGCTCGCCAACCATGGGCGTCACCAGGCCCTGCTCGGCCACCCCGGCGATGGCCTCACGAATTTCAGCCAGGTCGTAAGCGACGGGATCGGTAAAGAAGTACCCGGCGTAGAGATCCATATCAGCGGGGAAGCGCTTGACGGGATGCTCCTGCAGCCAATCTGCGTAAACGTTCGTCGTCTTGGCCAGGGCATGAAGCTCACCTCGGGGCGTATAGTAGATGATCTCTGTCTCGATGACCTCTTGATCCACAAAGCGAGATGTGGCCCGCCTTATCTCCTTCTGCCGTGGCGACTCGCCGGGGCCGACGACGATCCAGGCGTCGGCCCCAAAGTATTGGAAAGCTTGCAGGTGCGTCTGCCACCAGGGTACCTCGGCGAAAGGGCCAATCAGCTCGTAGAAGGGTCTGCCGCTCACGGCAATGGCCGTCGCGTCCCATATCTCCGGGGAGACGGGCACGGAATCCGGCATCTGGTTTCGGTAGGCCGTCAACAT
>Ga0172364_10003211_pt1 | contig 13032 bp, 10 predicted proteins | sample LakKivSesite10cm_FD_114545 | JGI IMG/M metagenome (GOLD analysis project Ga0172364, IMG submission 114545) | Sediment microbial communities from Lake Kivu, Rwanda - Sediment site 10cm | ecosystem: Environmental > Aquatic > Freshwater > Lake > Sediment | place: Rwanda: Western Province, Lake... | reverse complement strand
CCGGCCGGACGCCGTGCAGTTGCGGGGATGATGCGGCGTGGTATACATGATGATTGTATGTTGTGGCGGGGGGGTATTCAAGGAGAATCGGCCGGATGAGTCGGATCGGTCGGATGGGTCGGATGAGTCGGATGGGTCGGATCGCGCTGCCACGGCCGCAGAGTCGGATGAGTCGGATCGCGCTGCCACGGCCGCGGAGGGTGTGGAACAGTGCAAGGAGTGTGGCATCGGCGGGTGGGGCGGGTGAATTCGGGCGCGGGCGGCGCCGATAACTTTAGTGATTCCCTTTTCACGTTTCGCGAGGGGCTTGTTGGAGGCCAGCAGGTGGAACGCCGACTTGGTAACGTCTTGATGCACATGGGGCTGATCACGCGCGAGGTGCTCGACGAGGCCCTGCTGCGGCAGGAGCATTCGGGGCTGCTGCTGGGGCGCATCCTGGTCGAGATGGGGGCGGTGACGGATGAGGGGATCACGGAGGCGCTCAGCCTGCAGCTTGACGTGCCGCGGGTGAAGCTGGGTGACTGCGACGTGGACGCGGACGCGGCGTGCCTGTTCCCGCCGCATCTCGCGGAGCTGCGCCGCTGCATCCCGTTCAAGCTCTCGGGCGGGCGGCTCTACGTGGCGATGGCGGACCCGCTGGACATCGACGCGCTCGACGAGCTGGCGTGGGCCACGGGCTGCGAGATCAGGCCGGCGATCGCGACGGAGGCGGAGGTGCTGGCGCTCATCGACGCCCACTACGCCCGGCGGGACCGGGCGGCGCGGGGCGGGGTGGACGAGACGCTCGGGGCCATCGACGAGGCCCTCGGGCGCGCCGGGCGGCCGGCGCGGACGATCGCGCTGCTGTCGGACCGCTGCGGCGCGGGCAAGACGCACATCGCGGTGTCGCTGGCGCACTGCCTGGGCAAGCTGGGCCGGCGCGTGCTGCTGGTGGACGCCGACTTCGCGAAATCAGACGTGGCCGACCGGCTGCGGATCGCGACGACGGGGACGATCGCGGATTTCTTCAACGGGGCGGCGCACGGAGCGGCGCACGGAGCGGCGCACGGAGCGGCGCACAAAGCGGCGCCGTCGCTGCGGCCGGTGCAGACAGGCTTCCGTTTCGACCTGCTCGCGGGGCGGTCGCACCCGGGCCAGCCGCTGGAGCTGGCCTACCTGCAGAAGCTGCGTTTCACGAGGAATCTCGCGGAGCTGGCGGACGGCTACGACGCGATCATTTTCGACGCGGGGAGCGGGGGCTGCATGCTGGACCTGGCGGTGGCCGCGGGCACGGCGCTGGTGGTGACGGCCCCGCGCAACGTGGTGGGCGGCTACAATTGCGCGAAGATGCTGCTGCGCCGCCATGCGGCGCTCGACGAGCAGCTCGCCCGCGACGCCGGCTGCGAGGCGGCGTTCTTCGAGCCGATGCTCCTCGTCAACGAGGTGCAGTTCCCCGAGCAGGGGCGGGGGGTGTTCGACAGGATCAACGACGCGCTGAGCCACCATGTGGACACGGGGGAGCGGCCGGAGCGCGCGGCCTTCACGTATGCGGGGGCGGTCCTCAGCGACGCGGACTCGATCGCTGCGGCGGAGGAGCGCCACGTGCCGGTGCCGGCGGCCTGCCCCGGGGGCCGGATGGCGGGTTCGGTGCGGGCTCTGGCGCAGGTGCTGCTTGAGGGCGGGGCGGACGCGGGCGCGGGGCTGCGCCGCTTCGCGGCGGTCCTCACGCTGCGGCCGGGCGAGCGGCTGGGTCTGAAGGTGCGGTGACGGGGCGACGATCCAACGGTGCCAAGCTCGCCGATGCTCAAGCCTTGATTTCCTCAATTCATCCGGTTATGCTTGAGACACAGCAGCAGGAGGAAACTGGTTCAATTGCCAGAGGTGACATCATGACCAAGAAGGCGTGTGTCATATACTTGGATGGTCAGGGACCGGGGCCGACCGCATCGGGGCTGCAGGGGGGGCGTGCGGATGGTGGGTGGCTGTTTCCGGGCCTTTCGGAGAGCGCTGCCGGGGCTGGGGCGCGCCGGCGGAGGATCGCGTTCGGGTGGTACGGCGGCAAGTTCAACCACCTGTCGTGGCTGTTGCCGCTGCTGCCGCGGTGCCACCATTACTGCGAGCCGTTCGGCGGTTCGGCGGCAGTGCTGCTGAACCGGGAGCCGTCGCCGGTGGAAACGTACAACGACATTGACGGCGAGGTCGTGAGCTTCTTCAGGGTGCTGCGAGAGCACAGGGAGGAGCTGGTGGAGGCGATAGCTCTCACGCCGTTTTCGCGGGAGGAGTTCTACCGGGCGATCAAGCTGGACCGGACGGCCGCATCGCCTGTCGAGAGAGCGCGCTGCTTCTTCGTGTGCGCGCGGCAGGTGCGCACGGGGCTGGCTCAGAGGGCGTCGCTGGGGAGATGGGCCAACTGCAGGAAGACGAGCCGCGCGGGGATGTCGGGGGTCGTGTCGCGCTGGCTGGGAAGCATCGAGGAACTGCCGGGCATAGCAGAGCGGCTGCTTCGCGTGCAGATCGAGAACCGCCCGGCTGCGGATGTGGTACGGCTTTACGATGGGGAGGATACGCTCTTCTACTGCGACCCGCCTTACCCGCACGAATCGAGGACTGATTCGAAAGCCTATGGTTATGAGATGCGCGATGAAGAGCACAAGGCGCTCTCGGCGGCCCTGCACGAGGTTTCCGGCAAGGTGGCCGTCTCCGGGTATCGCTGCGATCTGATGGACAGCCTGTATACAGGATGGAAGCGACACGATGCCCCGGCGAAGAAGTGTCATTCGTCGAAGGCCCCGCGCATGGAAGCTCTCTGGGCCAACTACTGAGGAGCTTCGATGAAACGAGAGGACTACGGCGCTGCGGCCCTCCACTTGCGGAAGGCGTTCGATGAGGCGGAGGAGGCTTCCAGGGCGGGCGTGTAGTCGTGGACACCTTCGCGACGAAGATCGCGCCTGCGGGGCTCGCCGACTACGTTTTCCTGGTTAACATCCGCCTGATACCAGCCGAAGCAAAGGAGCAAGCCGAGCGGTATTTCGCCCAAGGGCACGAAGTGAACTTCGTGGACATCCGGGGCTGGATCAGCGACTCCCTTGCCACCGTCGGCGTCAAGGGTCGCAGCCTCTTCAATGCACACCTGCAGGGGCTCCTGGAGGGGGAGGGGATTCCGCAGCAGCTCAAAGCCGCCTGGAACGGCGCCATCCAGAGCATGATCACTGCCTGACATGCCCGTCGCAACAATAGCTCCCGGAGATGCGCGATGGACCCGGAAGTCCGCCAAGAGATGGCCGAGCTGTTGAGGGACCGCGTGCTGCACCCGTCGGAGGTTGCGGAGATGCTGAGCGAGGAGCCGCCGGCCGAGGCCGCGGAGTTCCTCGCGGGCCTCGACGAGGGCCTGGCGGCAGACGTGGTGGAGCATCTCGACACCGCCGTGCGCCGCGAGCTTGCCGAGCTGATGCCCCGCGGCCACATGGCGAAGGTGATCGAGCGGATGGCCCCGGACGAGCGGGCCGATTTCGTCAAGGAACTCCCCCTCGAAACCGCAGAGAGCATCCTGCCGCTGATCGCCCGCGCGGAGCGGCTCGACATCGCCCGCCTCGCCTCCTACGAGGAGGGGACGGTCGGCTCGGTCATGACCACGGCCTACACGATGGCGGGGGCGGACAGGACGGTGGCGGAGGCGATCGAGGACCTCCGCCGGCAGGCGGCGGGCGACGACGTGGGCGACAACGTCTACGTGGTGGACGCCGACCGCCGGCTGCTCGGCTACGTGACGCTCCGCGGCCTGCTGCTGGCGCGGCCGCAGGCGCCCGTGGGCCGGATCATGCGCAGCGACGCGACCACGGTGCGCGCGACGGAAGACCGCGAGCGGCTGGCCGACATTTTCTCGCGCTACCTGCTGACGACGGTGCCGGTGGTGGACGACGAGGGCCGGCTGCTGGGGCGCGTGACGGCCGACGACGTGATCGATATCGCGGAGGAGGAGGCGGGCGAGGACGTCTACCGCTTCGGTGCGGCGGGCGAGCCGATCGATTACCTCCGCTCGGGGGTGCTGCGCGTGGCCAGGCAGCGGATCACGTGGCTGCTGATCCTGGTGGTGCTGGGGCTGCTGAGCTCGCTGCTGCTGCAGTCGTACGAGGGTGAGATCCAGGCGGCGGTGGTGCTGGTGTTTTTCCTGCCGATGCTGAGCGGCTCGGCGGGCAACGCGGGGAGCCAGACGACGGCGACGATCATCCGGGGGCTGTCGATGGGCGAGATCGGGGGCCGGGATGCGCTGCGCGTGGTGCTGCGCGAGTTGCGGATCGGGCTGATCGTGGGGGCGGCGCTGGGGGCGTTCGCGCTGGGGCGGGCACTGCTGGTGCCGGCGTCGGACGCGGCGAGTCCGTGGCGGCTGGGGATCACGGTGGGGCTGGCGATGGTGGGGGCGGTCACGCTCGCCAAGACGCTGGGCGGGCTGCTGCCGATCGTGTTCAAGCGGCTCAAGCTGGACCCGGCGCTGATGTCGACGCCGTTCATCACGAGCATCGTCGACGTGTTCACCATTGTCGTCTACTTCAGGCTCGCGAACGTGGTCTACCTGGCGGGATGAGCATGGACGATGAGCGGCAAGAGCTGGCGCGGCTGCTGCGGGACCGCGTGGTGCATCCGTCGGAAGCGGCGGAGATGATCTCGGAGATGGCGCCGGGCGAGGCGGCGGGGCTGCTGGCGTCGCTGGACGCGGAGGCGCAGGCCGACGTGTTCGATTATCTCGAGCCGGCGGTGCAGCGCGGCCTCGTGCGGCAGATGGCCCCGGCCGCCGTGGCGCGCATCATCGAGCGGATGGCCCCGGACGACCGCGCGGATTTCGTGAAGAGCCTTCCCGAGGAGACTGCCGAGGAGCTGCTGCCGCTGGTGGCGCGGGCGGAGCGGCTGGACATCGCCCGCCTCACGGCCTACGACGAGGGGACCGCGGGCTCGGTGATGACGACCGAGTATGCAGTGGTGGATCTCGACGCGACGGTGGCCCAGGCCCGCGAGCAGGTGCGCCGCCAGGCGCCCGGCGAGGGCACGGGCAACTACCTCTACGTGGTGGGGCCCAACCGCAGGCTCGTGGGCTACGTGACGGTGCGCGACCTGCTGCTGTCGCGGCCCGAGCAGCCGATCAGGGAGATCGTGCGCAGCGACTACGTGAGCGTGAACGTGAGCGACGACCGCGAGACGCTGGCCGACGTGTTTTCGCGCTATGAGGTGACGCAGGTGCCGGTGCTCGACGACGCGAACCGGCTGGTGGGGCGGATCACGGTTGACGATGTGATCGACGTGATCGAGGAGGAGGCGGAGGAGGATATTTCGCGGCTGGGCGCGGCGGGCGAGCCGATCGATTATTTCCGCTCCAGCATCCTGGCGGCGGCGCGGCACCGGCTGACGTGGCTGCTGGTGCTGGTGTTTTCGGGGCTGATCACGAGCTGGCTTTTGCAGTCGTACCAGGCGGAGCTGTCGGCGGGGGTGGCGCTGGCGTTTTTCCTGCCGATGCTGAGCGGCTCGGGTGGCAACGCGGGGAGCCAGGCGACGGCGGTGGTGATCCGGGGGTTGACGACAGGTGAGATCGAGCTGCGGCACGCGTGGTTGGTGGTATTCAAGGAGCTGCGCGTGGGGCTGCTGGCGGGGGTGGTGCTGGGCGTGGCGGGGGCCGCGCGGGCGGTGCTGATGAGCCACGAGGATGCGGGCCACGCGTTGCGGCTGGGGCTGACGGTGGGGCTGACGATGGTGTGCACGATCACGCTGGCGAAGACGCTGGGCGGGCTGCTGCCGATCCTCTTCAAGCGGCTGAACCTGGACCCGGCGTTGATGTCGGCGCCGTTCATTGCGAGCATCGTGGACATCATCACGGTGGCGGTGTATTTCGGGATTGCGGGGGTGGTGTATGTGTGAGGGGTTGAGGGTTGTCTCAGGATATGGGGACGGGCGCGGCCGTAGTGTTTGTCGTGGCCGCCCTGGGCAGGCGCAGTGGCCTGCCCCTGCATGATTGAAGGGCAGATTGTGGACTTTATACATAGTGTCGGAATTCTTCGCGCATGTCGGATTGCTGCCCGCGTCGCCGTCAGGCGGCACCACAACTGGAACATGCGCTATTGCTCTTGACGCCCTGTATAGTGATGGCGCTGGAAGATGCTCTCGATGATGTGCAGGTAAGCCCTCTCAGCCATGATTTCCCGGCCAGCGGAGGATCACGACTTCCTCGCGCAGTTGTTCTTTGGTGGCGGTTGCGAAGCGTGTGCGGAAAAGGTCGATGCGCAAGACCTCGTATCCCAGATTCCCGGCGATCTCTGCAAGGAGTTGACCGGTTCGGATCATGACGCGAAGGTAGGACGCCTGGTCTCCGACGACGTAAGCGAGGCGGGCGCCGGGGCGGAGGACGGTGCGAAGTTCGGAGAGGTGCCGCGCCATGCCGCCGAAGTAGTTCTGCGTCACCTTGGCGTAGTTGCGCTCGAAGCCGGAGGTTTTCCCGAGTTCGATCCGGCGCTGTTCTATGGCTTCGGCGATCCGTTGGATGCCGGGGTGCTCCCGCACATAGCGGTCGTCGTCGTCCCCCTTGAAGATGTTGCGCGTGTTGGAGCGGATGAGGGCTTTCTTCCTCTCTCGCAACTCGGCGCGCGTCTTGATGAAGCCGAGGACGACGGACTCGAGGCGCGTGGTGCGCGTGTAGTCCTTCTCGTTGGGATACGGCGGCGAAGTGATGACGATGTCGACGGACGCGGGCCGCAGGCTTTGCGCGGGGCGGCGGGCATCGGCCAGCATCGCCTCGCAGCGGGGGAAGCTCCTCCCCGAGGCGCTGGCGAGGTCGCCGGCGATCCTGGCCGCCTCGCCGATCCACGGCGCGATGACGGGCGTGTCGGCCTTGGGCTTGCCCACTCCCACCTCTGGCCCGAAATGGAGATTGCTGGTGCTGAAGACGAGGGCCTTGGCGAAGGCCAGCAGAGCGTGGCTGTGCCAGCGCTGGTCTTTGCATCGATTGAGGCAGTCCAGCAGCACGAGGGCCTTGTGCAGCGGCAAGGGGCTGATGGAGCCTGTGATGATGAGCTTGGCTGCCTCGCGATCGAGCCCGCGCAGTACATGCTCTTTCTGTCCGTCCCGGAGAGCACCATTGTCGTTGATGCCTTGCGATTCCAGGATGCGGGCCGCTTCGGAGGCAATAGCCCGCGCCCCGGCAACGAGGCTGGACGGGTCTACCTCCCAATCGATCTTGACGGAAGTCGCGAAGCGCGCGAAGGGGTTCGCCTCGAGGCCCACTGCCGCGATGCCGCGGAGCTTTGCCTGGACGATGGTCGTGCCGGTGCCGCAGAAGGGGTCCAGCACGAGGCTGGCGGGTCCTGCTCCGAATTCATCAAGATAGGCATCAACGAGATGAGGAGGGTAGGAGAGGACGAAGCGGTACCAGTCGTGGAAAGGGAGGTCTTCGGCTCCGATCCTGTTTGCCCCGGCCCCGGCGCCGGCGCCGAGGGCGCGAGGCTTCGTCGGGGGCGGGCCAAAGGGCAACCGGAGCTGGTTGGTCGATTTCATAGGGCATTTGCCTCGTCGTGCAGTGAGATCGCATTATAGACGGCCGGCTGCGGTTGTCAACAGCCTTTCCGCGTCAGCCTTTGAGGTATCTGCTCTCGATGAGGCGGTTGAGTTCCTCTTCGAGGGCGATGCGGGTGGTGGGCCGGAGGCGGCCTTCGCGGCGCTCGTCGCGGAGCTTGCGGCGCATGAAGGGGTTGAGGCGCTGCTCGGCTTCGGCCTCGAGGGCCTGCACGGCGGCGGGGCCGAGCGTGTCGCGCACTTCGCGCACTTTTTCCGTGCGGACCAGCCGCTCGCGCTCCTGGCGCTCCATCTCCTGCTGCTTCTCGCGGATTCTGCGCAGGCTCTCTTCCTTGACGGCCCGCTTCTCGCGGTCGGAGATGAAGCCCGGCGGGGCGTCGTAGTCGTCTTCGACTGACTTGCGGAGGTAGCCGGCGGGGTTGGTGCGGGTGCGGGCGGCGTCGCTGCTCATGATCCAGTCGAAGATCTCCACTTGGCGGGGGATGCGGTCGGGGTGGAGGCGCGCGAGCTCGACGGCGACGGGCCTGCTGACGCCGCGGTGGACGAGCATGCGGGCGAGGTGGCTGGCGAGGGGTTCCTCTTCGGGGCGGCGGGGGAAGCGGTAGACGACCTTCCAGTCGCGTGTGCCGCGCATGGGCTCGTAGTCGCTGGCGGCGAGGAAGCCGCCGCGCTGCAGCTCGGCGTGGGCCTTGTCGAGCACCTTCTTGAGGAAGGAGGGGTATTCCTCGGCCAGCGGCAGGGCGCGGGCCAGCTCGTCGAGGGAGAGTTCCACCCTGGCGCGGTCGGGGTAGGAGCGCTTGTCGAGCAGCCGGTAGAGCTTTTTGGAGGTGGGCAGGGCGAGGCTGCGGTAGAAGGAGGTGTTGAGGGGCTTGGTGTAGTTGGCGCGGCGGCTGTCGACGTACCAGCGGCCGGGGTAGAGGATGTTGTATTCGACGGCGGCGCCTTGGCCGGCGGCGGTGCGGTTGTAGAAGCTGACTTCGTCGTAGAGTGCGAAGACGCCGGAGACGTGGTGGCGCTCGCCCTTGTGGTAGAGGGCGTGGCCGGAGGTGATGGATGTGGCGATCATCCGTTCGATGGCTTCGGTGATCTTGCGGTAGATGATGCCGGAGTGGCCCTTGCCCATGATTTCGGCGATGCGGTACTTGGTGAATGGGAGGGCGCCGTCCTGGTCGATGCCGCGTTCGTCGATGATTTCCTCGAGGGCGACGTAGACGTCCTGGTCGAAGGGGCCGGGCAACCCGAGGGTGCCGGCGGCGCGGACGATCCACTCCTGGAGGAGGATATCGCCTTCGGGATCGCGTGTTTCGCGGCTGTAGTAGATTTCGCGGAGGGTGCGGCCGTCGCGCTTGGAGAGGCGGAAGTAGGGGAATTCTTCCATGTTGCACTCGACGCGGATGATTTTCTCCTCGTCGAGGTTGGGGATGCCTTGTTTTCGTTCCCTGGGTGCCATCAGCCTCTCGATGGGGGGCAGGATTTTGGGCTGCGCGGGCTTGGCATGTTGCCGAAAATACTCATGTTGCCTGTAAGCGTTGGGTTCTTTTTCTGAACTGCCGCAGCCGTTGCTGGGCGAGCTGCGACGGTGCGGAGCGCCCATTCTCCCAGCGGTTCACGGTCGCGAAGCTTATGCCGAGCTCGCGAGCGAACCGCTCTTGCGTGAGTCCGGCATTGTGCCGGAGGCGCCTGATCTCATCGGGGGTCATGGGAAGCTTTTCTCCTTGCGTTCGGCCGGGCGCGTCCCGGCGTCGAGGATGGCGTGGTCACCCTCTATAAAACTGCTTATAACATATGATCGAGCATGCCTCGGCCGAAAACCCCAGAGGGTATGGCTTTCGACGGCGCGCAGGCACCACATGTTGTGTGCTCTCTGAAAGACTACATCGTCGAAAAAGGGGCGGTTCTTCAGTGGAGGTCGGGGTATTTTGCGTTCGGCATCCACGTGCATCGCAAGTGCATGGGGCAGCGGACTTGTGCATGGCGGAGCGGACTTGAGGCCGAAGGCCTTGTGCTACAAGGTGTTCCGCACAAAAGGCAGGCTGGACCATGTTGCCGAAAGCACACAACGGGGGGCCGTGACGGCACATCACGGGCGATGGCGCCATGTGATAATACATTGCAGATAAAGGGATTGCGCGTCTTGTCGCTTTTTTTCACCGCGTGTTGCCCAATGGCACCATTTTTGCATCTGTTCTTAAGTCGTCTCATGCGCTGAAGACACTTGAGCCATCGCAGCAGAGATGTTTTCACGGACCGGAAGGGCGACCCGGGCCGCGAGGCCGGCGGGATGCCGGCCCGGCCCTCGGCGCCGCAGGCGCGATGCGCCTGAGGAGGCTGCACCAAGTGCACAACAGGATTGCTGGACTCGAACGGCGGGCCGCGAAGCTGGAGCAGATTCGCGCGGAGACGAGGAAGCTCTCCGGCAAGCTCTACGAGCTGGCGCTGCTGCACGACATCTGGCAGGCCGCGAAGTCCGTGCAGTCCGTGCGCGAGCTGCTCGACTGCGTGCTCGACACGTGCATGCAGATGCTGGGGGCGGAGTCGGGGTCGATCCTGCTCTTCGACAAGGACTCGGGCGAGCTGGTGCTGGGCGCGGCCAAGGGGAGGCTGGCGGAGACGCTTCGCGACGTGCGCCAGAAGCTGGACGAGGGGGTGGCGGGCTACGTGGCGACGGCCCTCCAGCCGCTGTTCGTGGCGGACATCGAGAAGGACGGCCGTTTCCAGCGGCGCACCTCCGGCCGCCACACGACCGGCTCCTTCGTGTCGGTGCCGCTGCTTGAGAACGACGAGCTGGTGGGCGTGATCAGTTTCCACGACAAGCGCGACGGCAAGGCCTTCGAGCCGCAGGACGTGAAGCAACTGCTGGTGGCGGCGCGCTATTCGGCCTCGGCGATCGTGAAGCTGTCGCGCCACGAGCTGCTGGAGGAGTTCAACCGGGAGCTGCACGCGCGCCTCGACGGCGCCTTGGCGAAGCTGGCCGACACGAACCGGGAGCTGAGCCGGCTGCGCAGCTACAACGAGGGGATCGTCAGGAGCATCCCGCTGGGGCTGCTGACGTTCAACCAGAGCTTCGAGATCACCTTCTGCAACCAGCGCGGCGAGGAGATCTTCGGCACGGTGGCGGGAATGAGCCTGCTGGAGCTGGACGTGACGGAGAAGGGGCGCTCGTGGTCGCGCGAGCTGGCGGCGGTGATCGAGACGGGCGACGTGGTGCGGTTCGACTCGGCGGCGTTCGTGCCGGCGTCGGGGGACCGGTCGTTCGTGGTGCGCTCGGTGGCGACGCCGCTGCGCGACGCCGAGGGCGCGATCGTGGGCGGGGTGGCGGTGGTGGAAGACATCACCGCGCGCGTGAGGATGGAGCGGATGCTGGCGGCCTCCGAGCGCCACGCCGTGATCGGCAAGCTGGCGGCGCGCGTGGCCCACGAGCTCAACAATCCCCTCGACGGCATCATGCGCTTCGTGAACCTCTCCCTCGCGCTCACCAAGGACGACCCGCGAATGCAGACCTACATGCAGGAGATGCGCAAGGGCCTCGAGCGGATGGCGGGGATCGTGGGCTCGCTGCTGGAGTTCTCGCGCAACCCGCACCGCGGCAACCGCATCGTGCAGACCAACGACGCCGTGAACGAGACGATCGCGTCGATCAAATACCGCGCCGAAGACCTCCACGTGAAGATCGAGACCGACCTGGCTCCGAACCTGCCGATGCCGGGCTGCGACCTCACGCAGGTGCTGCTGAACCTCTCGAAGAACGCCCTCGACGCGATGCCCGACGGCGGGACGCTGCGCTTCGGCACGGCCTTGCGCGACGGCACGGTGATCATCACCGTGGCCGACACCGGCGCGGGGATTTCGCCGGCGGTGATGAAGCGGTTGTTCGACCCGTTCTTCACCACCAAGGAGCGGGGCAAGGGCACGGGGCTGGGGCTGGCGATCTGCCACGACATGATCGAAAAGCACCGGGGGACGATCGGCGTGGAGAGCACGGAGGGCACGGGCACGACCTTCACGATCAAGCTGCCGGCGAGCTGACCGGCGGCGGGCGCAGGAAGAGGGACACCGGGATGAAAATCCGGGCGATCTCCGTGAAGCAGCCTTGGGCCAACATGATTGCCCAGGGGAAGAAGACCAGGGAATTCAGGACCTGGCGCACAGACCACAGGGGGCCATTGCTGATCGTCAGCTCGCAGAGCCCCAGGATCGAGCCATTCGGCGCGGCAGTAGCGATCTGCACGCTGACCGATTGCCTCCCTCTGCGAGACGGATCATACGCCTGGGTGCTGGCAGACGTCCGACCGGTGAAGCCCTTCCCGGTGAAGGGAAAGCTCGGCCTGTACTGGGTCCAGTGCCGACCGCATTACACATAGAGCCGGGAGTCTTGGCAGGCAACGCGCCTTCAGAGCAGGATCAACGTGGGCGGCAGCGTGCAGCCGAGACCGGGGCGTCCGGCCTCCCTGCGGCCTGTTTGCCACCAAAGGAGTTTCAGCGATGTCCGGCAGAATCCTGGTCGTGGACGACGATCCCATCGAGTGCAAGTCGCTTTCCGAGTTCCTCAGGCTTGAAGGCCACACCGTCGCGTCGGCCGAGAGCGGCGCCGAGGCAATCGACCGCCTCGACGACGGGGCCTTCCACGTGGTGCTGACGGACGTGAACATGCCGGAGATCACCGGCTTCGACGTTCTGAAGCACTGCACGGAGAACCACCCGGACATCGCGGTGGTGCTCATCACGGGCTACGGGCAGATCGAGGCGGCGGTCGAGGCCATCAAGCTGGGCGCGTTCGACTACCTCACCAAGCCGCTGATCGACGACGGCGTGAAGATGACGATCCAGCGCGCCCTGGAGCAGCAGCGGCTGCGCCGCGAGAACACCGAGCTCAAGAAGCAGCTCGGGCTGCGCAACCAGTACAGCATGCTGCTGGGCCGCGACCACAAGATGCAGAAGATCTACGACATCATCGACGTGGTCGCAGACACGAAGGCGACGGTCCTCGTCACCGGCGAGTCGGGCACGGGCAAGAGCCTCATCGCCCGCACCATCCACCAGAAGTCGTCGCGGCGCGACAAGCCCTTCATCGAGGTGAGCTGCGGGGCGCTGCCCGAGACGCTCCTCGAGAGCGAGCTCTTCGGCCACACCAAGGGGTCCTTCACGGGCGCCCACGCGGACAAGCCGGGGAAGTTCGAGCTGGCCAACAACGGCACGATCTTCCTCGACGAAATCTCGGTGGCCTCGCCGTCGCTGCAGGTGAAGCTGCTGCACGTGCTGCAGGACAAGGTGTTCGAAAAGATCGGCTCCAACGACTCGATCACCACCGACGTGCGCGTGATCATCGCCACCAACAAGGACCTGGGCGAGGAGATCGAGGCGGGCAACTTCCGCGCCGACCTTTTCTACCGCATCAACGTGGTGCCGATCGAAGTGCCGCCGCTGCGGGACCGCGTGGGCGACATCGCCCGCCTCGCCGAGCACTTCACCATCGCCTACGCCCGCGAAAACAGCAAGAAGATG
>Ga0172364_10003209_pt1 | contig 13042 bp, 23 predicted proteins | sample LakKivSesite10cm_FD_114545 | JGI IMG/M metagenome (GOLD analysis project Ga0172364, IMG submission 114545) | Sediment microbial communities from Lake Kivu, Rwanda - Sediment site 10cm | ecosystem: Environmental > Aquatic > Freshwater > Lake > Sediment | place: Rwanda: Western Province, Lake... | reverse complement strand
TTTACTCCCCTGACAATCTTGAGGTATAGGAATTTCAATAATTCCTATACCTTAAATAAGGAATATGATTTATTATTATGAAGAATATTAAAGACAAGATATTCAAGGGTGTAATAAATATTGTGGTAAGGGTGAATTAAGGGGTTTTCAAGGGGAAGAATTCCCCTCGAATATCTTGACAATCGAAGCTTTAAGTTTATCCAAAATTATCAGACCCGGAGGTGAAAAAAGTAAAATGGCTATAGGAATATTAGGAGAAAAGGTAGGAATGACCAGAATATTTGCCAAAAATGGTGAGTCTATTCCAGTGACTGTAATTCTTGCTGGTCCTTGTCGAGTAATACAACAAAAAAATATAGAGAATGATGGTTATAATGCAATTCAATTAGGTTTTAAAAGTATAAAAAAGAAAAATATTTCTAAACCTTTAGCTGGACATTTTAATCAATATAAGATAGACCCACTAAAATATATAAGAGAATTTCGAGTTGACGATCTAAGTAAGTATTCCTCTAATACCGAGATAAAAGTAGATATTTTTAAAGAGAGTGAGAAGATAGATGTTATAGGAATATCTAAAGGTAAAGGATTTGCGGGTGCAATAAAAAGGCATCATTTTTCAGGAGGGCCAAAGACTCATGGCCAGAGTGATTATTTTAGATCAGTGGGTTCAATTGGAGCTACAGATGCAGAGCGAGTTTTTAAAGGACAAAAACTACCAGGTCATATGGGAACAGATAGAATAAAAATGAAAAATTTAGAAGTAATAAAAGTCGATATTGAACGAAATTTAATTCTGGTTAAAGGTTCGATACCTGGCGCAAAAGGAACAATGCTTATAATTAATAAAACTATATAATCAGGGTATATTTTATACCATCGGAATTTCAAATAAATTCCGATGGTATATGGTATAAGGTAAATTCTTTTTTTAAATAATGAATGGATTTTAGCAAGATTGTCAGGAATGTTGTTGTATAAAGCCGAGAAGAGATAACCAAAGGTATAAAGATATTCGAGGGTGTAATAAATATTGAGGTGAGGGTGAATTAAGGGGTTTTCAAGGGGAAGAATTCCCCTTGAATATCTTATCAGGGAAGGAGGATTAGTTATGATTGACCTGCCTGTTCATGATATTAAAGGAGAAAATATAGGAGAAATTTCCCTAAGAGATGATATTTTCAATACTAAAATAAATAAATATCTAGTTCATCAAGTAGCTAAGTGTTATTTAGCTAACAAGAGAAGAGGGACTGCTTCCACAAAAAATAGAGGCGAAGTAAGAGGAGGAGGAGCTAAACCCTGGCGACAGAAAGGAACTGGGAGGGCTCGTGCAGGCACTATTCGCTCTCCTATTTGGGTAGGAGGAGGAATAGTATTTGGACCTAATCCAAGAGATTATTCATTTTCTCTACCTAAGAAAATGAAAGCTATTGCATTAAAATCAGTACTTTCAGACAAAGCAAAGAATAATGAAATTATAATTTTAGATAAATTATCATTAGAAGAAAATAAGACTAAAAAAATGGTTGAAATTTTAGAAAATCTAAAAGCATTTAAAAAACCATTAATAATAATTGAGAAAGAGGATAAAAAAATAGAGCTATCAATAAGAAATATCGAAGGGGCAATGGTGTTACCGGTGTCTAAAATTAATGCCTATGATCTCTTAAATCAGGGGAAAATAATATTCACTAAAGAAGCACTAAAGCGAATTGAGGAGGTGTTAGTGTAATGCCTTCTGATAAAGATATTATACTACAACCAATAATTACTGAAAAAAGTGTGAGATTAAAAGAAGAGAACAAATATGTGTTTAAGGTAGCTTGGGAAGCTAATTGTTCTGAAATTGGAAAAGCTATTGAAGAAAAATTTAAGACTAAAGTAACTAAAGTAAATATTATAAAGATGCCAGGGAAAAAGAAAAGTTTAGGTAGATACTCAGGGAAGACATCACGTTGGAAGAAAGCAATAGTTACTTTAAAAGCAGGCGAGAAGATTAAGGAATTAGAAAATATTTAAAAATTAACCAGATTTTTTAAGAGAGGTGTAGATTAAAGTGGCAGAGATAAAAAAATTTAAACCTACTTCTCCAGGTAGAAGATCTATGACTATCTCTACTTTTGATGAAATAACTACTGACCAACCAGAAAAATCTTTAACGATAGGTATAAAAGGAAAAGGAGGTAGAAATAGTCAAGGGAGAATTACAGTTAGACATCAAGGGGGAGGGAACAAAAGAAAATACAGAATAATAGATTTTAGAAGAAAAAAAATTGAAATCCCTGCGAAAGTTGCCAGTATTGAATATGACCCTAATCGTTCAGCCCGAATTGCATTACTAAAATATTATGATGGCGAGAAGAGGTATATTTTGTGCCCGGAAAACTTAAAAGTAGGAGATGTAGTTATATCCGGGAAAGAGGCAGATATAAAAGTGGGGAATACAAAACCTTTAAAAGATATTCCTACTGGTACATTAATTCATAATATAGAATTAAATCCAGGACAAGGTGGTAAATTAGTACGTTCAGCAGGTACAACAGCTCAACTTATGGCTAAGGAAGGAAACTATGCTCATATTAAGCTACCGTCAGGAGAAGTGAGGTTGATAAATTTAGAGTGTAGGGCTACTATTGGTCAAGTTGGAAATCTCACTCACGAAAATTTATCATATGGTAAAGCTGGCAAAAGTAGATGGTTAGGAATAAGACCTACAGTTCGAGGTGTAGCTATGAATCCTGTCGATCACCCGATGGGAGGAGGAGAAGGAAAGAGTTCTGGTGGAAGACACCCATGTTCTCCCACGGGTGTTCTCGCTAAAGGATATCGTACAAGAAAAAAGCATAAGCTTTCTGATAAGTATATTGTTAAAAAAAGGACCAAAAAAAGTTAACAAGGGAGGCAGTTATTTCAAATGTCTAGATCTTTTAAAAAGGGACCTTATATTGATGAAAAGTTATTAAATAAGATTAGAGAATTAAATCGGAAGAGGAATAAAACGATAATAAAGACTTGGTCTAGAAATTCGACTATTTTCCCAATAATGGTGGGGCATACCATTGCCGTACATAATGGTAAAAGACATATACCAGTTTATATTACGGAAAATATGGTAGGTCATAAATTGGGAGAATTTGCTCCTACCAGAATTTTTAAAGGACATGGTGTTCATACCGAAAGGTCAACTTCATTAAAATAGATAGTAGGACTGAATACCATAAAATTTAAAGCACAAATATTTATTTTTAAAACCTGAGGTAATAAATAATTTTTAGTAGGCATAGATCATAAGATAATCAATATTTATTGAACCCTGTGAAAGTAACAAATAAAAGTTAATTAGGAGGAAAATAATGAGTATAAAAGCAGTTGGAAAATATTTAACCATATCTGCTCGAAAAGGGAGACAGGCTGCAGATATAATTCGAGGTAAAAATGCAGGTAAAGCTCTTTTAGCATTAAAATTTCTTCCTAACCGTTCAGCTAAAATGGTGTATAATGTTTTAAAATCAGCAATTTACAACGCACAAAATAATAATGATATGAATGTAGAAGATTTATATGTATCCAAAGTCTTTGTAGACGAAGGACCCACGTTGAAAAGATTTAGACCAAGGGCAATGGGAAGGGCGAGTAGAATAAGAAAAAGAACCAGTCATATTACCATAATAGTTGATTATAAAGGGGAGGGAAGATAATTGGGACAGAAAGTACATCCAAAAGGATTAAGAATTGGAATCATAAAAGATTGGGATGTTAAATGGTTTGCTAAAAAAAGTTATTCAAAAAATATACTTGAAGATTATAAGATCAAAAAATACATCAAGAAGCATTTATATCACGCCGGCATATCTTATGTAGAAATTGAGCGCATAGCTGATCGGATAAGAATAACCATTAATTGTTCAAGGCCCGGGATTGTTATAGGAAGAAAAGGAACAGAAGTAGCAAAATTAAAAGGTGAATTGGCTAAATTTGTACCAGGGGATTTACAGATTAAAATTATTGAAGTAAAAGTCCCTGAATTAGATGCTCAATTAGTTGCTGAAAATATTGCTGAACAATTAGAAAGGAAAGGTTCGGTTAAAAGGGCAATGAAACAAGCAACAAGCCGATCTATGAGAATAGGAGCTGAGGGGATAAAAATATCTTGTTCGGGGAGAATAGGGGGAGCAGAAATAGCTAGGACAGAGTGGCATTTAGAAGGAAGATTACCACTTCATACTTTACGAGCAGATATAGATTATGGTTTTGCTGAATCTAACACTACTTATGGTAAAATCGGGGTTAAAGTGTGGATTTTTCGAGGAGAAGTACTCCCATTAAAGGATAAGCCTAAAGAAAAAATTAGTCGGGAACAAAGAACTGAGGTTTTAGCTAGTGAAGATATTAAAGAACCAAGTGTAGAAGGAGTGTAAAAAGATGTTACAACCAACTAGAACAAAATATCGCAAAACACATAGGGGTAAAATGAAAGGGTGTGCTAATAAGGGAAATTTTCTTGCTTTTGGTGAGTTTGGTTTACAGGCGTTAGAGAGTCATTGGATAACTAGCGCTCAGATTGAAGCATCAAGAATTGCAATTACCCATGCTTTAAAAAGAGGTGGAAAAGTATGGATAAGAATATTTCCGGACAAAGTAGTCACTAAAAAACCAGCAGAAACCAGGATGGGTAAAGGAAAAGGAGCACCTGATCATTGGGTAGCTGTAGTAAAATCTGGAAAGATTTTATTTGAATTAGGCGGGGTAGATAAAGATTTAGCCAAAGAGGCAATGAGATTAGCTGCTCATAAATTACCCATAAAAACTCGATTTCTTTCCAGAAAAGAACAGGTGGTGGGATAAATGAAATCTAGTGAATTAAGAGACTTGTCGATTGAAGAACTTCAAAAAAAATTAGTTGATTTTAAAGAGGAGTTGTTTAGTTTAAGATTCCAAATGGTGACAGGACAATTAGGTAATTTTATGAGAATAAAGGAAGTAAAACGCAATATTGCGAGAGTAAAGACAATTTTAAGAGAAATTGAATTACAAAAAAATAACCAAAATGGACAAAAGAAAGGAGGCTTAAATGTTATCCGGGGGAAAAATTAAAACAAAAGTTGGAAGAGTGGTAAGTAATAATATGGAAAAAAGTGTGGTAATAAAAGTGGAATACCTGGTATCACATCCTCTTTACCAGAAAAGGATAAAAAAGTCATCCAAATTTATGGCTCATGATGAGAAAAATGTTTGTAGCATTGGAGATAAGATAAAGATCGCTGAAACTCGACCTTTAAGTAAAAGAAAAAGGTGGAGAGTGGTAGAGATATTAGAAAAAACAAAATAAGTTAATTCAGACAATTTAAATACTAGTGAATTAGTTATTTAATTAATACTATCCAGACAATAGACAGGTGAGACGCCTGTCCTACTAACGACTATTCACTAACGACTATATACTAATTATGATTAAAGAGAGAAGGTAGCTAAGATGATACAAATGCAAACTCGTTTGTTTGTGGCAGATAATTCGGGTGCTAAAGAAATACAATGTATAAAAGTTTTAGGTGGTTCTCGAAGGAGATATGCTAGAATAGGAGATGTAATTGTTGCCTCAGTTAAGGAAGCAGCAGTAGGAGGAACGTGTAAAAAAGGTGAAGTGGTGAAGGCAGTTATTGTCAGGACTAAAAAAGAACTTGGCCGCACAGATGGTTCTTATATTCGATTTGATGATAATGCGGCAGTGGTTATTAATAATCAAAATGAGCCGGTAGGAACTAGAATATTTGGACCTGTCGCTCGTGAATTGAGGAATAAAAATTTTATGAAAATAATATCACTAGCTTCTGAAGTAGTATAAAGTAAAGGGAGGAAGAGTGATTTGATTAGCAATAAAATAAATTTTAAAAAAGGCGATAATGTATTAGTTATAAGTGGAGATGACAAAGAGAAAAAGGGTAAAATTGTTGATATCTTTCCCAGAAAGATGCAAGTTATAATAGAAGGTGTTAATTTTTTTAAAAAACACACTAAACCTACTCAAAAGGTTCCCCAAGGAGGAGTAATTAAACAAGAAGGTGTGTTACATATTTCTAATATCAAATTAATTTGTAATAAATGTAATAAACCCACTACTGTAAAAAGAGAGAGAATTAAAGAGGGCAAGAGAGTGAGGGTATGTAAAAAGTGTGGAGAAATAATAGATAAGGTTTAGGAGGTTGAATTATGCCCCGATTGAAGGATAAATACTTTAAGCAAGTTGTTCCAGAGATGATGAATAAATTTAAATATAAGTGTGTAATGGCGGTTCCCAGATTAAATAAAGTAGTAATTAATATGGGTTTAGGGGGTGCCATTAAAGATTCAAAAATTATGGATGAAGCTGTAAAAGAATTAGCTATTATAAGTGGCCAGAAACCCATTATTACTCGAGCAAAAAAATCTATTTCTAATTTTGGGGTTAGAAAAGATATGCCTGTAGGTTGTAAAGTAACCTTACGGAATGATAGGATGTATGAATTTTTAGATAAATTCATTAATGTAACTATCGCTAGAATTCGAGATTTTAGAGGTACACCGTCGGATTCATTCGATGGAAGAGGAAATTATACTATAGGAATCAAAGAACAATTGATTTTTCCAGAAATAGATTTTGATCAAGTTACTAATAACTTAGGAATGAATATTACTATAGTAACCAGCGCATTAAATGATGAAGAGGGGAAAGCTCTTTTAGAACTAATGGGAATGCCTTTTAAAAAATAGATTGTATTTCATAAAAAATAATACTTTAAATGAAAAGGTTTTGAATTTTGAATTATAATTTTTCGTTTTTTGTTACTTCATTACCAGCTATAATTTGAGATATGAGAGTATATAGTTACCTGGGTTAAAATTAATTCATCAAATAACTAACCAGGTAACCAATTAACCAACTAACTACTAATAAAGGAGGAAATAGTGTGGCCAAAAAAGCTCTAGTAGTAAAGTCTAAAAAAGAACCTAAATATAAAGTAAGGAAATATTCTCGCTGTAGTATTTGTGGAAGACCGAGGGGTTATATGAGAAAATTTGGCATATGTAGAATATGTTTCAGGTCAATGGCTCATAAAGGTGAGTTACCAGGAATAATTAAATCAAGCTGGTAAAAGACATTTTTTAAAGTTATATAAAGAAGTTAGAGTGAAAAGAGAGGAGGGTATTATATATGAGTGTTGTATCAGATCCTGTCGCTGATATGTTAACTCGGATAAGGAATGCAAATGAAATGCGACACAAATCTTTATCTGTACCAGCATCAAAGTTAAAATTAGAAATTACTCGTATATTAAAAGATGAAGGTTTTATTAGAGAATATAAATATAAAGAGGACAATAAACAGGGACAATTAACTATTTATTTAAAATATATAGATAAAGAAAAGACTATTAACAATCTTAAAAGAATCAGCAAGCCCGGATTAAAAGTTTACGTAAATAAAGATGAGATACCTGAGGTATTGGGTGGTTTTGGAATTGCCATATTATCCACTTCAAAAGGTGTTATGACCGGTAAAGAAGCTTTACAACGCCATCTTGGCGGAGAAGTAATTTGTTATATTTGGTAAATATACCATATACGCAATACGATATACGAAAAAGAGGAGGTTTAATATGTCTAGGATAGGGAAGATGCCTGTAACTATTCCTAAAGGAGTTAAGGTTGAGGTATTTAATAATAAAGTAAAAGTAACTGGAGAAAAAGGGACTCTAGAAGAAACTATTCATTCAGACATCCAGATAAAGTTAAATGAAGATAAAGTTTATGTTTCTAGACCTTCTGAGAGTAAATTTCACAAATCTTTACATGGATTGAGTAGAAACTTAATAAATAATATGGTAAAAGGTGTGTCTTCAGGATTTGAAAAAGTATTAGAAATCCAGGGAGTAGGCTATCGAGCTGCAATTGAAGGCGGAAAAATGGTTATTCAAGTAGGTTATTCCCATCCCATCAAGGTTGATCCACCCAAGGGTATTGAATTTGAAGTAGAGAAACAAAAAATAATTAAAGTAAAAGGTATTGATAAACAACTTGTAGGTGAAATGGCAGCAAAGATAAGAGTATTAAGAAAACCAGAACCTTATAAAGGAAAAGGAATTAGATATATTGATGAAGTAGTGAGAAGAAAAGTAGGAAAAACTGGAGTAAAGCAATAGGATAGGATTGGATAGTATACAATTAAGAGTCTATTAGAAAGGAGTACGAATATTGGCTGAAATAAATAAAAAATTAGCAAGACTTAAGAGACATAAAAAAGTGCGTAAAGAGATATGGGGAAGTAGCGAAAGACCACGGTTATGTATTTTTAGAAGTTTAAAACATACTTATGCTCAAGTAATTGATGATGAAAAGAGAATTACTTTAGTTTCTTCATCAACTCTTAATTCAGAGATAAGAGATAAAGTGAAATATCAGGGAAATATAAAAGCAGCTGAAATGCTCGGTGGTTTGTTAGTTAGAAAATTAAAAGAGAAGGGTATAAAAAAGGTGGTATTCGATAGGGGAGGTTATTTATATCACGGTAGAGTAAAGGCTGTCGCCGAGGCTACCAGAAAAGGAAATATAATTTTTTAAATAAGGAATATTATTTATTATTATGAAGAATATTAAAGACAAGATATTCAAGGGTGTAATAAATATTGAGGTGAGAGTGAATTAAGGGGTTTTCAAGGGGAAAGAATTTCCCCTTGAATATCTTGAAATTGTACAGTTGAGGAAAATGGGAAGGAGGTGGATACGTGCAAAAAATTGATCCTGAAGGTTTAGAATTAAATGAAACAGTTATATTTGTAAATAGAGTAAGCAAAGTTGTAAAAGGTGGAAGGAGATTTGGTTTTACTGCTATGATTGTTGTAGGAAACGGTGAAGGGGTTGTGGGTATAGGCTATGGAAAAGCTAAAGATGTTTCGGAAGCAATTAGAAAAGGAGTGGCAAAGGCAAAGAAGAGTTTAATAAAAGTAAGAATAAAAAAGGGAACTATCGCTTATACGGTTATAGGACATTTTGGGGCTGCTACGGTTTTTATGAAACCAGCCTCTCCCGGAACCGGAGTAATTGCTGGTGGTTCAGTTCGAGCAATATTAGAAGCTACAGGATTTCAGGATATCTTAACCAAGTCTATAGGTAGCGATAATAATTTAAATATTGCAAAAGCTACTATGAATGGCCTTATGAATATAAAGAATGCAAAAGATATAGCTAAATTGAGAGGTAAAAGCGTAGTGGAAATGTATAGTCGACCATTACGACTACAGGAGGTACCAAGTAATGAGATTAGATGATTTATGTCCTGCTCCAAAATCAATTAAAAAACCCAAAAGAGTAGGTAGAGGTTGTGGGTCCGGTCATGGCATGACTTCCGGTCGAGGATCTAAAGGACAAAATTCTCGTTCAGGTGGTGGGGTCAAAGCGAACTTTGAAGGTGGTCAGATGCCTTTATATAGAAGGGTTCCCAAGAGAGGTTTTACCCATATATTTAAGAAAGATTTTAATATTGTAAATCTCGAGAGATTAAATATATTTAAAGATGGAGATATAGTTACTCCTCAAAGATTAATTGATGAAGGAATTATAAAAAAAATAAGAGATGGAGTAAAAATATTAGCCAAAGGTGGTCTTACTAAAAAGATAACCATTAAGGCTAATAAATTTAGTCAGAAGGCGGTAGAGGAGATTGAATTAACTGGTGGGAAGATTGAGGTGATATAATTGTTAGAGACTGTACGTAATTTATTTAAAATTCCCGACTTAAAAAAGAGATTATATTTTACCTTTGGTATGATAATAGTGGTTAGATTAGGTAGTCATTTACCTTTGCCTGGTGTTGATAAAGAAGCATTAACAAATTTATTTGCCGCGGGAGGGATCTTAGGTTTTTTTGACCTTTTTGCGGGGGGGGCATTAAGTCGTTTTTCAATTTTTGCTTTAGGGATAATGCCCTATATTAATGCATCTATTATTATGAGTCTTTTACAATCTGTAGTTCCTATTTTGGAACAATGGGCTAAAGAAGGAGAAGAAGGTAGAAATAAAATTACCAAAATTACCCGTTATTTTACTGTTGTTTTAGCTATTGTTCAAGCTTTTGGGATAAGCTTCTGGCTACAAAGTATGGGTGTATTGATGATTTCTGGGCCTGGTTTTAGATTTTTATTGATTACTACCCTTACTGCGGGAACCTGTTTCTTAATGTGGTTAGGTGAACAGATTACTGATTTTGGTATTGGAAATGGTATTTCTATGATAATCTTTGCTGGAATTATTGCCCAAATTCCTTCTGAAATTATTCAAACCGCTAAGCTTTTAAATGTTGGAGAAATTGGCGTTATATCTTTATTAAGCTTAATCGTGGTGTTTGTAGTGGTTATTGGAGGAGTAATTGCCATTCAACAGGGACAGAGAAGAATAGCTGTGCAGTACGCAAAAAGAGTTATAGGACGTAGAATGTATGGTGGCCAGGGTACTCATATCCCTCTACGGGTAAATCAAGCAGGGGTTATTCCGATAATATTTGCTTCGGCAATTTTGCTTTTCCCAGCTACTATTGCTCAATTTTTTCAAAATATCATATTTATGAAGAGCATATCTGAGGCCCTTTCACCGGGAAAACCGTTATATCTAATTTTATACGCTATTTTAATAATAATATTTACTTTCTTTTATTCAGCAATTACCTTTAATCCTGCTGATATGGCGGATAATATGAAAAAGTACGGAGGTTTTGTTCCGGGAATAAGGCCGGGGAAAAATACCGCTAATTATATTGATCATATAATGACTCGAATTACCTTAAGTGGAGCAATATTTTTAGCTGTAATTGCTATACTACCCAACATCTTAATAAAAGTTACTGGGATTACCACTTTTCATTTTGGAGGAACATCTTTATTGATTATGGTAGGAGTTGCCTTAGAAACTGTTCAACAGATTGAATCACATTTGTTAATGAGACATTATGAAGGATTTATTAAAAAATAATTTTATGAAATGAAAATAATTTAGTCAAAGAAGGATAGTTGGTGTAAGGAGGGAAAACTCATGAAGTTGATCTTATTAGGTCCTCCTGGTGGAGGAAAGGGAACAGTAGCAAAAAGGTTGCAGAAAGAATTTAATATACCAGTCATTTCAACAGGAGTAATATTAAGAGAAGAGATCGAAAGAAAGACCAGATTAGGTAAAAAGGTGCAAAATATTATGAACAGAGGAATACTGGTACCTGATGAGGTTATTACAGAAATAATAAAAGAAAGAATAAAACAAGAAGATTGTAAAAATGGTTATGTCTTTGATGGGTTTCCTCGAAATATTGAACAAGCCAATTCATTAGAGAAATTAAATAAAGAACTTAACGAGTATATCGATTATGTATTTTATTTTGAGATACCTTTCTCTGAAATAATTAAAAGACTATCTAATCGCCGAGTATGTAAAAAATGTGGTACTAATTATAATTTGTTATTTAATCCTCCTCAAAAGGATAATATTTGTGATATTTGCGGAGGGGAATTATATCAAAGAGATGATGATAAAGAAGAGACCATAAAAAATAGGTTAAAAGTATTTGCCGAACAGACCTTACCCCTAAAAAAATATTATAAGGAGAAAAGTTTATTAACCGTGATAGATGCTAATTGGAGCGAGAATGCCTTTTTAGAGATGAAGAAGATTTTAAAAGGATTGCAGAAATAAATAAGTGGTTATTTTAAAATCTCACGAAGAAATTGAATATATCCGAGAAAGTTGTAAGGTAGCTGCGCGTGTTTTAAAAAAGGTTTTAGAGAATGTAAAAGAGGAAATTACTACTTTAGAACTCGATAAAATTGCTGAGGGTTATATCATAAAACATGGAGCAAAATCTGCATTTAAAGGTTACGGAGTAGAGGGAAATAAATTTCAACACTCTATCTGTGTTTCTATAAACGAGGAAGTAGTTCATGGGATTCCTGGTAAGAGAAGATTAAAGGAAGGAGATATTGTAAGTATAGATATTGGAACAAATTTACAAGGTTACTTTGGAGATACGGCGGCAACAGTTCCAGTAGGAAAGATAGACTCGAAAGTTAAAAAGCTTTTGGAAGTAACTAAAAAAGCGCTGTTTAAAGGGATAGAAAAGGCTAAGCCAGGTAATAGATTGGGTGATATTTCCTTTGCTATTCAGAAAGTAGTAGAAGAAGCAAATTTTTCTGTAGTGAGAGAATACGTGGGCCATGGAGTAGGCTGTTATCTTCACGAAGAACCACAAATACCCAATTATGGTATTCCCCATACGGGAATAATATTAGAAGAGGGAATGGTATTAGCACTTGAACCCATGGTAAATATGGGTAGTTATAAAACAGAAATTTGTAGTAATAATTGGACAGTTGTAACCGAAGATAGAAGTTGGTCCGCTCATTTTGAACATACTATTGCAATAACTGCCTCTGGTTACGAAGTGCTAACTATCCCTCCAAAATAGATAAGCTGATTCTTTGAAGGTTTAAATATATGATAACTTAGGTGGAGGAATTATTAATGGTGAAAGAAAAGTGCATAGAAATGCAAGGGAAAATTATTCAAACTTTACCCAATGCTACTTTTCGAGTTGAATTGGAAAATGGTTGTATAATTCTGGCTCATATTTCAGGAAAAATTAGAATGCATTTTATTAGAATTTTAACTGGAGATAAAGTAAAAGTTGAGATATCGCCTTATGATTTAACTCAAGGTAGAATCGTATATAGACTATAATAAGCTAGTATCTCGTATCTCGTGAAGAAAAATAGCGTTTAGCGTGTAGAGTAGAGCGTAGAGTTAGGAAAGAAGGATTCAGAAGCCAGAATTAAATAGAAATTTTGAAGGATTATTTTATAGCGTCGGAATTTCAAAGAAATTCCGATGCTAAAAGGTAAATTCTTTTTTAAATAAAGAATGGATTTTAACAAGATTGTCAGGAAAGGTATTGTATAAAACCGAGAAGAAATAATAAAAGGCATAGGGGTTTCAGGGGAGTTTACTCCCCTGACAATCTTGAGGTATA
>Ga0172364_10003208_pt1 | contig 13044 bp, 17 predicted proteins | sample LakKivSesite10cm_FD_114545 | JGI IMG/M metagenome (GOLD analysis project Ga0172364, IMG submission 114545) | Sediment microbial communities from Lake Kivu, Rwanda - Sediment site 10cm | ecosystem: Environmental > Aquatic > Freshwater > Lake > Sediment | place: Rwanda: Western Province, Lake... | reverse complement strand
CGTTCTTCGATAGATTCTTCCAAGAAGCCAACGAATTAAAACTTCCAATATTGTTCCATTCTGGCGACGGTTTTTCCTCACCCGGGCTAATTCTTAAGATCGCCAGAAAATATCCGAAATTGCTCATAGTCTTGGCTCATTTAAGAGAGTATGGAGTCGGCGCTTTGAAGGAGTGCGAGAATGTTTATGTTGAAACTTCCGGTACATTACCAAACTTCATAGAACTCTGCACTGATGTAGATGGGGACAGGATATTGTTTGGTTCTGATGTGCCCTATTATCGCTATCCAACACAAATTGCAATAGTTGAAGCTGCTGAAATCTCTCAAAAGGCAAAAAGGAAGATTTTCTTCGAGAATTTTCAGAGGTTTTTAACCAAAATGAAATAAGGCACCGGCAGTGTAATCTGAACTTGGTGGTTGTGTGCTTAAGCAAGTATCCACTTCAGTTACGACTCGCTTAGCCGTGACAACGATTTCTACGTCGCTTGTTTGTGTCGTGACGATGGTGTTTTCTGTTTATGTTCCGCAGACAAGGGGCTTTTTCAATCTTGGCGAAACCATGGTTTTCGTTTCAGCTCTGCTTTTTGGGTCTTTTGTAGGGGGCTCCGCTGGAGGCGTCGGTTCGATGCTTGCAGATGTTTTGTTAGGCTTCTGGTATTATGCTCCAGCTACTCTTGCCATAAAGGCATGTGAGGGCGGAATAGTTGGCGTATTTTGTGGGAGAATGCCAAAATCTAGTTCTAAACTTTTTTGGAAAGTCTTCACGTTTAGCGTCGGTTTAATGCTTGGAATCTTGTTAGCGAGCGTTGGTTCCTTCTACTATAGCGGCACAGTTGAATTGCGAATTGGTATTCCACCGCCTGAAAACCCAAACGTAGTTTTCTCTATTCCCTCAATGTTATGGTATGTCCTTGGGACCTGTGTATTCTTATTGATGACTTTGACAGGTTTTGCTTTGGATCCACAGTTCGGTTGGCTGGTTTTTACAACGCTTATAGGAGGAGCAGCAATGGTCACGGGCTACTACCTCTACCAAAAGTTTCTATTGTTTCCGCTTTTTGGCGTTGAAGCCATAGCAGAAGCCGAAATCCCAATTAACATCGGACAGATGCTGATTGGCTTAATAGTCGCCGTCCCAATCGTAAAAATCGTTTTGCGCAGTCTCTCACAGTTTAAAAGCTGAAACCATGGGTATTCTGTAAGAGATGATTCAGGATGAAGTTGCCTCATGGAAAGGTCCCCATGGACGTATTGAAGCAAGTGGTCTTTGAGAATTTGGGCGTAACGCGAAAAGAAGTCGTTTTAGGTCCATCAGCTGGGTTTGACGGCGCAGTAATAGACGTAGGCAACAAGTCTTTAATTGTTTCCATGGATCCCATCACGGGAGCGTTGGAGCGGATTGGCTGGCTTGCCGTGAACGTTAATGCTAATGACGTGTCCACGTTCGGCGTGGAACCAGCGTTTCTTTTCTCGTGCATCCTGCTTCCTGAAGGAGCAGATAGAAAAACGGTTAAGGACATCTGCGTTCAAATGAATAAAGCAGCGAAAGATCTGGGAATGGCCATCGTCGGAGGACATTGTGAAGTAACTCCAACACTGACTAACCCGATAGTCGTAGGCTGCGCCATAGGCGTCGCAGAAAAGGGAAACTACGTAACGGCAGCAGGAGCCAAACAAGGTGACAAGCTTCTTCTAACAAAAAGTGCGGGAATCGAGGGAACAGCCATAATTGCATCCGACAGAGAAAAGCAACTGAAAAAGGCAATATCTCAACAAACGCTAGATCGCGCCAAGAAATACTTTTACAGCATAAGCGTGGTCAAAGAAGCCATAATTGCCTTCAGAACCGGCGGAGTGAACGCGATGCATGACCCCACAGAAGGCGGGCTGACAGGAGGAATCCACGAGATGGCAGACGCCTCACGACTTGGGGTGGAGATCCACGAAGAGAAGATCCCGATAAGCCACGAAACTGCTGAGATATGCAAACATTTCAAAATCGATCCGTTACAATTGATCAGTTCCGGTGCTTTGCTGGTTTCTGCTAAGCCAAAGTCTGCAGACACGATAATCGAAAGCTTGCGGCAGGCAGGCATCCAAGCATCCGTTATCGGCCATTTTCTGAAAGACCCCAGAGAACAAATCTTTGTTAGAAAAAATGGAAACACTCAATCTCTGCCAAGACCCACGTCAGATCACCTTTGGCAAGTCATTCAACAACTGTGACCAACTGCAGAGCTCATCGGGTTCGAATTCTTTTTGGATGAGGCTTCGCAAGCTGATAAACGCTTCCGAAAACAAATATCACTAACCGTGCAATGTCCATGAAGGGGTACACGAAAATTCTTCTCCATTTTCCATCTTTGTAGAGTGCAGTGCGATACGCGTAGAAAAGGGCAAGACCAACGAAAGGAAAAGCCAATAGACAGAGAAACATGCATAAAAAGCCAAAAGAACCCGTGGGAAGTGCAAGAGCACCCAAGGACGAGAGCAAGACCGTCCAAGAAAACAAGCCGAAAATAACAAGAAGAATCCATCGAGAAAAAATGCTTCTTAACCCCTTCCTTCTTAACAGAATGCCCATACCCCTGCCATAACGAAAAGTCTGCTTTAAAAGCTCCCGAACGCTTGAGCGATGTTTATGCCGAATCAACAATTTCGGATCTAGAAGCATCGTGTGACCCGTGTTGCAGATTCTCTCAACAAGTTCATCTTCGTCAAAACCATACTCAATGTTCTCATCAAAATCACCCACTTCACTTAGGATGTTCCTTCTAATGGCCATGTTACATCCAGCAGGATATTGAAGAGGAGGTTTGATCTCATCTAGCATCCTCTTTCTCCTGAAAACCCGCAGGACAGGCATTAGACTTTCGTCACAGTATCGCGAAATGAGGTCCTTATAGAAGCCGAGTGCATTTCCCCCGACGCAGGCAACTTTCCCTTCCTCAAAGTTCTCGACTATCTTCTTGATCCAATCCCTTGAAACAACGCAATCACTGTCCGTGAACGCTATTATTTCACCCATGCTGTTCCTTATCCCTGTATTCCTAGCAGCATTCAAACCAGGCCTCTCTTCTGTCAGAAACTTCACCGTGGGATACTGCAACACGATCTCTCGTGTACCATCGCTGGAGTTTCCGTCTACAACTATGATTTCAAGCATTTCACGGTCATAGTCAACGTGCATAAGCGAATCTAGAAGATCGCCTATTTTCTGGGCTCCGTTTTTCACTGGAACAATCACTGAAACTCTTGGCAGGCCATGACCTTCATGGGGCAACATTACTTCTCCTTAGGTAGAACACTCTGAAAACCTTTTCGACGATCATCTTATTAAAGCCCTCACTTGATACCAAACTGCCAGCGTATCAAACTTGAACGCATGACGGTTTTTCCCTCTCCAGTCTCGTGTAGGCTTTTCTGGGTCGACTGAACGCCTTAATCTTTCTTCTAATCTGACGCCATGTCACGTATTTTGAGGTCAGCTGATTAAGCGTCTCACCGTGAGAATGGCAAACATTAAACCTAGGCTCAACAATTATCCGATAGCCTCTGGCTTGCATCTCCACAGCCCAATCATAATCCTCTCCCCCAAGACCCCTAGCTTCCGGTATTTCGCAAGGCAGTTTTTCGTCGAAAGGATAGATCGCCCACAATGCTCTTCTGAAGATGCAATTGATCGTTGAGAAATGGCTGTCTTTGACATAACTCCTAGTCACCTCATTGCGCGTCTTCCACCCCAGATCGTACCCAAGTTTTTCCCAAGCTGTTCCGTTTTCGTGAGAAGCAAAGTATCCGCCAACACCAGCTATCTTTGGATCCTTGAAGTGCAGAGATCCTCTCTCCAACCAAGTGTCTGACGAAGGCAAGGAATGACCATTCGTCACGCAAACAAGCTCACCAGTCGCGACGAAGACTCCCACGTTCGTGGTATAAGCATGTGAGAACTCCTTGTCTGGAACTGGCACGAGCTTCAAGAGGATCTTACCGTCGAAGACTCTGACTTTGGCCAAGGACAAGATGCTGTGCATTTCCTCCAGTTTTGCTTCGGTTGAAAAGTTGTCCACAACAACTAACTCTACTGGCCTCAGTGTTTGACGCGAAAGCCTTCTCAACAGTTCACGAAAACGACTTTCTATATCTCTTGTTCGAATAAGCACGGAAACGCTGAAATTCTGTAACATTGTGGAACCCTACCAGGGCTAAGAATATAACTGCTTCGTCGAAGCTTTTACGGAATGGTCGCTGATTTTCAATCAGCCTTCGCAGGTTTTTTGTGAAGAGATGCAACTCATACTTGCGCTAACTTAAAATATCGACGAAGTCTACGGTAATGCAAATGAAGTGACGCCACGTTGGTGATGACCCTAGAAAAAGCCGCAAGGATCGCTAAGTGTTCACTGCTGCCGAATAGACCATACCATGTCCAGTGGTTACTGACAAGGAAATGTAACTACAGATGCAGAGGCTGCAATGTTTGGCGAGACCAAAACATAGAGGAATTATCGACTGACAAGATCAAAGAAGGCTTGAACATACTTAAAGAACTCGACGTGGTAGAAGTCGTTTTCTCTGGCGGAGAACCGCTGCTTAGAGACGACATCGGCGAGATCCTAGAATACGCTTCACGCTATTTCATAACCACTGTTTACGACAACGGAAGCTTAGCTGACAAGAAAATTGACGCCCTGCAGAACGTGGACTTCGTCGCTATCTCACTCGACACTCTAAACCCGGCGAAAAACGACCATACTAAGGGCATAAAGGGCTCATGGGACAAAGCCATGAAGACCATTGAAACACTACATGAAAACGGCGTCACAGTCAGTGTAAGCCCGACTATCTCGCAACTCAACCTCCACGAAATCGTTGACCTGACCAAGTATTTCACGCAAAGAGAAATCCCCTTATGGTACTGCCTGTACTCGTATGACGCTGACGTCGATTCAAATCAACTCTTCAAAATCGGTAAGAAGAACGATGAGCTTGAGATAGCAGACAGAGACGCAATGGTGAAGCTCTGCGACACTCTAGTTGAAATGAAAAAACAGAACAGCCACATCCTGATAACCACCAAAACATTGGAAGCGATCAAGCACCTTTTCGCGGATGGAAAGAGAACGTGGAAATGCCGCGCACTCCAGAACTTCTTCATGATCGACCACCTAGGCAGAGTAGCTGGCTGCCACCTGCACAGCCCAGTAGCGTCAATCTTTGACCTACCCAGCGTATGGAATAGCCACAGGTTTGACGATCTGAGAAGGAAATATAGCAGATGTGCAAAATGCACGTACTTGTGCTACATTTTCTACAGCATACATGGAAGCGTGCTAGGCAATTTCCAGATAGTCCAAGACAGATGGAGAAACGCCAGCATACTCTGGAAGAAAAACAAACCTATGCTTCTAAGTTCGGCAAGACAGCTATAGCTTCCACCATTTTCTCTTTCAGGGCTTGATCCAGCTCGACTCCATCGGTTGCTTTTTCAGGCATGTATAATCGCACTTGAACGTGTGAGACTGAGCCCTTCACTTTTTGGGAAACGGTAGCTCTTGTTTTCTTCAGAGAAGAAGCAAGCAAGAACACGATGATGATGACCGCCGAGACCCCCAAAAGCAACGTTAATGTTTCCTGTGGAGTCAGACTTAGATTCATGAGCATCTTTTCAGTATTCTATCTTGGTTCACAATATAACTATTTTCATCGCAAAGAGACACGTTTTGCAGTTTCTGACTCTAGCTTAGGCTTATATGGTGAACAAAGCTACAACTTTTGTCGGTTGCGATCCAACTCAGTCCGAGACATGGAGCAATTGTCTAGCACTGCGGAAAGAGCCTGAAAGACTTCTTCCGCCTCCAGATTATTCGTGTCCAGAATCAAGTGAAAGGGAGTGTAGTCTTCGCCGAGGTTGAAACCGTACATTTTCTTGTATATGTTTTTTGTTTGGCTTTCTTTGCGTTTCAATGCTTTGAGCGCTTCTTGCGGGGTTATTTGATCTCTTTTAGCTATCCGTTTGGCTCTGGTTTTCGGAGATGCCTCAAGCCATATCTTGAAGCCACTTTTGAGAAGCCACGGCATCGTCCAACTGTCCAATACAGCGTTGCCGGTCCCCGTCAACTCCAGAAGCTTCTTGTCAATCTCCTCGTCGAATTTCTGATCCTTTCTTCTCTTTTCCAGAAAGCGCATTCCTTCAGCGCTTTCCCACCAACCATATTCAAGGTTCTTGTAACCCTCCTCCATGGCCAAGGCCTTCAACGCATCTCCACCAGAGAAATACCGAAGCCCGTACTTTCCAGCCAATCTTTTTGCCAATGTACTCTTTCCGCTTCCAGCCATTCCACAAACGCATATGATTGCGCGTTCTCCGATTTTCTTTGTTTTTCTTTTTTTTTCGGACATTGGTTTACCTCAAGACGTTCTTGCCTGATCCTATTCAGCTGCGCAGCCATTGCTTGTATTCTTTACAGGCATGTTTTATCATGCAATTGTCTTGCTGCGTATCTATTCGCTTATCTCTATCAGCCCAAATACGTGTGAGAAAACTGTGCCGAACGTCATGGAACAGAGCAGATACCACCATATAACAGAAGTGTTGAAAATGGGTATCGGAAGCGCAGGGCCTATGCCTGGAAAGTAGGCAATAGGAACAGGCTGTGAAATCCCGTCTAGTCCAGTTGTTGTGTATACTCCTCCTAGAAATTGCCAGATGAGTATCAGCGGAACGAAAAAGATCAGCGTCACCTTCATAGACTGCCACGTCATCTTGGATTGAAGCTGCAGAATCTGTTTTTGCTTTTTCATCAATTTCTCCACGGTTTTCTTGTCATTGGCTTTCTGAGCCTGCCGTAGCTCAGAGTTCCATTCCGCTATTTCCTTCTTCGAAGCCTTCAGCTTCTCTGGATTAGTCAGCAGGCGGTTGGCAAGAGAGGTTAGCAAAGATATGAGGAGAGCCAGTAGAAGCATGAAGAGCGTCGAATAGGGAATACTAGTCGGCGGGAAGTCCATAAAGCTCATCTCCTTCCAACGTCTTTCTCGTGGTTTCGCTGGGGTTTTCGAGAGCGTGATGAGTAGCAGTTCTGGCAATTCTTGTGGCAAGTGTCGGATTAGTGATTGTGACCATGTTCTATTCTCCGAATATTCGTCTAAAGGCTGGCATCGTCTCCGCCGCTCTTTCCTTCATCAGTATTTCATAGTATTGATAGATTATTCCCACGGAGAGCAGAATACCCATTCCTGAACCGAAAACTCCGAAAAAGTCAGAAACGCCGGCGATTAACCCTACTGCTATCCCGCCTAGGATCGTGACTGCTGGAATATAGCGTTTCAATATTGACTCAACTGCTTTATTGGATCGGCGATATCCAGGGATCTGCATGCCGGCACCGACTAGTTGGTTAGCCACGGTTGAGGGGCCTAACCCGCCAACTTCAAGCCAAGTCATTGAGAAAACGACACAGAAAGCCACGAGAATCAGTAGATAGGCAACAGCTCTGATAGGGTCTAATGTGACATTCACGAAGCTTCGAGGAGCGGTCACATAGTATACTAGTCCTCCGACCATCTCGATTGACGACCCAGAGTCGCTTGTAACGGTCTTGAATTGACCTAGAAGGTCTAGCCAGAAGTTGCTTCCAGGAATAGGTTGGCCATTCATGCTCCAGAAGAGTTGAGAGAAGAAGTACACGTTGGCAAAGAGGGCTGATGCAAATATGACAGGCAGATTGGACACGTATAGAAGCTTTATCGGATATCGGCTACGGAAACCCTTGTAGCCAGCATACGACAGCGGCAATTCCACTCTTACGCCTTCTATGTACATTATGACCAGAAAAGCCGCGATAGTCGCTATGAGACCTAGCAAAGAGGGATTTGATTCATTCGTTCGAAGCCACAGCTCAGCAAGGGGCTGACCAGATGACAAGTACTGCCCCAACGCCACGAAAAAGCCATAGCTGTTACTCTCGCCGATCGCGGGCGCGGGTGAAAATGCTTGCCAGAAAATATGCTGGGCAACGCCTGCCATGATGAATAGACTTATTCCGCTGCCGAAGCCCCATCCTTTCTGTACAAGCTCGTCCATAAGCAGAACAATGACCCCGGCGGCTACTAATTGAAGGAAAACGATGATGGCAATTGGCCCAGTTATAGCCCCGTACATTCCTCCTATTATGTATGCTGCCGCCTGAACGCCAGTCAGGACTATGGAGAAGACTTTGCTGGCTGTGGTGAACAGGGCTCTGTCCTGCGGGTCTGACATGTTACACTGTATCATAGCTGAACCTACCAGAAGCTGCAGAATCAGCCCAGCCGTTACTATGGGGCCGATTCCAAGCTCCATGAGGCTGCCACGGCTCGACGCGAAGATCACTCTGAGAGCGGCAAGCTCGCCTAATGCTGTCTTTTCAACTCCGAATAGGGAAGTCTCGGACATCACCAAATAGACTATCAGCACGAGTGCTGTCCAGAAGAGTTTTTCGTTAAACTTAACTCTACGTTCTGGCTTCTTTATTTCCGGGATGGCTCTCGCAATCGGTTTAAAGAGGTTTAGAAATCGCCCAGCCATAGGTCAACAGCTACTCTCCCTTTTCCTCAGCTTCCGCGAGCACTTCGCCGCCAGCATCCTTGATTTTTTGGCTGGCAGTCTCAGAACAAGAAGCCACTTTTATGGTTAAGGGTCTTGTAACCTTTCCTGTGCCGAGGAGTTTAGTGTAACCGAGATTTTCCAGATCTACGAAGAACCTGTCTTTTTCCTTCTCAGTTGAAAGTTGGCTAGCTATATCATCAAGTTTTCCAACATTTATCGTTTTGATAACTCGTTTAAGGCTCTTGGGCGAGGTGAAACCTTTCTTGCCGAAATAGTCAGGTTCATACCTTATAACCCATGACCATTTATGCTTGTGCCGCCCGACTTTTCGTCCATATTTGGACCCCTGGTCTCTGTGTTGGCCGGTTTTGCCGTAACCACACGTCCTTGAACCACGGTATTTTCTGCTTTTTCTTAGTCTAGTAGGCATTTCCTAACCAGCCATTTTGTCTATAGTTTTTTCCTCATTGACTTTTTTCAGTCGTATCTCAAGCACACCATTCTTATATACTGTACGAATAGTGCTTGGAATCACTCTCTTAGGAAGATTTAAACTTTTATAGTATTTGCGGCCCAGAGTCGCAGTGGAAAGTGTCAAACGCTGATCCTTAACATGGATTTCTGAGTCTTCACTCCTAAAACCGGCTACCGCTGCAACAACTATTATTTCGTCTTTCTCGTCGAGAACGTCGATGAGCGGTTCAGGCTCCTTAGTCTTATTCTCAGAATCCATCTTCGGAATCTTATATGTGTGATAGGTACGTTTGCTACCCGAGTTTTTCGGGCCCGAAATTGGGAGAGTGCTCCTGCTCCTAGTTTTGCTGAACGGTTTGAACATGCCGAATCGCTTAGTATCCCGCTTGATCCTCCGCCACTTCGCGCTCAACTTCTCCTTCCTCCGGAATACAATGGCATTCAAAAGGTAGCTATAAAACATATCGCAAATAAAGATGTCAAAAAACTGGTTGTCAGAACATTCGCTTCACTAGTTCGTTGATCTTTTCAGCACGATACCCGAGTTCGCCGCCTGCTCTGTAGCTCTTCTTTATGTTCCCTTTGAAACCTTTCGTTGGTGGATGTAGCTTGAAAACTGGCTGTATGTTGGGCAGTTTCCAGTATTCGACTTGGGAGTTGAAAACCGCGTCTGCAAGTTCTTCAAGTGATTTGTAACCCTTTTTCTGCAAGTACTCTGCGTTTAAGCCCTTGTTGCCTGAGAGTCTTCCTCGTTCTTCCAACAACTCATATAATGTCTCTCTAGATATTTCTCCCCATGTGACGTAGTTTTGTGCTGCTTGCAACATCCCAAGAAATGAAGGTCTGTCATCGATTAGTACAGCGTAGTTATTTCTCGTCAAGCGAAGCATTTGCAGTGTTTCTCTGGCTTCCCGTTTGGCACTTGCTATCCCACGAACTCTAACAGCTACTATGAGTTTACGTTGCTTTGCTTCCCCAGTCAACTATGCCACCCAATCCATCGGGATTATGAGACTGTAAGTTTTCTTTAACGCGTCAAAAACGGCGCATGCGAAGGAGGGCACGGTTCTCGTTGATCCATAGGTTCTGGTCCAACAGTCTTTTATGCCTGCAAGGTCGAGAATCACTTTCGCAACTTCACTTGCCACCGTGCCTAAGCCTCGCGGGCCTGGAACAATGGCGATTCTTACACTTCCACATTTTCCTTCGACTTTAAACGGGATTGAGTGATGTTTCCCACAATCGCATTCCCAGCTTCCGCATCCTCTTCGCACGGGAACTATGTGTAATCTGGCGTTTGCCGCTGCTTTCTCTATGGCGTTTCGCACTTGGCTTGCCTTTCCAAACCCTAAACCTATGTATCCGTCTCTGTTTCCAACGGCCACTATTGCTTTGAACCTTGATTTTTCGCCAGCGTCCGTTTGTTTTTGAACGAGATTAATGTCTATGGCTTCTTCCTGTAAGTCTGGAAGCAATGTGTCGGCGATCTGCGGCTCCTTGAGTTGCATGCCACCCATGAAGATTTCTTCAATCGATGTTATTCTGCCCTCCTGAATCATTTTCCCCAATCGGGTTTTCGGAACCCACTGTTCCAGACCCTTTGACTGGTCTCTCTGATCACGACGTCGACTTCTTTGCGCTCTCAACTCTTCTTACCTCCGCTCTTGAATGAGGAAAGGATGTTTTTCTTGGTTTTTTCAAGATTTTCAAGTAGATTTTCGGGAGGTAACTCCTGTTTTAGATATTTCGGAAATCGAGATTGGTATGCCTCCGGGTCTGATGCTAGGTCTTTCGCGTATTTCACGATGTGTTCACCTTTTATTCTCTTTTCGTCTGGCAGTTTTTCATCACTGTGTGGCACGTTCATTCCAGCGTCTAAGACCCCTTTTAGAGCGGCAAAGACTCTTGCGCCCTTGGAAGGCGAGTGCAGTCCTATGTCTGAGATTGCTTCCGGTACTTCCTTAGCCTTAGCTCTAAAACCACACAAGAGTCCAGTCAAGTAAGCTGCTGGTAGATTTCCATTGCTGCCTTTCCATTCATACTTCCCAAGTTCTCGGCTGTGAGCTGAAACTAAAACTTCGTCTCCTTCAGGTTTAGCCATTACCACTTGAACAGTCATGTTCTTGAGTGTGCCACGTATTACCAGTCTTGGTTTTCCAGAGAGCACGAGGGCTTTTCTCGCTTTGTAATCCGTCTTTCCTTCTCTTCGCCGCCTGTATGGGGCACAATAACCCGAGTTTTCAGCCATTTACCGTTTCCTCCAAAGCTCATGTGCTTTCAGATACCGTTCTAGATCAGCAATAGATTCGAATCTTCCACTGCTGGCCATCTTGTACAAGTTTCGATACGCGGTTTCGGCTATTATTTTCTTGGTTTTCAGAGTCCGGAGCCTTTTTCTCAGGGCTCGTATTCGACTCATCCAAGCTTCTTTCCTTGAAACCCTAGCACGTGGTGACCCGGTTCTGCTACCTATTCCGCTCCGTAACCCCTTCTTTTTCTTCTTGTGCAAGATTCGGGCGCGTGAACGGCTGATTCCCCTCTCAGGCAACGCCTTGATAACGCCTTCATGAATTAATTTCCTTATTTCTTCTCTTGTTATTGCTGTCTCTGCATCATCCATCCTTTCAGAGTCGATCCAGATTCTGTTCTGTCCAATCTTCATTATTTGTGCAGCTAAGCGTCGTTGGCTCTTGAGATCCGTCATTGCTCCTTTTTCTCCTCTGCGTGCTTAGGTTTCCCTCGCTTCTGTTTGGGTTTGTCATCCTCCTCCATTTTCAACTGCTCTTCTTTTGCCTCAAGCTTCTCTTCTTCAGTCAGTTCTTTTTCTTCCGTCACCGCTTCTTTGACTGCCGTGGCGTTCAGAATTACTATTTTCCTCTTTTTTGCTTCAGTAAGTATTCTGGCTCTCTTTCGTTTTCCGACCGTGTGAGCGATTCTGATAGCTTGGGTCTTGGGATCGACACTCTTGAGTTCTGCAGCATTGAACACCAAGACTTCCCTGTAGCCAGATGGGTGTAACCCTCTCGCGGCCTTTGGTCCTCTGTATCCCACGCTCGCGCCAGGTGGCCAGCCGTCATAGTAGAGACGCACTTTGTGATCCAAGCCGCGTGGTCTCCTCCAGTTCTCCTTCAGGCGCACGTACCGCCAGCTTTCTGGCCTCACGAACTTCGGCTTCTTCTGCTTCAATCGTTTCCTGAGCCTCAAGGCTTTTTCTGTTGTCTTGGTTGTTTGCGCGGTCATCCTTCCATCCCCTCAGTTCGCTCGTACACGAATAACCCATCGAGGAAAATCCTTGGGTCTTTTCTTTTCACCTTGGTCGCTTGTTCAATGTTTGCCGCTGTTTGACTCACGTCTTCTAGGTTTATGCCCTGCACTAGGACATCCTCGCTTTGAACCTTGACCTTGGCATCGCCTACTATTCGGGCTTTTCTCGGGCTTCGTTCACCCGTAAAATTCTCGATCAGAACTATGTCGTCTTTGGTCTTGACTGAAATTGGAAAGTGTGAGAACACAATTTTCGTTTTGTACGTGAAACCTTTTCTTACGCCTATGATCATGTTCTGAATGTGTGAGTAGACTGTTCCAACGAGGGCAGTTTCCTTCTTGCGAGGCCATTCAGCCCATATCCGGACGGTTTTACCATCGACCGCTATTGATATTGGAGCCTGCCGAAAGTCACGTATCAAAGTTCCTCTTGCGCCTTTAACCGTTACTTTTCGACTTTCTGCAACGGCTTCCACGTCATCTGGAACTTGAATCGTTTTTGAGACTTCTATGGCTCGCATCAAAAACACCCTAATACACGTACGCTAACAGTTTTCCTCCGACGTTCTTTTCTCTTGCCTCTTTGTGCGAGAGGACTCCTTTGGCTGTTGAAATGACGATTATTCCTACTTCTCTTGAGGGAAGAACCTTTTTCTCCCACTCTTCAAACTCGTCCGTTTTAACTGAGAACCGCGGTCTGACTGCACCGCACTTGTT